>Ga0209264_1000061_pt1 | contig 101692 bp, 88 predicted proteins | sample SaaInlV_DNA_150m_FD_184687 | JGI IMG/M metagenome (GOLD analysis project Ga0209264, IMG submission 184687) | Marine microbial communities from expanding oxygen minimum zones in the Saanich Inlet - SI075_LV_DNA_150m (SPAdes) (version 2) | ecosystem: Environmental > Aquatic > Marine >... | reverse complement strand
TGTTGGATGTTGTGGACATGATTTTGAATATTATTTTAGTTATACTAAATTGTTCTTGTTTTGATGACATACTATACTCTAAAAAACTTATTTCAATTTTTTTTCGCGTTTTTTACACCTTTTTTCTCCAAAGTTCCTATATCTCTCATATACACCATTAACATAGAACGAATGAATGACCTACATCCGCATCCACATCCGGTAGTAGTTAACTCTTTACTGACCTCTTTGGATGCTTCATATACATCCATAGCCCAATCAAATACCTCCTTTAATTCTTCTGGTATTGTTGACTTGTTCTCATTGTCCTTTGTATCACAAGAAAGAATGGTTGTAAGCTTCAATTTAAATATATTACAAATAAGTTGAATTTCATTTGTTTCGTTAAATGTCTTCATCATACCTGTAAATTTTTTCAAAACTAACGCCACAACTTGTTGTAATTTAACTATGTCTTCTTCTTTGATATCGTCCATTTCGACAATCATTGTACCCATATCCATGAACGATTTAACAAAAATAAATTTATCGCTGGTATTGTTTAAAAAAAGAGTTTCATATTCTATCATACGTATAATCTCATCTGTTTTCGCAACGTCTGTATTGTCAATAAGATTCTTAATCTTATCATATTCTGGCCGACAAGTCATATGTCTCTTACAACAATTACACGAACAAAGAGCACGTATAGTCTGGTCTACATCACCATCATTTTTAATATTAGAACAAAACATTTCGTCATTGTACGCTTTGGTAAATGCATGTAAAACATCAATATTATGACTCATTATAGTAATTCATTTTAATATAGTTCTAAGCAATATTTAGCAAATAACTTATCATAAATATAATGTTTTAATATCAGTTATATTTATAAACTAATGCCAACCAAAAACAACCGACAAAGAAATAAAAATACGACCAGACGCGGAGGATTCGGATTTAAGTCTTTTTTACCCAGTAAAACACTATCTGATTTTTCGAGAACAAAAGACAAATATGGTGAAATTCCATTCCTCATTTTTTACAGTGTTGTAATGAGTAGACTTGCATACTTACCCGATCAAGGATTTGTAAAAGCATACGCCAATATCATTGGACCTATTATTCCAGTATCCGCATTAGATTACATAAGTAAAACCGCAGCAAGTGACCCGCTGTCTCTCGTAAATGACTCTGTAACCTATAAATATGAATTAAATGATTTTGCTAAGCAAATCAATCCTATGGTTCAAAAAATTGAAAATCAGTTAATCAATAGCAAAGACAATATATCATTTTCCACAAAGTCTGGCAGTGGTAATATAAAATACATTTCTTTAGCATCATCAAAATACGGAGAAACATACATCCTCACCGACAGTCGATGTCCTAATGTCATATTTGTTAATTTCAGAGGCACATATAGTGCTGCAACCGCTGCTATATATAGTAAATTACGAACCGCAAAACCAGTAAAGCTCAACAAAGATGTCGGTGTGTTATATGGCATTTACAAAGCAACCTGTCAATACATTCATACTATTATTGAAAGTATGAAGACATTACATTTAGCACAAGGATTTCAAAAGTCGCGAGTAATTACGACTGGACATTCATTAGGAGGTGGTATGACAACTATATTTGGCGGCTTATTCTATGAAGCAATGAATCAACCAGAATATAGTAATTACCCATTTCATTCCAAACCTATTTGCGTAAGTGTCGCTTCTCCTTTAGTCACGGATAAATCAGCAAGTAATAAATACTGTAATTTAATATCAAATCAACAAATCTATTTTAAGAAAGTGATAACAAGAGGCGACCCCGTTATTATGATACCCAAACTTGGTTTCTATAGTCATGTGTGTAGTCATGAAGGCTCGAAGGACCTATTGTTGAATAACAAACCTGTTAAAACATCGGTAAATATGGTTTGTAACAATAATTTCAACTCAGTTGTTATGTCCTCATTATCAGGAATTGGTTCTAAAATGTTCTCAAAAAAGGACGATAATGCCGAAACTTCGAGAGTTCTTGACAAGGCAACAGTCAACTATGATGGAAATTTGGATTGTTTGAAGGAAAAAGGTCGAAAATATATTATGAATCCATTAAGTCATACAATTTACCTAAATATCAATTTTATCACTGGAGTTGATTTGACATCGTTCGCGAGTGGTATGGTCAGTATGACAACTAAAGAAATTGCTTATGATAATTCCATAACATCACATGGAGAATCTGTATGTAGAATTATATATGGAGAATTCCATGCCACAAATAATAGTCAAGATAGTATGCCTACATACATGAAAATAGGATTTTTTAAATTCAACACATTTTTGAATGATACCATGAAAAAAATACAATTAAAGGAACGTATCAAAGAAGAAGAAAACAAAAAGAATAAGGGTGATACAGAAGAGTCTATTCCCGAACTTGAGAATAGTCCAATGAGTGAAACCATAAAAATAACACCCCAAGACGTATATATGACGACAGAAAATTTTAACACGCTTCTGAATAATTATACTACGACATTAGCCAAAGGAAATTTCATTGAAAAAGGTCATGGTCCAAAACAATATAACACCGATAGTTACAAGAACCTATACGATAAATTTAATAGAAATATTAATAAATCTAAACCTATGTCTATTATCAAATGCAATTTAACCAATTATGAAAAATCTGGCGGTAAACGTAGAACCAGAAAAAATAAGAGGACAAAAAGAACTCGTTCACAGAGTAGAAGAAAGAGACGATAAACAATAAAACCATTCATATAATATAGTATAAAGTGTATACTATATAATACAATAATGACATCATATGAGACCACTCATGTAAAAGAAATATATGATAAAATAGCACATGAATTCGATAATACAAGAACTTATAAATGGACGTGGATAGACCAATTTGTTTCCACTTTAGAAAATAATTCGATTGTATGTGATATCGGATGTGGCAACGGAAGAAATATGAAATACGATAACCTCCAATTTATTGGAGTAGATAACTGTAAGAAGTTCGTAGACATGTGTAATATAAAAGGGCTCAACACGATCGAAAGCGATATGACAAATATTAAGTTGGAATCCGAGTCAGTCGACCATATTTTATGTATTGCGTCGTTTCATCACCTATATACAAAGGAAAATCGTCTGAAATCGTTACATGAAATGAAACGTATATTGAAAGGACCGGGTTCAAAAATACTACTCTCAGTGTGGTCAATAGTGCAGCCAAAGAAAACCCGAGTAGTATTTGATAATTATGGAGATACAATGGTATCATGGAAAAACACGCATGATAGATACTACTATATTTTTAAGTTAGATGAACTTGAATCACTATTCAAAGAAGCAGGTCTATACATAGAAAGTCATTCATATGATTGTGGCAATGAAATTTATGTATTAAGTAATATAGTAAAATATTAATATTGTTAATAAGTAAAATATTAGTATACATTATAAATGGTTTTTACTCCATCTACAAAGGCCGAATTACAAACAGCAGTAAATGCGTGGATTGGTGGAGATACTTCAACCAATCCGAATATTAGTCTATGGGATGTATCCAATGTTAACGATATGTCTAATTTGTTTGAGTATACAAATTTTAATGAAGATATTAGCGCATGGAACACCATTTCAGTTACTAATATGAGGTCCATGTTCTATAGAGCCACTTCGTTTAATCAAAATATTGGCGGATGGAACACCAGTTCAGTTACAACTATGCAGCAAATGTTCGATAGAGCCACTGCGTTTAATCAAAATATTAGCGGATGGAACACCAGTTCAGTTACTCATATGGGTTACATGTTCAGTGCCATGTTCGATGCCACACAATTTAATGGTGATATCTCTGGATGGGACGTCAGCAGTGTTACTGATATGGGTTTCATGTTCAGTGATTCCCAGTTTGATGGGGACATCTCTGGATGGGATGTGAGCAGTGTTACTAATATGGATTCCATGTTCAAGGGTTCCCAGTTTAATGGGGATATCTCTGGATGGAATGTCAGCAGTGTTACTAACATGGTTGCCATGTTCGGTTGGGCATCATTTGATGGGGATATCTCTGGATGGAATGTGAGCAGTGTTAGGAACATGATACACATGTTCAATAGTGCCACTTCGTTTAATCAAAACATAACAGGATGGAACACCAGTTCAGTTACTCATATGGGTTACATGTTCAGTAGTGCCACTTCGTTTAATCAAAACATAAGAGGATGGAACACAAATAATGTTACTGCTTATACGAATATGTTCACCGGCGCCACAGCAATGATTGACAATCAAAGTGCTACGACAACACCTACCTTAGCGTATTTCAATCAGATCACTAAATTTAGTTCTGTAAGTCCATCTACTAATACCATTGTTAATACAACAGCTGTTGGATATACATTAAGTGAGGCGATAGCGAGTGGTTCAGTAGCATGGACACGAACCGGCGGAACTGCTGATAGTAATTCTCCACATACAGCAGCTTTAACCGGAACAGAATTATTAAATACAGGAGCCAGAGCATCTGATGTTTTAACAAACGCACCAACATTAGTTGATGGAACAATTTATACAATAGCATTTAATAGCACGGACTCTGCTGGTAATACAGCAGCACAAGTTTCAGTTACTGGAATTACTTTTGATAATACTGCACCTACATTTAGTTCTGTAAGTCCATCTACTAATACCATTGTTAATACAACAGCTGTTGGATATACATTAAGTGAGGCGATAGCGAGTGGTTCAGTAGTATGGACACGAACCGGCGGAACTGCTGATGGTAATTCTCCACATACAGTAGCTTTAACCGTAACAGAATTAAATACAGGAGCCAGAGGATACGCAGTTTTAACAAACGCACCAACATTAGTTGATGGAACAATTTATACAATAGCATTTAATAGCACGGACTCTGCTGGTAATACATCAGTACCAGTTTCAGTTACTGGAATTACTTTTGATAATACTGCTCCTACTATTTCACACCTATTTTCACAACTGGATTCCACTATACCATATAGCGCTTGGTCACAGTTAGGTTCGGATATTGATGGCGAAGCCGCTAATGACCAGTCTGGTCGGTCAGTGTCTTTAAGTGCTGACGGTCGAACCGTTGCTATTGGAGGACAATATAACAGTGGTAATGGTAGTTGGTCTGGTCATACGCGTATTTATTCATATAGTGCGGGATCTTGGGCACAGTTAGGTTCGGATATTGACGGCGAAGTCGCTAATGACGAGTCTGGTAATTCAGTGTCTTTAAGCGCTGATGGTCGAACCGTTGCGATTGGAGCATACAAGAACGATGCCGGAAACGCTGCTGACGACGATCGTGGTCATGTGCGTATTTTTTCGTATAATGGAACTGCTTGGACACAGTTAGGTTCGGATATTGACGGCGAAGCCGCTAATGACCAGTCTGGTTTTTCAGTGTCTTTAAGTGCTGATGGTCGAACTGTTGCTATTGGAGCAAACCAAAATGATGCTGGAAACGCATCTGACGATAATCGTGGTCATGTACGTATTTATTCATATAGTGCGGGATCTTGGGCACAGTTAGGTTCAGATATTGACGGCGAAGCCGCTGGTGACGAGTCTGGTTATTCAGTATCTTTAAGTGCTGACGGACGAACCGTTGCTATTGGAGCATTAGTGAACGATAGTAATGGTAATAATAGTGGTCATACGCGTATTTATTCATATAGTGCGGGATCTTGGGCACAGTTAGGTTCGGATATTGACGGCGAAGCTGCTAATGACCTTTCTGGTCGGTCAGTGTCTTTAAGTGCTGACGGCCGAACCGTTGCTATTGGAGCAAACGTGAACGATGGAGCTGGTAGTAATAGTGGTCATGTGCGTATTTTTTCGTATAGCAGTTCCGCTTGGACACAGTTAGGTTCAGATATTGACGGCGAAGCCGCTAATGACGAGTCTGGTTATTCAGTGTCTTTAAGTGATGATGGTCGAACCGTTGCGATTGGAGCACCATTTAACGATGATGGAAACGCTGCTGACGACGATCGTGGTCATGTGCGTATTTATTCGTATAATGGAAATGCTTGGGCACAGTTAGGTTCAGATATTGTCGGCGAAGCCGCTGATGACCAGTCTGGTCAGTCAGTGTCTTTAAGTGCTGACGGTCGAACCGTTGCTATTGGAGGACAATATAACAGTGGTAATGGTAGTTGGTCTGGTCATGTGCGTATTTATAACATTAAAAGTTCATACAATACATCTGATACCATTACTGTTGGGGTTGTTTTCTCTGAACCAGTTAATATTACTAATACACCAGTTTTAAATGTTCTCACTAACCTCGATGAAACCACCAAATCAGCGACATATGCTTCAGGCGATGGAACCAACGTATTATATTTCACTAAGACTATTAGCGCTGGAGAAACTATAGATCCATTAAAAATATTAACCTCTATACAACCAACCCTTACGGGAGGTACAATAAAAGACAGTGCTTTAAACGATGCTGTATTAACATTAAGTTCTGATATAACGTTTCATTCAGTTATTATCGGTGTTATCTTAAATGCGTTAGCATGTTTTCCTAAGGGTACTCCTATTAATACTGATGATGGAATTATTGAGATACAAGATATTATTCCATCACGTCATACAATACGTGGAAATAATGTTCGTGCAATTGTAATGTCACAATGGACTCAAGGGAATATGATATTATTCAAGAAAAATTGCTTATATAAGAATGTTCCTTCGAGCAATACACTTATCAGCATGAAACATCAAATATATTACGATGGAAATATGCTTGACGCCGATTGTTTCGTTTTATTAAATAAAGCAGAAGCTATTCCGCATACAATTAATAAACCCATTTATAATGTACTGCTTGATAAACACGATAAAATGATAACCAACAATATGATTGTAGAAACGCAAAACCCTAATAGCATGATAGGTTATTTATATAATAATTTCTTACTAAACGACCAAATATCCAAACAGTCGATTAATATAGCGGTTAATTTTACCAATGAATTTGCTAAGATGAATTGGGACACATATTTTGTAGAACAGGTAAAAAAACACAATGGAGAGGGTATGTTGTATACATTAAAGGCAGCATTTATAGAGTATCAAGTGAAACAACTTGGTAAATCAAGAAAAAAAGTGAAACGAATCATGAATAAACTTTTACCTACTTAATTGAATGTAACATTAAAATATAATTATTATTTCATAATTATATTTTTGAAAACAGCTAAAAAAATTGATAGAATTAAATCTATATTGAGAACTACATAAAATATGACAGGCATAATTATTTTTATGGTATTTATAGTTTTGTGTATGGCTAATGCCATATTTACACCAACTGTACGTGTAACACCTCGCCGATAATTATAAATTCATTGGTATTATGATGACGCCAAACCAAATAGACGATTTATTCATTATTAATGAATTCATCCCAAGTATACCCAAATATATTTATATCATGTTCAAAAATATTGGTTACAATATCTTTAATAGTTTCACTATAGAAATTGGAATATTTTCGAGGTATTTTTTCTATATCATTCCATACCATATCTCCAATAAATTTATCATCAACCTCATGTGTTACAGCATGATGAAGTGAGGTCTTCATAGAATAATTTAATCCATACTTTTTGTTTATTACCGGTAAATCGTGTTCAATATTCTCCATTTTTATATACTCTATTTGTTTTTTTGTATGTAAATATGATAATTGAAGCCCATGATGAGAGTTATATATAATTGTATCATCAGATAGAAGTTGAACAAAATGCCTAAAGCTTATATTAGACCAGTTTGTATAATTTGTACGCATAGCGTGTATATAGCTACTTACAATTCTCCTGTAAGGATTTACTACAAAATGAATATACTTAGTAGATTTGCTATTAAGTCCTTTATTTCGAATTATATGCGTTTCTATATTATGTTTTTCTCTGTAATCATGTATCCAATTCGAATATTCTTCGGCTTCCTCCAATAATCCTTCTTCTTCATAATACATTTTATTGACAATAGTACATGCGGCTTTTGCTTGCCAAATTATAACCAGATTATTACATTGATGGAACTGAAAATTATGATTAAGATGGGTCATTATATTTATATACATAGTAGTATACTTTATTTTATACAAATATATTATTAGCATTATAATGATGTATAATAAAACTAAGTAGACCAATTATTACATCTATTAATAAATATATCCAAGAGGATTTTTTCTGATTAATCGCATTGTATGCAAATAGTCCATATAATAAACTATGAAGAGGTCTCAAATCGTTCCACCATATTTTTCCTCCGAATACTTCAGCTCCAGTTTTACGCGAATTAGTTAGGTATATGAATAGAAAACTAATTGCCGGAATGATAGCGATATACCCCATATATTGTAAATATTTGGGACTTAATTTTTTGGCTACATACACCAATAATGTTCTAACACCGATACATCCAACTAAAAATAATACAAATCGTTTTTGTATGTTGTTCATTTTATATATACAATATATTTTATGTATAAAATTAAGCGTGTTTTGTACCTCCATCATAAACATATCCATGACCCTCATCGATCATTATTTGATTAATGAGTTTATTTTCTCGGTGGGTATATAGATTTCCTAATAGGCGCCCATATTTATCAAACTTTAAACATTCTATGCGTACGCATTTATTAGTAAGTTCTTGTAATCTTTTCTTTGCCAATTTAGCCTTTTCAATCACTTCGTCTCTATGTTCTATATTCAGACGCGGTTTCATTTCAGGCGAGTCATATCCATTACATCGACATTTGAATTTACGCATTTTGCCCTCCCATTCAAATATAATAGTACAAGTATCTCCATCATATACATCCACTACTCGACATAATGTAGTATATTCGTTCAAGCTAAATACAGGAATATCTATATCAGCCTTATTTAACTTATATTTTTTATAATAATATCTACATGATACCATTGCCATGTTACCCATTTTTATATATAGTGGTATTGGTTTTAAATATGTGTTATATATATATAGTTGCCTCATGTCAGATGTTAGGAAATATTTGAAAAAACGAGTATATAAAAAAGGTGGAACCAAAAAAAACGTTCGTTTCGATTCGTCTGTTAAACCAGAAGACGAAAATGCCAAAATATACCACGAATTACCACATAGCTCCATATTGGTTAGAAATGATATTCAAAAATTCACAGATGGACGTAGAAACGAGAAAAATATGACAAAAAAATACGAAGATATGTATTCTGATATCATAGGAAGTAAAAAATGGATGGATAGCGACAATCCAAAATGGGACCGTGTATATAAAAGAATAAATAGGGTTTCTGAAAATACGTCACGCAATTCAAAACTTGGCGGACAATTAAGAAGAACTATAAAACAAAAGAAGAACAAAAGAGCTAACAAAAAAAGAAAGGCTGCTAAAAAACATAGAATAACAAAAAAAACAAATAGAAACACTAATTTAATAATCTATCAATAATAATATATGCTATTTCGTATATTATTATTATGTGCGCCATTATATTTCATCCGCGCCAGTAGTTGTGTATGTACTACCGTAGATTGTCCAGTAGATGGAACTAACGCTATCATCATGGGCGGCGGAGGTGCGCACATTGATTATACTTATGAGAATCATAATGACTATGAAGTAGTAACGTCTGCTTTTGGAACAATTACCCCCGATTCATTGGATAATGGAACAGGTACTACCAGTTGTACACAAAAATATTCACGCATGTTGGAAGATGATGGTTCAGAAGACTGTGATGCCGGTCATATATTAGCGAATCGTTTAGGTGGATATGGAAATATACCAACAAATCTTTTTCCACAGAACTCATCAATCAATAGAGGCTCATATGCTCAATTCGAAGGAGATATATATGATTGTATGAAAACTGGTGCAACATTAGGACATTTGTCGTGGGAGTTCTATTACGAAAATACTAATCATACTATGCCTAACAGTGTAAAGTATGCTGCAACATTCGACGGAGGGAATTGTACCACATTAAGTTCTCTCTTTCCTAATTAAAAAATTATCGGCGCCTTTTTGTTTTTCTATAACGTTTACCTCCACGAAATCTAAATTTCTGAACGCAAATATTATTCTCATCACATTCAGGTTTATCTAAAGGACAAGTTGCGTCTGTTTCGCATTCATGAAATCGGACCTTATTACCACTTCCTCTTTTTGAACGAGTCCTTCTTGTTTTTCTACCAATTCTCTTCGTTTTTCTTTTCCCTCCAAGATATGAACCAATTTTATCAGCAAGTGGATGCCCTATGATTTCCCTTTTACTATTCTGTACTGTTTGACCAAGTACTTGTTTTATTACACCTTGTTTTTTTACAGTTGGTTTTGCTTTTAATTGTTCAGTCGCTATTTCATTTAAAGTCTGTTTTTCTTTATTACGTTGAATAAGTTGTTTTAATGGTAATTGTAATTTTTCTGTGCAGCCACTTTTAATTGCAATATCTAATGACGTATTACCCTCCTTATTTTTTACATTCACATCAGCTCCAGCAGCCAATAGCATCCGCACCATATTTGCTATATCGTATTCAACCTGATACCATGACCTATCAAACTCAGGATCTAACCAATTACAATTAATTGCTTTCATAAGAGCTGTATCGCCATTATTATTCATCGCATTCACATCAGCTCCATATTTATTATCCAGTAGAATTGCCACTATTTCTCGGGATTTATAATCACTTGCCTCAATGAGAGCCGTATTGCCGACCCAATTCGTCGCATTCGCATTAGCTCCATTATTTAAGGCATTTTCAACTTCGTCCGCATCATCAATATTAATTGCATCAAAAAGATAGGTATCCTTTTCTGCTTGATCTTCTGAAATTCCCCCTCTTTGTTTTTTTGAACGAGTTTTTCTAAATTTATTGGATTTTCTATGATATTTTTGTGTTGTCATCTAATATATATATATATATATATATATATATATATCTATTTCTATTTAAAATTGTTTCACATCGTGTATACATTATTAATAATCAGAATCATTCGAATTGATTTCAAAATCAATATTATCCGCACCTCTTCTTTTAATTACAAAAAAATTGAAAGTAGATTTTTATAAATAAGTATTTTAAAAAATACAATGGTAAAAATATGTAATATTTGTTCATGTTACGATGCGATAGTGGAATGCACAATTTGTCACGAGGGGAATTGCGCGGTTCCGTCAGTATGCTGTTTCACATATGCACGCACCGGAGATACGTTAACTGTTGTATGCTACGAATGTTATACTGAAATAGAAAACAACCTAATTCCTATACGTGAAAAAAAAAGGCGCTCAAAGAAAAAATCACCTGTATGTCGCTACGCGCATTATTCGCCAATAGTCATGTTGTAAATCATAATATTATAAAAAAAATAAAGAAGCATATGTTTTTTATTTTTTTCGATGTATTATTTATTATTGATTTTTATTTATTATAAATCTTAAACGGAAGTAGAAATTGCTACATCAGTAGGAATATCAGCCTTCTTAATAAAATGCTTGTTCATAAGACCCTGAAGATTAAAGTAGGTGACTTCCTCTCCATCCTTCACATCAAGAAGCTTCTTGAGAGTAGCATCAGGAAGAATCACCTTCTTGTTTTCGGCAAACTGAAGAGAATGCTCATTGATGTACTTAATGAGGAATTGTGTTACCTCTGTGCGAGCAATCTCTGTGCCCTTATCTCTGTTCATAAAGACACAGAGCTCATCGGTTACTCGCGAAGGCTTAGCAAATCCTGAAGGCTTGCGGTTACCCTTATTGCGATTCTTACTTGCTTCCTTACGAAGTCCCTTGACTTCCTTACGAACGCACTTCTCAAGACCACGAATCTGGGTCTGAAGAGCAGTAATTGATTGTCTAAATGTAGACAACGTCTGGACAATTCCATCAAACTGAATACTGATTTGGTCAGGCTCCTCAGGCATTACTTGAGTCAAATCTTGGTCAACCTGTGTAAAATCAACTACATCAGATGATGGTTGCTCGATAGGAAATACAGTTACTACATCAGCTACTGCGTCAGTATTCGATACAGACATCGAAGTAGTTGCGGTATTCTTCTTAATAGTGGTCTTCTTAGGGGTTTCGGTGGTCATTGCGCTTTTTTGGGGCATCTTTGATTATATATGTTATATGTAGTATTTCTTTAAATCAATTTTTTTTTTAAATTAACATTTTAAAGGTATCTACTATATGTGTAATAGATTTAATTTATTTCAAGTGCGTTGTTTATATTATTTATAATTATTAATGAATAATATAATGAATTTATTTAATTGTGGATGCACAAGTGTAGACAATATCGAAATACCTACACAAATTGACAACAAAGAAGAAATAATAGAAGAATCTGATTATACCATATTATATAATAAATTATTTATGGTTTCAATGGAATTTAATAAAATGAAACAGGGATTACATACAATGCGTATCGAACAAACAAATACTGAGAGGGAACTTGTAGAGCTTAAACAAAAAATGGCGTCTATATCTAATGATAATAATACTATTGAAGATACATTATTAACTAATTCAAATAATGACAATACTATCATTTTTATGTCTATTTATAATCTCACAGATACGAAAAAAAAACTCATTCATTCAATTAAACAGAATTCTAATTTTAATGTCATATTAGGACTGGATAGTAAATATGCACACTGTATTAATGAACTAAAAGAGATTACTGGAGACAATAATGATATTATTTTATTAGATTATGACAAACTTATTGGAAAATACACATCAAAAATCAACAATTTTAATGGAAAATGGGAAACGAATCCTTCGAAATTAGGCGCATATGATTGGTTTAATAATTCCACATATTCGTATATGTGGTATATAGAAGATGATGTTTTCAGTAAAGATTGGGACGTATTTTTTAATAAATATAAGGATAATAATTGCGACCTGATATATAAATATATATCAGAATTCCCTTCGTGGTATTATAAGAACTGGAGAGTTGGTAGTAAACTGCACGCAATCCATTTAGCACATTTGTATGTACATAGAGTAAGTAAGAGTTTTACCAACAAGCTTATAGATACTATAAAAAACGAACATAATACAAGTCATCATGAACTTTTTATTCCATACGTCAGATACAAATATAATTGTTCATACAAAGAATTAGATGTTGATGATACAAAATATTCTACTACGAATGGTACTGGAGAAAATGTGGGATATAGTAAAGAATTCATTGAACGCAATGAATCTAATTTATTTCATCCTGTAAAGATTTTATAGACATATATATATTATATGTATAGTAGAATTGATCAACGTCGACGAACTACCCAAAATGTATCCAACAAAATAAATAGTACAAATGGAACTCTAACAAGAGGGACACATTTCTTTATGCGTAGAAAAATGAATGAAACTAATAATGTACCGAAGTTCGATAATAAATATCATAACCAAATTAATAGAAATAAAATAAATAATGATGTATATTCATCAGAAACATCCAGTTCTACTAATTCAACTAACAATAGTTCAGAGAATAATTCTGAAGACGTTTTACAAAACCATATTAATCCATTATTTAAATCACAAATGGAAAATATAAATAAACCAAAATCCAATATAGATAATAATAATAATAGCGAATTAAACATGTCATTTGAGCAATTGAAATCAGATAAACAATTTATGAAAAATATTGAACAAATATCTGAAGTATTTACAAAAATAAACGGATCGACTCATTCGTCTGTAGAACTGATCTACAATTTTAAGCATATGACCAATAATATATTATCATATTTTTCCACAATAAGTAATCAAAAAGAGCATATAGAAGATGTACTATTAAAGTTAGTCCAACATTTATCAGTTATTATAAAAAAAAAAGGGTCGAATGATTCTAATAGTAAACTATCAGATTTGATGACAAATAATAAGCAATATATTAACACAGAAACTAACAGTGAAACTAACACTGATTCTACATCTAATAATTCTATCACTATCCAAGAAATGTTGGCAACTATTTCAATGTCAGATAAAAGTAATTCAATAAATAAAACACATGATACGAAACTCAATTCATCGTCTGATAATATATCTATATCGTCAGATTACAGTAATGAATCTGTTAAGATATCCAATTCAAAGCCCAGAATATTTGGGTACTAAAATATATTATATACAATATTAATAATATATTTTTATTTAACAATCAGTAGTGCTGTTCGCAGTAGATGATGTGCGTTGAAGAGTAGGCGGACGCTTTCCACCAGTTGACCTCGAATTTGTACCTGCAGATTTCCATTCGCCATCTACATCACCTTCTGACCTGATTGGGCGTGTAGATTTGTTCTCGTTGCGCGTCTCGCACATCAACATACCATTACTAACGCCTCTAACGCTGAACGCATGATATTCATGATCACCACGCTCCATTTTCTTCAGGTCAAATGATACATATTCGCCTTGAACAAGATACTTATATTGCTCATTATCGACCATCACGCCACTATGATGGACAAAAATATCTGTGCCTTTCATGCTACCATCGTCTGTGACTGTAATAAAACCATAACCAGCCTTATTATTAAACCATTTAACACGTCCAGTGAATCTAATAGATTCGTTACCAGCAGTTGTTTCTTGAATATCTGTACTCATTATAAATAGTATACAGTATATGTCTTTAAGCTGATTATACCATCTCTTTCATTGTATAAGTATAAAAATTCGGTATTTGTATAAATTATATTGTATCTTCCTTTAGTTTGGGTCTATTATTATTCTCAAATAATTCAATTATATGATTATAATTAGGAATATCATCGTACTTCAAATTATATACATAGTTCATATAATCTATTAAAAATACTGGATAGTCATTACATAAATTGTTATGTTTATAATAATTCTTAATTTTGTATATTTGTTTAATTTTATCTTCCTTTGATATATTGTTTAATTTCTGCCAAGGCAACGAACCTTTTAATAAAAACATCAACATATATCCTACAGAAATAAGGTCGTCTCGCCGCGATGGTTCGTTTCCTTCGTGTACATTGGTACTTAAATAACGTATTGTACCAGTAAATTTCTTATGATGTTTCATAGGTATATGTGTATTATTATCATCTAAAAAACGTTTAGATAGACCGAAATCTATTGCATACATCTTTTTAGATTCATTTCCTATTCCAAATAGGAAATTCTCTGGTTTTACGTCTCGATGTAAATATCCCATACTATGAATATACTTTATAATTCTGATCACGTCATAACCACATTTCTGTGTTTGTTCTATGGTAAATAATTTATATTGGTGTTTTAAATCGTATAAACTATTACCCAATAGATCAAATACCATAAATCTAAATGTAAATGATTCAATTTCATACACGCCAAACCACTTTATATATGGTATACCTACACCTCCCTCTAAATAACGATATATCTGAGCTTCATGCTTAAGTAATTTAGATTTAGCATCGTAATTTTCAAATTTAATTGCTACTAAGCTTCCGTTCTTTATTGTAATTGCTTTGAATACAAATCCAAATGAACCATTCCCTATTTTTTCAATTAATTTATATTTATTTGCAATTACTGTTCCCATTTCCATTGATTCTTCCATTGTTATCTTATATCTATTTTATAAAATATTTTTAAGTCAATAAATATATTAAAATTGAATTAAATATATGTATGGAATAATTACACATATACACATACGTCATGGTCTTCATATGCCCAGAACAATATAATCCAGCTGACCCTATTGTAAATTCTTATTTACAGTTGTTTCTATACGAATTAAGCGATTGGCAAAAATGGTCTCTACACGCAATCATTTCAGGAAATCATACATTGGTTACCGCACCAACAGGTTCCGGTAAAACACTTCCTGCTGAATTTACTATACAATACTTTAAGAAGCTTGGTAAAAAGGTTATCTATACATCTCCTATCAAAGCATTATCAAACCAAAAATTCTACGATTTCACAAATAAATATCCAGACATCAGTTTTGGTCTCTTAACCGGCGATATTAAAACAAATCCAGATGCCGATGTATTAATTATGACTACTGAGATTCTTAGAAATAATTTATATCAAGCGAAATCTGGAGATGACACAGCACAAACCCAGTTGGATTTCGAAATTAATATTGAGAATGACGTTGGAGCAATTATATTCGATGAAGTTCATTACATCAACGATGCCGATAGGGGAACTGTATGGGAAGAATGTTTCATGCTAATTCCACCCATCGTACAGTTGGTCATGTTGTCGGCAACCATTGATACACCTTCCAAATTCGCTTCTTGGATTCAGAATATCCATTCAAATAAAGAGGTATTTCTATCAACCACTGAAATTCGTGCAGTTCCTCTAAAGCATCACTATTGGTTCTCATGTAATGCCAGCATGTTGAAATTAGTCAAGGATAAGACATATAGACAGGAATTGGAATGTTTTATCGATAAACCACACGCCATCACAAATGGAACAAATCAGTTTGATGAACCCCTACTTCATACAATGAAAAAACACATAACGTATCTTCAAAAGAACAATATGTTTGTAAAGCGTCAACATGTTCTCAATCGTGTGACCGACTATCTTAAAAAAAACGATCTTCTTCCCGCTATCTTCTTCGTATATAGTCGAGTCAATGCCGAAAAATATGCCGAAGAAATCAATTTCAGTCTATTGGATGGATACGATGATGCTCATATTCCGTCTATTATTCATAAAGAGTGTCAAAAAGTGCTAATGAAGTTGCCCAACTATATCGAATATATGAATTTGCCAGAATATGTGAAGATGGTGAAGCTTCTGGAGAAAGGTATTGCGGTTCATCACTCTGGTATTCTACCTGTATTGCGCGAGATGATTGAAATGATGTTCGATAAAGGATACATCAAACTGCTCATTGCTACCGAAACATTCGCAGTAGGTCTAAACATGCCCACTAAAACAGTTGTCTTCACAAATCTAACCAAGTTTGATGGATCTACCTCGAGATACCTCATGTCACATGAATATACTCAACAAGCGGGTAGAGCCGGTAGACGAGGATATGATACAAAGGGTGTAGTAATCCATCTCAATAATATGTTCGTCTTGCCTACTCCTACTGAATATAGGCATATTTTGAGCGGGACTCCTCAAAAGCTTATTTCCAAGTTTAAGATGTCGTTCAATATGATATTGAATATGCAATATATGAAAATGGAACATGTGGATACGTTTGCCAAGAAAAGCATTCTAAATTCTGATATCGGTAGCGAGGTAAAAAGTATTCAAAATGAGATTGATGGATTGGATACACAGATTATACAAAATAAACAATTCACTACAAATCTTAGAACAAGTAAAGAAGACATCATGAAGACGATTGAATTGGAAAACGCTATCCCTACCTTGAAAAACAAACACCGCAAGAACGCTGAACGTGAGCTCGCATCACTCAAAGACATGAATAAATACATGACTCAGGATAGAAAGGTATATGATTCTCTATTCAAATTCGAAGAACAAAAAACGAAGGCTGAAACACAGCTCGAAAGTACCGGGTCATATATATCCAAGTCGTCAAATAAAGTTGCTATGATATTAAAAGATGGCAAATTTATTGAAGAGGATAACTCTATTTCTATCACAGGAAAGGTCGCATGTCATATTCAAGAGATTCATTGTCTTGCTTTCACTGACACACTCTTACATTATAATTACTTTACAGGATTTACTTATCAAGAGATTGCTGGAGTTCTCAGCTGTTTTACAAATGTAAAAGTTGGCGATGATTATAAAGCGTTCACTATTGAGACAGAGAATTCAACAGTCAAGTCTACAATTGGTCATATAAGCAAACGTCTCGACTATTACTACGACCAAGAGGTAAAAAATGTAGTGTTCAGTGGAAGTGATTATACAATTCACTATGATCTGATTAATTATATTATGGAATGGTGCGAATGCAGTAATGAAATAGAGAGTAAGTTACTCATTCAGAAACTTCAAGCCGAAAAGTCTGTATTTCTCGGGGAATTTATTAAATCTATTCTGAAAGTCAATAATATAGCGAATGAACTGGAGAAAATCGCAAACTACATGGAAAATGTTGAGCTACTTAGTAAACTAAACGAAATAAAAAATAATACCCTGAAATTTGTAGCTACAACGCAGTCATTATATGTGTAATAATTTCTATTTTAAACTATCATAAATATCCAAATAGGAAAGGTTTCTATTAATTTTTTCTTCAGACATCGTAACAGAACATCCACCACTTTCAATAAATGATACATCGACCATTGTAACACCATGTGACATACATACTTTCAAAATACTATTCACACGTTCCATTTCATTAGAATTACAATGAAGATGAAGAGATAGTCTTGAAGGTAATATTCCTTCAAGTAAAAGGATTAACATTATTTGTTCAAATATATCTACACTTAGTGTACCACATGTATCTGATAGACAAATATTCGTAATATCATCATATTCAGCATAATATAGAATCTCTCTAACTATCATACTTGGTGAAATTTTACCAACAATAGGACATTCATTTACACATGAAATATATAGTTTCAAATTGTTTACCTGTAATTTGGAATTACTTATAATACTTAGAGACTTATCAATGTCGTCTTTAGTATGTTCTAATGATTTATTTATATTTTTTAGTTGAAATTGGTTAGATACAGATGTAATTAATGAGATATTCTCTACGCCAATATCAAGCGCTTTAGATACATACTTACTGTTAGGTGCAAGCATATAGTAATTAATATCATCCATTCCAATAGTTTTAGAGTACTCAAATAACTTTACAGAATCAGCCATTTGTGGAAGAATTTTGGGAGAAACCAATGATCCTATTTCAATATGCTTCACATTGCGAGAAATAATGTTATGTAGCATATCGCGCTTCGTTTTCATTAACATAGGTGTTTTCAATGCCTGTAGACCGTCTCGTAGACTTACATCAAACAAATTAAACAATTGCTTGCCTCCTACTCCTTTCACTATTTTTGACATAGCGTCTGTATATATGTGCTTATTATATTTAGTTCCTAATCTCAAATGTGTTTTCATTCCAGGTATACTCATATCCATTAAATTAATCATTTGTTTTCCTCCCCTTAGCATTCTCGACATTGTATATTTATGATTTTATAATCATTATAAAATCATATCAATATTTTTATATATTAAATTATATATATATAACATTATGTTTGTTTCGTTTTTCAATAAATACAAAACTTATATCTATTTAGTATCTATCGTAGGGCTTATTTGTGTATTAACAATGGAACACAGTATTATAGAAGGAGCCAGAAATAGAAATCCAAATAGAAGACGAAATAACCGACAAACAACCCAGTGCGAACAAAATTTTTGTCGAAAAAACTGTCCTCAGAAAGATATTGAGTGTTTGCAAAAATACGCTGAATGTGGTAATTGTAAATTCACTGTATCATCCATGAAATATACAAAACAAGACAATACGTTAAATATGTACAAAATAAACAATAATGTTTATGAAAAAAGTAATAACGATGAAGGCGATGATGGTAAAATAACCAATGTTGGTAGCGCTACTCCTAAAATGGGTATTATACCGGCGGAAGGTGCGGCAGTATTAGACCCAAATAAAGACATCATGTTTCGTAATGACAAACTAAATAGAAGTTATATGTTCTTTCCTGTCCGAAAAAGTACAACTGGTATGTTTCAAGAGACCGGACCAAGAGAATCTAATATTTAACTATTACCAATACAAAGGCTCGTTTATTTTTTTTAACCAGCAATGCGTACAAAATTTTTTTCGCTGGATTGAAAATGTAGGGTTATATGTATCTTGAACTACTATTCTTGTTTCTACTGTATAGCAAGTGCAACAATTACATACACATTTAAACCATATTTTTTTGTGAATTTTGTGAATTTTATTAACAGTATTTGCTGTATATCCAGTGTCAAAAAAACAGTCGATTGGAGGTACTTTAACTTTATCATCTTTATTTTTTTTATCCTTCTTATCTGACTGATTCATTTACTATTTAATAATATTATTATTATTATGTATTAACATTTGTTTAGATTGTTCCTGTGTGTATACAACGCAATAGTCTATTAATCCTTGTTCCGCTTCAGATAATGTCTGGCATGGGATTTTATCAATAACTCGTCCATTGAATCGCGTAGACTCTACGCATATCACCTTACTATTATCGTGCGTATCAATATACAACATACGTTTGGTTTCATCATATGTACCTGTTTTCCATATGTGACTATTTTGATTATTCTCATTATCAAAAATAAATAACGTCTTTACATTCTCAAAAAAACACCCACATATAGAAACAAACGATTTTAAATTATTATATTTGTACATCTCTTGCACGGATAAATACGACTTGTTTGTAAATATATAATGCCATATTCTCTCCAGCATATATCCCTCATCTCCTCCTTGTTCATCATATTCAAGCAATTTATTGCGTAGTTTTTCATATACATCATGTTTATGTTTCAAAATTTGTGATTTATTCACATAAAACATAGCGGCCCAAGTATATCCAATAATATTATTCGATGGTTTATCAATTCCAATATAATCACATAGATAATCGTAATAACAATCGAACATATTAGTATCATATTTATGTTCCATATTCAATACTTTTCTCTCGTGAGATTTGTCATGAAAAGAATGTATATCAACAACTTGTTGAGTGACCTTATCGATGAAATAGTCTATCGTTCGATTAGAATTTACAAAAAAACGATTGTCATTCTCAATGTTCTGAGGGATATTTTTGAGATACCTATATGTAAGCCCTTGATACTTACTATTGTACTGGCTAACGCTATTATATGAAAATAAATTTATAATATCAGGCGAATGATCAAAAGGGTTTGCTTGTATAAACCATATATGTTCAGGTAATGAATCGTAATTATTTATGATATAGTTCAAATATGTCTCTCCTTCGCGTCCTTTATTATATAGGTTCACTATCTCAATAATGTCTGTATATTTGTTATTAATTTCATCCAGTCCTTTATTAAATACGATAATCTTATTAATCCAACTGTGTTGTTCAATAAGACGATTCAACCAATCTACATTTTCATTATATCTCGAAACTACAATAATATGATTATTTATTGTTTCCATGTTAAACTTAAGATGAGACTTCAATTGAAACGTCATCTCACTATGATTTACCCTATTCATGTTTAGTTTATATGCTTCTCTTAAGAGAGAATTAGCATTTGATATTTTAGTATTTATGGATTTTTTGATATTATAATTATATATATCCTTTATTGAATTACTATATTCTATATCAGTTACAATCACATTACTTGTGAATAATTCTTTATAGAAATCAAGTGCATTACGTATAATTTCAGAGGTATCCATATTTCTGTATTCGGCAAGACGTCCTACAAAATACACATTCGTTTTCTTCGATATATGTTGTTTCATATAGGCTGATACATTATACACATTTTCAATAGTTTCTATTGGAAAAAAAGGAACACAATTATCTGTAATTTGTTGACATGTTATTACCGAATGTCTATTATGTTCAGTAAGTAAACTAAAATGTTTATGTTCTATAATGCGATCATATTTCTCTGTACCTGAAACATAATTTACAATTGAATATGGTTGATAATAGTTCGTATGAACTATATTTGTATTCTTATAGCCGATATAGTTCAATTTGAGGTCAGATGAATAATCATCCAGTTTACCAGTGTATATGATATGAGTGAATTCTGATATATCATTATTACTACAGAAAGAAGTATAATCCATATTCAATAAATATTTAATTTTGCGATTACTTAATATTTTTTCAAAAAATCGCGCATATCCTTCTTTGGGAAACCCAATATATTTTTTACTATTTGGACCCGAAGTTATGTTATTTATTACTTTATCCCCTACGCGTTTATGCAATCTCAGTGGATTTGTTCGCCATGTTTGTTGTAAGTGTCTTCCATATAGATGGTTATATATTTTGAATCCTACAGTAGACAGAACAATATCTTCGCATGATGATTTATCAGAACAATGGATTGTGTCTTTTTTCATAAAAATATCTAATTCGTCCTCATTAGTTATAGACTCATCAAATAACGCATTTACTTGTTCACATGAAAGTTTACTTGGTACATATTTATTATCAATATGAAATGCCTCACGACTATTGCGTACAATATTCCAGTCACAAATTTCGTTTACATACATCCATAATTCTTTATCATCCGATGAAAAAATATGATGTCCATTCTCGTTCACTATTATATCTTTTTCACAATATTCATAATGTAATCCACCGTAATGATTCTCTCTTTCAATCATCAATACTTCATGTTCCGTATATTTTACAATTTGGTCAGCAATAGTAATACCAGTTAATCCCATTCCAACTATTAAAATCATACTTAGACTATGTATATAATATATTTAATCGTATTTTCTTTTTAAATTTATTTTCATCGTGAAACAGATATAACTTGAATTTACATGAACGATAATTATCGTAATTTTCGCGTAGAGTAATACGAGATGCCATCTTAATACTGGGTAAGTATACCATGAACTGAAATAAACCGTCATTGCGTTCCAATTTATCAAACAAATATCCCTCATACTCTTTTTCCAACATTGATGTATCTGTCATACATGTATGAAGTAATGAACAATCACACTGGACTTTACGAATAGCACGCATCGTGGTGTTAATATATGATAATTTATGTAACCAATTATCAAGAAACTCGTTAGCTTTTTCACCGAGTACAAGCATATTTTTATTCTTTTGAAATATAATCATGTTCAATAAATCAACTAAACGTCTAATGGGTGACGTAATATGAACATAATTATCTAATTTTAGTAGCTCATGTCGTATATCTTCAGAATATGTAACGTATTGTCCAGAAGCACCATTCCATATGGTAAGAAATTTATTCGCTTCTTCTGGTAATTCATCGGGAATATTAACCACTTCTGTATTCTTTAAAGCAACCGAACGATAAATGCCATTTTTTGACTGTATTAGTTCTTGCGATGTACTATAATTCATTAAAATCATCAAATACGCAACTATATCATGACTATTTGTTATATTCGTAACATACTTCTTGGTATTATTTAGAAGGCAAACTACTCGGAATATCATTTGATAGTTCAAATTACTGAGTAGATGCGGTGAATCATATGCATAATTAGTATTTACGCGAATTGCTACATTTTTGTATTGAACTGAAGTAATAATATTATCCTCAATTAAGTATTCAGACATGAACGCAAATCTTATCGACGTTGCTTGAAGACTACATAAACCCTCTGACAATACAGAAGGAAGCATTGGACGTTTTCTATCAGGTAAATAGATTGTGGAAATCCGTTCGGAGAAATTTTCCCATATATTAAGCATATCCATCCATATAGAAACGTTTGAAATATAAATTTTCAATACATATGTTGTATCTGATAGCTGTTTAATACTCATTGCATCATCATAATCAGTACATGATTCTGGATCGATTGTAAATACATCATCTTGGTCAATCTGATTTTCAATAGTATCGTATTTTTGCATTATTGCATCAATAAATTCGTCTACAGTCCTTTGCTTCAATACGGTTGCTGTATTTTTAGTAAAGTCCTGTATAGACGAATGTAAACTTTTACAATAAAGTTGATACGTATAATAGTGTTCCAGTACACTAACATCTCCAATAGCACTTGTAATTGTACCAAAAGGGTGTTTTTCGGTCCATTCATTGAAACAAATCGTTATATATTTATTTTCAAACTTCTTACTGAACCCGATTTTTTTTATTTCATACGGAACGAGGAAGTATGGCATCCGTGTATCATCTGGGATGCATTTATAGAGTAGCCTCTTTCCCTTCCTTCCATACGTTTTATTTTTATCGAGAATTAATACACATGGAATGTTTTTTACAGACCTAACGGTAGAGTGTACTAATTGTACATCATCTCCATCTTTTGTAAACACATCGTCGCTGAAAAGGCGGTGTTTAATGGGATCAATATTCATTCCATCTATCTTATCAAATGTTTCTTCTTCAAATATACTCCACTCACTATACCTATTATTGATATGTATTTTATACATTCTTCTCTTGATTATTAATAATATTCGTAAAATATTATTAATCAATTTTTAATTTATTAGTATAATGTAATCCCAATAACATAATTTATCTATACTACTGCCTTTATTTTGTCTACACGCGTCGAATCATCTTCTGTTTTTTTCAATGCCTTTACATTCTTTATAGGTTTTACTGTTCTTGTCGATTTTATCGGCTTCGAAGACTGTACTGTTTCATTAGGTTCAACACATGATTCAAATTCTGTAATGCTCTTAGTAGTCTTTCGTTTAATGTTTTGTTGTTGAAGTAAATACAACACGTGTTGAGGCAAAACAGACAATGTACTCATTACAGTAGAATAGCTCATGTTTAGTACAGTAGCATTCTCTCCAAATTGTATACTATATGACCAGTAGCTTGGGATTTGAATTATACTATTCGTTGTAAGTTTCAGTTCCATCACCTTTGTCTTCTCAAAATTCTCCTTATACGCATTTTGAATATTCCATACATTCAGCGGTGATCTAAACTCAAACATTTCATAATCTTTATCTATATTCAAGTGCTTTGAAAACACAGGAGCAATTAATTTAATCTTAATATCTCCATCACATACATAGAAGTAATTACGATTATATAAATTATATTTCAAAGGCGTTATGCTATTAGGAGTACCGAACATGATATCATAATTACACGACAGTTTCAATGGTGGTTTTAAAAGGTCATCATGTTGCTTAATATGTTTCACCAATCCACTTTCCTCTAAAAAGTCCAAATTATTTTCACTGTAATATTCCGACGTATTTTTTGAGAATAGTTTATTCACCAACGACATTTTTAATGGAACATGTTGACAATCAGTATTTGTTTCTTCCCATTTTCTTACCTTTACATCAAATATAGAGAATTCCTTTGTAAGAGATGAATGTTTAAATGCCCCAGTCAATAGAGGATTATCATAAGTAAATAATACCGGTTGGCGCATATTACATGTTTCTTCCAATTTAGACTTATCTAAATCATCCAGTTCGTATATTTCTAATTCACTGCTCACTTTCAGATGATAATATATATGCAAATATGCTAATAGAATAACGCAAAATAGTAGAATTGACGATGACATTTCTTCTGATAATTTATATAATTAAATATACTTAATTCATAATTCTAACTAATATAGAAATAATGTATTTAACAATAGTATATGAATCTTCCAATAGGCTGGTCACAAATTACCCCCGATCATAGCAATCCAGTACAAATACATACATTCGATGACGGAAACGACAAATATAAGCATTGCTCAAATAGTTGGATTATATTTGGCAGATGGAAAGGTAAAGTCGCTTTATTCAATGCGTCAGATGAAAATATCATTATTAATTCTATTAGCGAGTGGAAAACAAATTAAATATTTTGTATCCTAATATATAAATGTTATATCTTATTCAAAATAAATATCATATTGTTAGAATTGGTAATTTTGCAACAAATGGAAATACAAAATTACTATATGGTGGTATTTCTATTCTTATGTGCGTGGATGATTATGTATCACAAAATTCGCTTCAGTGTTTATCGATATTCATTGGATCGACTATTATATGGTCATTTATTGAACTATTATTACATGTTAGTCGCACGCGTATAATTAAACCAATGTATATAACTACTCCATATAACTCAAAATATCAGTTACCACAATCTGCAGGAATTATGTTACAAGGATTACAAGAAGGAGGATTAGTTACAACATTAGGATTATATTTTGGAGATAGAATATTTGAACTCAAAACATTCCTTTTAATTCATGCACTAATTTTGTTTATTATCCGAACTATTTTCACAAGACCTAATACAACTCATATAGCGTCAAAAAGACAAGTGAATACACCCAGTTCTCTACTTTGTATTGGTACAGTTACCGTATATGATGTATATATGTTATATCATAATCCAGAACATATTCAACGACAACTATCCATGTTTTTTATAATGACATATATTTGTTCAGTATGGACTTTTTTTGCGTGGTATAAAGGATTTAGAACTATTGAAGTTCATGAAAAAAAAACACAATATCATCTAACTGATTCATCTACAGCATTAAATGAATATTATACTAAACCGGTTACCATTTCGGATACATTTTTCATATTATCGTATGATATATTTTTTGAAATTGGCGTTGCATACATGTTGTTCTATAATCTTTTCATAATTCAACCTAACCATGTTTGATTTTTTATAATCTCCTGTCGCGCTTTATATTGTTTATACTTTTTTTGGCGTTCCTGAAAATTAGCTATTTGTAAACCCACTTCTCGTGTATCACTATTAGCTGAATTAGCATATGATATCATATTAGTTCGACATATTTTATACAAAATATTATTTGTTATTTTTAAATGATGTGGAATATAACCCATTCTATCTATATAATTACAATATATTAAAAAAAATTCAATATATTGTCTTCATTATTCTTAATTATATTTTAATATTAAATAATTATATTTATATAATAAATTATTTAATGTTATACATATAAATATAATGAATCATATTATATAATACATGAAAATTAATATCTCGTTAGATACAGCAATATATATAGGTGGATGTCTAACTATTATAACATTTATTTATCATAAAAAAAACAACAGTAAACTGTTTTCATACAAAAAAACGGTGTCATTTGATCACAATTTACAAATAAAATATATTCCGCTACTGGACAAGAATGATATAAATAAACATAATTTATTCTATACGTTGGATGATATAGACCAATTTAAACGTGATCGATATAACAGCTATTATGACGATGAATATGTTTAATTATCATCGATTCTGGGCGCCAAGAAGAATCGCGCATAACTGTCGTCAGAATCTTCCATAGTAAAATAAACCTCCATAGGAATATTCTCCGATAATTTAATAGTCACATCTTTATTTACCTTTGAAAACTGCGTAAACATATGAATATATTTCAGACTAAATTGTAAATTCATAGTTGTTTCGGATGTCATTGAATATTCGTCTATGAAATTATGATCAAAATTCAAGATATTTACCGTCATTTTACCTTCATGTCCTTCTGAACTTAAATTCATCTCAGGTGTATCTGTAATATCTATCGACATATTATCGCCAAATATACATAATTGGTCCACTACATTAGAGAAGGATTTGATAGGCATTTTGACCTCCATATCATATTCCCCGTCTGGAATTTGGAGCGTATCTATCTCTAAATCAATCAACGGAATTTCAAATTCTTTAGGAAAATCCTTCTGATCTGGTTTCAAATTTTTGAAGTTAATTTGTAGTTTACAATCATCCTTACCACATTCCAAAAATATAAGCTGGTTCTCATCCCTCGTATTAAGAACTCTATACAAAATAGCGGGCGCAATGCCAATAGTGATTGCCTCATTGCATTCGTAGCTCTCAAACCAATCCGACATAATTTTAATCTCAAATAATGAGCAATGACTATTGTCCATGCCTTGAATATACATGTGGTCCAGTGTAAAATTTATATTTATAGCGTCGGAAAATTTACTTAAATTATTAAAAATGCTTACAAAAGCAGTTGCATGTGTCTTATTCGCGATAAGTAGTTTCATAGTGATATATAATAATACATACTAATCATTACTTAATCAATTTTTTATTATATGTATATCAGGTGTGTATTTCTACAAAAACAAATATTCGAGTATATAAAAATGCCCAAGAAAAATAGTAGTGGAGAAATCGTCTTTTCTGATTATCCTGAATTTAGACCTAATTTAACTCCAGGAGAGATATTTCAAATGGGAAGTTTCGGGGGGACATATTGGCGACCGATACGTTCCTCCGTTGCAAAGAAAAACTATAAAAATAAACATTTAGATTATCCAAAGTCGTGGTGGAAGGGTCTTCCAGATGATTGGTTAACAAGCGATTGGGACGATTATGATAAATCCATTAATAAGTATAACGTCAAGGTGGGAACTACATTACAATTCTGGGAGGAAAAGAAATGGATAACTAAAAACCATCCGTACGGTTGGGTTCAGTGGTATTGCGATTTTTACAAGGGTGCAAGAGGTCCAGACGATGAATGGCAGATAGGTAGATGGACGAAAACGGCTGGACCAAATAGTAGATTTAGAAAATGGTTAATCAATATGATTCATGATAAAAAGGCAAAATATAATGATTATGAGATTAGTCCAAAAATTCGCCAAACATTACAACATTGGGGATACGAATTAACCAATAAGGATTTCAAGAAATAAAATTGATACCACTTTTTCATTATGTTAAGTGGTATCAACTATAACAAACTGAGAATCATGTCAACAGTATTCAAACTAATGGTCGCTAACCAACGTATGAAAGCAAGCAGAGATGCAGAACTTCAAATAGAGCAGAGGATTCAAAGCAGTAGTACTTTATGCGAAAAATGTATACTTGCTCGTGAGTATATCAATCCTCAATCCACTCTTATGGAAAAGGTCATCAAGAGTGATTTACAAATCAATAACCCTCCCAACGAAACCAGTGGTGACGGCGAAAAAAATGGGAAAAACTATGAAATTAAGTTCTCAGCACACGACAAGAGTTCCAAATTCAACTTTGTACAGATTCGTCCCGACCATCAGGTTGATTTCTACATCTTAATTGGGTACAATCTATTTGAAGATGAAATCGGAAAGGCGTACAACTTCAAGATTCCATCTGCCGACCTATACGCACTCACAGTCGAGTATGGCGGATATGCTCATGGCACATGTAAAGAGTTGGGTAAAATCACGACTGAGAACTTCAAGGGAAGAAACTGTGAATATGCTCTACGTGTAAATCCCAATGCAAATGAAAAAACCAAAGCGCGTGAGTTATGGAATAAACTCGCGCAGTTCATTACACCCTATGATAAAGATTCATACTAAAAATTAACTAAACACCTGCTTATATAAATAAATTAATTCCTGTTGCCCCAAACTATCCTGTCTTACTGTATCCTTTGCCATTGAATAATCAAGACTTCCCAGTCTTTTTTTTAGTTCATTCACATCAATATTCGCCTTTATCCAATGCCAACTTTTTGGACGAAGTGTTTCCAAATTCATATCTACAATACCTCCACAATTCGAACCATATGCTTTTACCGCAAAATCAGCTACTGTGGGAGGAGTTGGTTGACCCTTATCATCCTTAGGACCATGCTTCACAAAACTAAAATCGGAATGTGTTTTATCATATACAATCTTATTTCTTCGCTCTTTCGTTCTTGTCCATATTTGAAAACAGCATTTAGCATCCATAATTGGAGTAAAACAACAAGGCTTCACTGGAATGTCTTCATTATATGTAAGTGTAAAATCCAAGCTAAGTTTGTTCTGTACGCTTACACGTTTAAATATTCTCGGAACGATAAATGCGATTGTATCACAAAATGTGGCACCTCGATTAAAGAATTGGATTGCGAGTGAACTATTCTTACCAAATGGTGGATTCCCTATAAGTAGATATCGTTTCTGTTTATCTGGTGGATTGTATGTAAGGAAATCCATTTTGTCTACTCCTTCGCATTTTGGATCAATGTCGATTCCTATACGCTTATCTGGATCGAGTAATTTATAAAACGCTCCTGTACCAGCACTCGGTTCCATATGATAATCAAACGCATTTATATCAATCGTGTGCTTTAGTTTTTTAAAACATTGCTCAGCTATATCCGTATTTGTATAGAACTGGTCATGTATAGTCATTATATTGAATACATAAAATATGTTTATATTTATTCAATTTTAAATATATTTGCCCAGTAAATATATTAGGCTTCTTCCTCTTCTTCATCACTAACATCCTCAACAGTTATACCATTTTCATCGTTTGATTGTACGCTCAACATTTTTAGACGTGAGGTAATATCAGCTGCAACTACTTGTGAAGGCGCTTGTTCTTCTTCTTGTATATTAGAGTCCCCTTCTTCTACAATCAAAGTAATATTTGACTTTTCGTCTTCCACATCGTCTTCGTTACTTATAGCATTAAAATCGGCGAGATTATTATTGTCACTATTATCTAATGAAATATTAGTAGATTCATTTGAAATATTTGCCTTTTGTTGAATCTCTAAAATTGCCTTGTTTAATCCTAAGTAAGAATTTTGAATAGACAACACAAATTCATTCAATGTATTCATCTTTTGACTCAGTGCGTTCATATCTGACCCAACACTTGTCATTACATCATTAAAGTCACCCTTGACGATAAAATTATCAGTATCATTTGTGGATGATGCCGTTTGAACTTCTTCATTTACAATGCTATTTTCATTAGCATTGCTATTATTTACTTCTCCTATAGCGTTGCTATTAATAGCATAATGGAGTTGGGCTTCTAAATGATTGATTCTATTGGATAAAAGGTAAATTGATTGTGGTACAGTTAATGTAGGAGGTGTAGCAATCGGTTGATTCGGTTGATTCGGTTGATTTGACTGAGACATAGGTTGTTGGGTGGCTCCTCGTCTTCTTTTAGCAGCGGCATTGGCAGCAGAATTACTCATTATTAATTTTTATTGATACATTTTAATAAACTTATTAACGCATTTATAATTCATATCGTCTAAAGAATAAGATGTCGTAGTTAACACATTGTTACTTATATGAAAAATGTATTGTGAATATAATTATGAAACATGCGTACATAATTGTAAGTACAAAAAAATATACGTATGATAATCAACTCTATATTAATTGTATTGTTCCGCGCTTATCAAGTAAAATGATATGAAATCTCTTTTCATGTTTAGCATATTATTCAGAAGAGTCTATTAAAATATGATAATAATATTTTAATTTCTTGTAATAAATCATATGGAAAGCATCGAAGAAACCACAAAAAGTATGTCATCAAAAAATGGATTTATAAATCATGTATTCAATTTCGACGAGGATACAAAGTGTGAACTTATGAATATTACACAGTACTCAATATTATCAGTTATCCCAGTAATTGGATTAAATAAGACTGTACAAAAAATAATACCTGATGTTGATGAAGATAAAGGCAGTATCGAAATTTTAGCAGAAGTCATAGTCCAAATAGTTGTCATGTTCTTAGGAATGTTTTTTATTCATAGACTTATTACCTATGTGCCTACATATAGCAAAATGAAATATGAAGATTATTCTGTACCAAATATTATAATCGCATTTTTGATCATTGTATTGAGTCTTCAAACAAAACTCGGAGAAAAAACAAATATATTATTGGATAGAATATTGAATTATATCGATGGTAATGCAAGTATTCGTGACCAACAGCCTCAACAACAACAACAACAACAACAGCAACAGCAACAACAGCAACAACAAGCTCCTCCTCTGAATTTGACTGTAAATCCTATGTTGCGTAACAATTCTCAACCCGCAGGTCAAACAAATAACAGTAATTATGGACAACAATCATCTCCGCAATTCGATAGTATGTACGGTGATTCCACCACGCCTTTAGTTGGTGCTAATTCACCTACAAATGCACATGAAGAATTCGCACCTATGGCAGCAAATGATGTACTCGGCGGAGGTTTCGGATCTGCGTTTTAAATAACAACTATAATAATTAAATTAAGTATCGTTAATTATTATAAATGATTGTTGATGAAAAAATAGAGATAAAAAATAATGAAGATAAAAATGAACCTGAAGAACAATATATTAAAATATATTTTCCAGAAATACAAGATGTTGATAAATATGAAATAAAATGGAATTGTTTAAAATTTTTTAGACAAGCTATAAAAAAATTACATAATCAAAAGGTTACGTTTGGAGAATTATCTTTAGCAAAAATTAAAATTATTGAATTAGAACATATTGAAACCAAAAATACTATTGATTTATACTTTAATTTAATTGATGTTTTTTGTGATTCTGATTATTGTCAAAGTAAAGACATTTGGGAAAAATGTAAAATAAATTATACTGTGACTAAAAAATTATCAGATTTTTATGATTACGATGATGTACTTCAGAAATATAAACAAAATACTGAAATTTTTAGCATTTTTAAAACGGATAAAATTACTACAAATATTATTAACAATAATGAGAATATAAATTTTTCCGATGAAAAATATAATGATTGTAAAGACGATTTCAAAGATATTGAAACTAAAATTAATTCACTCGTTAAATATGATGATGTCTTAGATAATATGGAAAGTGGTAATGAAGAATTACAATCATCCGCAGGTATATTCAAATCTCACGCACGTCAGTTACATAGTAGAAATATTTGTCACATATGTTGCAATTCTATTGTTTTTAATAAAATTAAAAACACATTGTACTACATTATTTTTTTAATATGGATTAAGGATTCATTTGTATGGTTAATACATTTCTTTAAATTAACAAATAGAAGTGCCAATTTTGATATCGAAGAAACTCCATTAGAAGACATACGTACATTATTATTTAAAAGTGAATTTAATTCAGAATCAAAAATAAAATTATCCAATCAACTTTCACAATTTGTAATAGATAAATTTGAAGTATTAGGAGAAACTGAAACTGGATGTAAAGAAGCAAATAACTGTTGTACACAAATTGTGAATACAATAACTAACTATGTTGAAAATGGGGTCATTAATGATAAATGGGTATCACAATTTATAATACCACGCGAAATTCCTCCTTTTGATAATACGAGTGATTTTAAATGGAGTTCAGATAAATATATACAAATATCAAATGAATATGATTGGAATAATATGCATATTTCCCAAAAACATTTTGTATATTTTAATAACTATGGATTAAAAGCTATTCAAAATGAAATAAATTATTTCATTGAAGAAAATTTAAACAATGATAAACTTGAATTAAAATTACCCGATATTTATATATTATCTGGTTTTAAACATTACCCAAAAAATTATGAAAAAGATTTCTATGCGCATTTTAATTTTAAATCAAGTAAATGTTTAGATGATGCAAATGATTTATTAAAATTAGATTTTTGGTATCCTCTATTTTCTATTGTTTGTTTTATTGCACAAATATTAGGTCCTATATTTTATATAATTGATTATTTTGTATCATCTGAAAATGATATCTGTCCAAACAGATCAGGAATATCTACCAAACTTTTTGCAACTTGTTATTATTTATTATTATATGCTCAATTTTCTAAAATGTGGGAAGAAATATCAATAACGTGTTCACAATATGATATGGTAGATATAACTAAAAGCCAAAAATACATAATTGGAAGTTGGGTAATAAATAATATTTGTCTATTAATAATACCTTTTTTTACATATACATTATTTATCGAACACAATGATTTAACAGATTTAATTCTGAATTGTTTAACAGGACAATTTTTAATTGATATTGATAATATAGTAGTTACATTTTCATCTGGCGATTTTTTCTTGAAAAAATTTATAAAGGATAAATTTATTTTAGAATATATTCAACATGGAATGAAAATAAATAACATTATGGATGAAAATAGTATTTTACAAACCAGTTTCAATATATTAGGTATGATACAAGTATACAGCACAATAATATTAAGTATTGTAATTGCCAGATGTATATAAATATATTGAAAGTTTATCACTTACATCATTGAAGATTTACAATTTTGATTATTTTTTATGAATTTATTGTTGTTTTTGTGCATCATTGAACATATCATTAAATAATTGAAGTACATTGTCAGGGTCTATAGCACATTGATAAATAAATCCTGGACTACTATTTACCTCCATTATATGTCCGTCAATATAGTAAGGCACCATCAGATCTTCGGTCATAAAGTCAATACCCGTTATTTGTGTACCAAGTACACTATTGATTGATGAAAACATTTTAACATTTTCAGGATGAATTTTATCAAGCTCTATTTTTAACGGGACAGACGCAGTATGTAATGAAATAAGATGTGTTAAGTATATTTTTTTCCCTTTGGGAATAATACTATCTAACGTAACATTTTGGTCCGATAGCATATCAGCACCTATATCATTCTTATTAACTTCATGATTATATATCTTTAATGTATACTTAGACCGGTCATCAGCCAATTCACCTAATGTATGTACACCATTCCCCACTACAGCTGGTTTTTGTCGTTCAATTACGCTATATACTTTATCTTTATACGCTATTATTCTATAATTTTTGCCACGCACCATATTTTCAACCATCAGTGTAGTATCATCCTTATTCCGTTTCCTTATAAGTTTTTTATAATATTTATCTGAAATGATTGATTCAAGCGCGTTTTTTAATTCCTTTGTAGTATTCAAATCAACATGTACCGCATTTCCACCATAACCGGACGTTGGCTTTGCTACCATCGGGAAATTGAGCGTATTTGAAATAGTATTTACGTTGGTATCAACAGACATGTTGTTATTATATGCTATGAATGTTGGTGTTGGTATACCTTGTTCATTTAACATTCTTGATGTAGTTAGTTTATGTACACAAATCGATACTGCCTCAGACGAATTAATTTTACTTAAATCTATCACAATATTATTTCGAGTCAATGTTTTATTATCAATATCTAACGCCATATTATTTTTTTTAAAAAGTGCTGCTAACTTATTATCAAGTACTATTTTTATTGAAAAATTCTCATTTACTATGTTATTCTTAAATAATATATATGCTATTAGAATACACACAATAATTCCAATATAGTACCACATTTTATATATATATCATCATTTATTTTAAAATTACCTCCTTTGATACATTACGTATGATTTCTAATTTATCACTGTCTATATTATCCATTTTCATTATATTGGATATAATTTTCATATACTCTTCATCATTTGCATAAGTCGGGTTATCGGTTATCCATTGGGGCAATAGTTTAATATTCGCTTTACTTATTTCATCGATCGCGCGCTTCATGGTGTCTTTATTATTTGTATCTTGTTTCCATGTGTCATTGTCTTTAACGAACATAACATCATTTTGTAAATCGCTACAATGGACAGGTCGTTTATGTAATTCCAGTTCTTTTAAGCCATCAATCATGATTTTACTGGTTCCCTCTACAAAGCCAAGTTTTCCTGTATTCTCGAAATCCTTCAATTGTAATTTTAGAGAGTTAACAAAATCCATTATATTCAAAGCATCCTTACACTGTTCATTTAAGAAAATATGTAAATTTATATTATTTGTCTTATTATTGTTATTATTACCAATATTAGGTATCATTTCTTGCATTGTTTTCTGCATTGTCTGTTGAATCTCTTGATTCTGTTGCATCATGTTTTTTTGTAATTCTTGGTTCTGCTTCATCATCTCTAAAAACATTTCCTTATAATCAACTTCTTCTTTAGACGATGTAGGTTCAGTTGTATGATTTAGTTGATCATCTGGTATTTCAGATTCTTCGTATTTGCACTTCTTTTTATGACAGCTTAATGACGAAGAATGCTTATATGATTTCCCACACAAGCACATAAATGAACTGGCGACATTGGCGACTTTTTGGTTAGGATTAGTTAGGATTTTATGTTTTGTAGTGAGTAAATGTTTAGTGTAATCACTATTCTTGCTACATGCGTAGTCGCATTTTAAACATTCATATTTTCGGCGATTTTCGGCGACAAAATTGTTAGGCATAGTTAGTATAATATCCTAACAAAAAAATCGCCTAAATAACGAATGACCCAAAAAAAAAAAAGAAGAAAAAAAGTCGATGGTCTCCCGTTTTTTTTCTAAAAATCCTTTTTAGAGCTTTTTGCAGTGAGTCACTTTTTGCACTTTTCGTCTTTTTTTTTTTTTTTTTGCAAAAAAGTATTTTCGGTCTTTTTCAGCCACTTTTTTTGCAAAATCCCAAAATACTTTTCAGAAAAAAAAAAAAAAATAAAAGTTAAATATACAATGAATACTAAAACTATAAATATAATTAAGAGACTTATATTTGTTCTTATGTTGTCTATGGGTATATTCTTACTATATCGATATGTTATATATAGAACTGTAGTGGAACCTATGATTTTTGATGGGAAATATATTAGAAACATATATAGTAAATATAATATTAAGATAAACACCTCAAAAAAGACATTAACGAAAGGAGAACAAACCATTTCGTATAATAATTATACAAATAGTTTTATGTCTGCTATATTTGCCAACAATAAATATAACGTAAACGCGTTATTAAGTTCAGCAAATTTACCTGTATGTAAACAATTAAAGTGGATAAATAATATGAGTGTCAATGAGAACGTTAAATTAATAAACACAGAATTAAAGTATCCGCTAATAATCAAACCAGCCTCAGGAGAAAAAGGATTTGATGTATTAACAGATATACATGATAACGACATATTAATAGATAGTGTTCGTAGTCTTCAAAAAAAAAGTATAAATGAAATAATTATAGAGCAACAATCAATCGGGGAAAAATACCGAATACTGATAATAAATCAATATATTATATATGTGAAATATGAAAATGTGCCAATTATAATAGGTGACGGAAAATCAACCATTCGCCAGTTAATCAAAAAATATCCTGATATTCATAAAACCGGACCAATTAAACATATAAATGAAAAATTAATAAAACAGCAAGGTTATAAAATAAATAGCATATTAGAAAATAGTAGAGAAATTCGGGTAACTAATGTAATATCTGTAACTAATGGAAGTAATGAAAGTATAGTGGATCCTACAAAAATAAACGAAGTAAATAACAAAATGTTTATTGATGTAAGTAAAGCATTAAAGTTGAATTGTTGTGGTATTGATTATATAACCCCAGATTTAAGTATTCCATATACTACTGCAGGCAATATTATTGAAGTGAATTCTGGTCCAGGAATTACCGAAAATCTATTAAGTAAACCGAAAATACATAATGCGTTAATAGATGCTCTTTTTTCTACGAGGAATTATGTATAATTTAATAAGCTATTAAATATAATATGGTATGATAGTATACTATATGAATGACGAAAGTCTATTAAAAGCGCTTGATAACGAAGAAAACACGTCTATTATGAAATTAAATTCAAAAAAAGTGCTTGAAGAGAAAACAAATATGTTAAACGAATTAGACTTAGATGATGCGATATTCAAGCAATTTATGAATAAATTAAAAAATTATCGCTTTGTAGATGAACTACAAGATATTAGATATGGTAGTTATATTCGATGGATAAAAATTACAGATGATAATATACCCAAATTATCAAATGGTGGATTTATAATTGATATTAAAATATTCGACGATGGATGCCAAGTGATTTGTAAAAACATGTACAACGCCATTATGCAAATCAAACTGAATGAAAACATAGTATTTCAAAAAATATCAGATCAAGAGAAAGTTATTTTAAGTGTACTTGACTATTTGAATAAATAATACATAATAATTATCTAATAAAATTGAATATTATATAATTACCACAAAAGGAGGCATTAACGAATCACTGATTATGAATGATCTATCTAATAAGTATGCCTCCATTCTTGAACTTCCTCACGACACTGTGGATTTTATAGACATTCGAAATTGTCCACTCTATGTTTCTGTTCTAAAATTTATTGATACATATAAAATAACAAACATTCTTATTTCATTGAGTGGAGGCGTAGATTCTATGGTTCTCATGGAAATTTTACTTGATATAAAAAACAATAATGAAATAAATCTATATTTATTCTGTTGTCATCTTAATTATAATAATCGAGCGGAGAGTATAGCTGAACGCGATTTCCTTTCGGAGTATTGTTCAATCAAGGATATTCATTTTGAGTGCAAGAACATTGATTTTAAACGCGGTGATATAAAGCGAAAAATATATGAAAAAGAAACACGTGTGATACGTTATGATTATTATAAAGATTTATGTGAAACATACGGTTGTTCTGGTGTGTTATTGGCACATCATAAGGATGATATATGTGAAAATATTTTCAATAATATCATGCGAGGCGGTCGTGAGATAACAAATCTAAAAGCGATGAAAACCGAAAACGATATTTTGGGAGTAAAGGTATATCGCCCTATGATTGATTATCATAAAGATGCGATATTATGTATTGCTCATTTCTTAAAAATCCCCTATTTCTTGGATTCTACACCAGAATGGAGTTGTCGAGGAAAAATGCGCCAGACAATATTCCCTTCATGTGCGGATTGTTATACCGATACTTATAAAAAAAGCCTTCTAAAAATAGGAGAAGAAAGCGAAGAATTGGGAATTATTATAAATAAATATATTGTAGATAGCTATATTTCAAAGGTGAAATACACTGGTACTGGATTTATTCTTCCAATCGAAGAAATAGTAAAGGAACAGTCTATTTTCAAACTTATCATGCGAAAATTGTGCCATTGTAATGGAATGGAAACCATGAAACACCGTAATGTTGAAGCTTTGTGTGAGCGGTTATCTGGATATGAATCAAATACTCACTCCAAACGAATCAAAATGACTCTTCTAAAAAATTATACTACAACCATTAATCATGCCACAATAGTATTTGAAAAACAAATATTATAAATTACTGGGATAATAATATTCTCTATTTATAATAGCTAACGTTTATGATAAATAAGGTAATAGTGTTTGACTTAGATGAAACATTGGGATATTTTACACAAATGGGTGTACTATTTGATACAATAGAATTATATACAAACAATGATGTACAATTCGATATTTTTTCTAAATTATTTGATTTATATGAGGAAATATTTAGAGTGAATATTTTCAGTATTTTAAATTATCTGAAGCGCATTAAAAGTAAGGTCAATATAAAAATACTGATTTATACAAATAATCAAGCTGAAAAAAATTGGGCCATCAATATAGTCAAATATATCGAAGAAAGATTATCATATAACTTATTCGACCATATTATACATGCTTATAAGATAGGAAATAAAAAAATAGAACAATGTAGAACGTCGCATGACAAAAAATATTCGGATTTATTAAACTGTGCAAATTTACCAGAAAACACTAAGGTTTGTTTTATTGACGATCAATTTCATAGACACATGAAACATAAAAATGTATACTACATTAATATTAAACCATATACCTACAGAATAAATAACGACGAGTTGTGTAACCGATTTTTTGATAGCAATGTATTTATCGAAATAATGAAATTAAATAAAATAAACGATGAGGAACATTTTATATCATTTATTAAAAATCATTTTAAGAATATTAAACTGGTAGATGAGCGCAATCCAGACGAGTTAAAACCAGACAGAATATTAACGAAACGAATTATGTATCACATTCAAAAATTTATAACGCGCAAGAATGTAACCAAAAAAAACAGGACAAACAATACAAATAGGAATACGCGCAAAAATAAATCATAAGTATTCTAATTATAATCCTGTATACTCATAAAACCGGTGTTTTATGATTGATTCATATTCTACTAAATATTCACCTATAACCGTAGTCAATAATAAATAGACACCTGATGAAAATACAATTTTTTTGTCGAATTTGGTTAATGTATAATTTTGTTGGAATGGATTAAATTTATATAGTAAAACGAACGCGATTACTACTTTTATAAAGGAGTTCAACATGGTCACATATTGTGGTACAGTAGTAAACACTCCTAACAATACCGCTATATAGACAAAATATGAAAACGCGATATAATAATCAAATGCTTTGTATAATTCAATGGACATATTATAATATATTGATATTAATATTTTATAATACGATATTATTTATGTATTTTTAGAGTAGACGGATAATGTACGCGCGCTCGAATCACGTGCGTCAACATACTTGGGCATCCAAAAGTAAGGAATAACCTTTTCGCAAGATTTGTAGTTCTTTTCGAATAGATATCGGTAATATTTTTGTTCGTTTGTAAGTGGCTTATTATGACGCGTATTACATTCGGTTTGTATAAATTCATGCATTTTGGATTGTTTTTTTGATGAAAGCTTCTCAATGTGTTCTTGAATAATTTGATACCACGATTTTTGTAGTCCACTCACACCGTCACTGAACGCCTCTTTTTTCCTCCATAGCACCGATTCAGGTAAATATCCCTCAAACGCCTTACGAATGAGATATTTTTCGCAATGACCGTTTTCTCCATGACAACGCATATCAATAGGAATGGACAAATAAAATTCAATCCAACCTCTATCCAGGAATGGTGTGCGAGGTTCAAGTCCATGTGATGAAATACATCTATCCGATCGAAGAACATCAAAGTAATGAATATCATGAAGAAGTCGTCTACATTCTCGGTCGAATTCATATTTATCAGGCGCTTCATGGAAATACAAGTATCCTCCGGCAACCTCATCGCTTCCGTCTCCATTGAAAATCACCTTACAATCTGTATGGGCTTTAATGTACTTACCAAGCAAATAATTACCTACGCTGGCTCTAACTGTAGTGGTATCATAGCTTTCAATGCTTTTGATAACGTGAGAAATGGCATCAAAGAAATCTGTTTCGGTTACGACAATGGAAGTATGATCTGTATGTAGATAATCGGCGACTACCTGTGCGTATTTGAGATCTTCTGAACCTTGTAGTCCAATGCTGAATGTTTTTAGTGGGGTTTTGATGTATTTCGATACCATTGCGCATACCAAACTACTATCCAATCCTCCAGACAGTAGGCACGCGATAGGTCGATCGGATGTTTCGACACGTTTTTTCACTGCTGCCTTGAATGCTTTTCTAATTTTAATGATATATGTATCCATCGAGTCATTCGATTTCACAATTGGTTTATAAAAGGGAAGACGATGGTAACATGTTTTTTGAGCAAGCGACCACCTATTTTTGATAAGTCCGAAGCTGCTTTTCTCGATATGAAGGTTGAATTCACAAAAGTGACCAGGTGTCATTTGCTGAACATCGGTTGAAAATCCATTGAGTTGTTTTAGTTCAGAAGCGAAACCAATACCGGATTTAATGGGGTCATTCATGATAAACATGGGACGAACGCCGAAAGGGTCGCGGGCACAGTATATTTTGTTAAGACGAATGTCATATAAAATAAAGGCAAATACACCATCGAGCATTTGAAGGGTATGTTCAATACCATACTTTAGGTAACAATGAATGATCACTTCACAATCCGAATCAGTAGTTGGTACTACACCAAGCTGTTTATATAATTTTTTGTAATTGTATATTTCTCCGTTACAAATCACGGCAATGTTATGTAAATCAATAGGTTGATTCGCACCTACATTAAGTCCATTAATTGCCAACCGATGAAATCCGAAAAAGACGTTACTATCAAAAGTGGTAGATTTAGTGTCTTCGGGTCCACGCTGCTGTCCCTTCAAAAATTGTGTTTTAATATAATTAATATCATAATGACTATAGTTTAGCAGGGAGAATATACCGCACATCTGTATAATTTACTTGGATTGCCTTTAGGTATTTTTCGCAAATTTAATTATTTAAGTATTATATACGATAGAAATGAATACTGATAAGTACAATTATAATTATGCAAATAACCAGCAAAATGTGGGTGGTGAGAAACTGATGGTAGTAGATGGTTTATATAATTGCCAACAAAGCCGAGTAGATGAACTGAATAGTCGAATATCTAATCGTAATATCCCAAGTAACGATTTAGAACCAAGTATTGATTTTAGACCAGTGTCGACCAAATATTCAGTATTACCAGTGGTTGACCAAAAAGCAAAACCAAAAGTGGACATTGCACGATACCCGACATTCAGTCCTCATAAAGTCTATAATGTAGGTAACAACAAGGCACCATGGTCCGGCTTTGCTTCAAATGTACATGTTGAATCTACTCTAAGAAATCAAAATTTTGCCCTTCAAAAATGTAATCAGTCTGAATATATTCCTTCATCAAATAGTGATCTATATAGTTCCATAGTTCCACATGAAGAGAATAGACAAACCCATAACTTATTATTTAAACAAGAAGAATTTGAAAGCTTTAATCCAAGCAATGTAGAGAAACAACATGTATTATTTAATAATTTCACTCGTCAGCAACTATTAGATTCGTGCGATAATAATAATAATAATAGCAGCAACAAATATAAGAAATAATCATCATGTCTTTTATTGAAAATGAATTAACCTATTTAATTAATCCTCAATATCAACATCAAATTAAATCGCAGCATAAGTCAACGAATCAACCCATATCAAAGGAGGAGTTGGTATTTTATAGAAAGCGTATTATTCAAACAACCCGTGATCTATTAGATAATATTGATTCTTCTTCTAACATTATTATAAAAGAATCATTTTCAGAATACGCCACTTCTTGCATATCCAGTTACAAAACAATAGATACACGTGATATTATTCAAAGTGAATATAACCAATTAAATATCGATAATGAAGATAAAATAGCTTTAGACGCGTCTAATGACGATATAAGTGATGCAGATGCGATTAATGTGTCCGATATGAATAGTATATTTTTTAAGCAAATTAGTAATGTAAACACCATAGAGGATTGTATGGGGGTCACAAAAGTGAAACAAGTAAAACAGAAGGAGGTGTTTCCTAATAAGAAAAAGGTGAATTTAAGAGATCCTTCGTTAAAAATAAAAGGGGTTAAAAAAAAATCTGTCTCTATAATAACAAATGAAGACTCGAATGAAATTGCAAAAAAAAGTGCAAAATAAGACCAGAAAAAAAGGAGGTAACACAAATACATGTAAATATAATAGCTCAGCCACTATTAAGAAACAGAATTGTAGTCCATTAGGTGATAATTCATTTACATGTTATTCTGATGATTCTTTACATGAAATGAAAAAATATTGGAATTTGAGACATCCGGATTGCTCTATAGATGAGACAGATTCTAAAGGAATATGGAATAAATTAAAAGGGTTCATGGGAAGCGTATGCGATACCGAATCTTGTTGGCTTAAGCAAAAATTCATGAAAAGTAAAGTAAGTGAAGAATTATTAAATTATACCTTTTCACCGGAAGCGCCAGATTCATGGAAAACAAATCCAAGAACATGGTTATCCAGTGTTGATATTGAAAAAGTGATGCTTCAATACGAAGCCAAATACAAGCACTTTAAGTTTATTGGTCCATCTCCTATAGATTTTGATACTAAAAAAATGTATGGAGAATGTGTATGGGATGAGTTATGTAAGCTTAATCTGAAGAAAATGTTGAATAAAGGGGTAAATATGATAGGTGTAATATTTAATACGGACCCACATTATTTGGAAGGGTCGCATTGGATTTCTTTATTTATAAATATTAAAAAGAATCGTATCTATTTTTTTGATAGCGTCGGTGACCCAGCGCCAAAAGAGATAACCGTTTTAATTGAAAGGTTAAAAAAACAGGGCACTAATATGAAGCGTAAAATAACCGACGAAAATACTAATGGTATTGGACATCAAAAGAAAAACACAGAATGCGGTATTTATTCATTGCATTTTATTATTAATATGTTAGAAGGGAAAAGTTTCGAAAAGTTCAAAAATATCAACGCGTTAGGAGATGACGATATTTTCAAATATCGTAGTAAGTTTTTTAACTAAAAATATATTTTATTGTAATGCATATGCAATAAAATATACACTATAAGATGTTCGCTCTATGACACTGGTGGATCAGTAGGTGGATCAGTAGGTGGATCAGTAGGCGGATCAGTAGGTGGATCAGTAGGCGGATCAGTAGGTGGATCAGTAGGCGGATCAGTAGGTGGATCCGTAGGTGGATCAGTAGGTGGATCCGTAGGTGGATCCGTAGGTGGATCAGTAGGAGGATCAGTAGGAGGATCAGTAGGAGTATAATACTGAAATGTATATAATATATTAAATGAAGGGTCAGTTACACGTTGACCGGGTTGACCCATACTAACTGGTTCTTGTCTGAGAGAAGGAGTATAAGTAGGAGAATATGTACGTATATCATATCGACATACTGGGCACCTGACGTTTAATGAGAACCACTGTTCAAGTGCGTTAGAGTCAAAACAATGTCCACAATGACGAATACGACTTACTCTACTGGTGGGCAGGAATGGTTCAACGAGAATAGGACAATTAGCATTTAACGGATGTTCAATTTCACTGAATAATGATATTTCGGTCGCGTTATTTATTTGTGAAACAGAAGGTCTAACTATCACTGGAGTAAGATTTGGTGGAATATTAGAAACGTTATGTAAACCATCAAAATTATTATTTAAACTATCAAAAATGTTCATTAAATTTCCAATAACATTATTTCCAGATATATCTATAGGTTGACCTCGTATTCTATTATTATTAATATTATGCTGTCTTATGTTATGTTGTTGGTCACGTGGGAAAAGTTGTATATTATTATAAGGATGCCGGTGAGGTCTGTGTCTATTTACACGATTTATGCGATTTATATTATTATTATTATTATTATTAATATTATTATTAACATTATTATTTATATTACTATTATTAACATTATTATTTATATTAGTATTAGTATTATTATTATTAACATTATTATTATAATTATTATTATTTTCTTCGCGTATTGTGTCATTTTGAATTCTGTAATTGAGTATATCAAACATATGTCTTTCTGTATTTGAAATATAATCAATATATTCGTTTACTAATGGGACATTGTTCTCTACAAAATTCATATATCGAAGAATAAGTTCATTTATTGTTATATCTGAATTATTCATGTATATATATATAAGATATATATAATAATGTGTTTAAATATAATTCTACGATTAACTCTATATGAACAGCAAGATAATATATGAGAATAATGGATTAACAGGACTTGCAAATCTTGGAAATACTTGTTTCGTGAATTCGTGTATTCAAGTATTGGTTCACATTGAACAGTTAAATAAAGTGTTTGATGACGATACATTGAATACGCGTTTAAATAAGACATCGGATTCACTTATACTTATGGAGTATAACCATCTACGTAAGCTTATGTGGTCAAAGAACTGTATTATTAGTCCAAGCGGATGGATTAAAACTGTACATAACGTTGCAAGACATAAGGGACACATTCTTTTTAGTGATTATAGTCAGAATGACATACATGAATTCTTACTATTTTTAATGGACTGTTTCCACAACTCATTGAAACGTGAAGTACAGATGAACATCAAAGGTGAAATACAAAATGATCAGGATAAGTATGCAACATCCTGTTTTACTATGGTTAAAAATATGTATGAAAAAGAATATTCTGAAATATTCAAATTGTTTTACGGGGTTCATGTTGTCAATACATTTTCGGTTGCAACAAAGGAACGATTGAATTTTGTGCCAGAACCATACTTTATAGTTGATTTGCCAATGTCTACTAAAAAAGAACCATCCATTTATGATTGCTTTGACACGTATTTCGAAGGTGAAATATTGGAAGGAGATAATGCATGGTTTAATGAAAAGACGAATAAAAAGGAGGATGTGACCAGAAGCATTACATTTTGGAGTCTTCCTGACGTACTGGTTGTGTCATTCAAACGTTTTACCACTTCTTTACGTAAAGACCAACGACTTGTCGATTTTCCGTTGGAAAACCTGGACCTTCGTAAATATACAGATGGGTATGATAAGGAATCATATATATATGATTTGTGTGGAGTATGTAATCATAGTGGAAATGTGATGGGTGGGCATTATACCGCCTATGTCAAGAATGTGGATAAATCGTGGTATTGTTTTAACGATACGCAGGTAAATATCATAGCAGATACATCGAAGATTGTGTCAACGTATGCTTATTGCCTTTTTTATTCGAAAAAAAAAACAAATAAATAATATATATATACTAATGGGTTCATATAATGTTTCAGTTACAAGTTTGCCAGACTATGATTATATTTCAAAGGCAGCAACTGATCCGCAAGTGTTAATTACATTGACTATTGTAATTGTTATAATATATTTAATGGTTGCTGCTTTAGGGGGTTTAGGTGGCAGTTCTTCAGAAACGTCTGAAAAAATGAGTAGTTTAATATTTTTAGAAGTGTTTTTATGGGCGGTATTTTTATTTTTGCTATTTATAAATGGCGCTGTGTATTTCTTTGGATTTGATATTTCTGCTTCTTTAAAATCGCTCACAGATAAACCGGAGGTTGATATTACTGTTACCAAACCTTCCTCTTCTGGACCTAAACCAGCTGATTCGTCCGGATCATCAAGTGGTTCATCACAAGTGTTTCATATACCAGGAAATGATTATGTATACGAGGATGCAAAATCTATTTGCAAAGCATATGGCGCACGACTTGCTACATATGATGAATTAGAAAAGGCGTATGTTAAAGGTGCTGAGTGGTGTAGTTACGGTTGGTCAGAGGATCAGTTGGCTTTATTTCCTACACAAAAAGAAACATATAAGGAGTTACAAAAAATAGAAGGTCACGAAAATGACTGTGGAAGACCTGGTATTAATGGTGGATATATTGATAATAAAGCGGTGCGTTTCGGAGTAAATTGCTATGGGTCAAAACCAGGCATTACATCATTAGAGAGAGAAATTATGAATAATCAAACCAAGTATCCCAAGACATATAAAGATTTGGCACAAGAAAAAAGAACGAAATATTGGACTGAACAATTGAAGGATATTATTCTTTCACCATTCAATTCAACTTCATGGAATAAAGTATAATTGTTTTTTTTTGCTTATAATGTTTATATTAAGAAATCATCACATTGTGTGTAATCATATGGCGTAGAAGCGTGTATTTGTTTATTTAAAAGTTTAAAATCTGGGGTGTATTCCTCTGTTATTTGATATATTTTGTTTTTATCATTTGTATCACGCTCAACATAGTAATGCCATATTTTTGCACATGAATTTGAAAATGGGGTATCACCGGCACGAATTATATTTTCACAAATCATAAACTCATGTAATGATGGGTTTTTCATAAGCTGAACCATCCCGAAGATCCACTTATTATGTCCAATTGATCTCATAAGTACTGGTTTACTAAATGATGATTCGTCAAGCATATCTAATTCGGCTGCATCAGTAACAGCAGCAGTGGTATTGACCGTTTCATTATCACTTTCTTCATCATCGCCATGATCAGTATTCACTAATCCGAATATTGATGTTACATTATTGTCGTCTTCAGAAAACATTATTTAAGGTAATTACATATAATAACATATTGTTATATGTAATCAATTTTTATTAATGAACTTAAAATTTAATACATATACACGTTTTCAAATTACATACTACGCATGTTCTTGATGGCTCTGGATTATTCATGGTCCTTCGTACTGTTGTGACATTACTGTTTATAAATGATAAACTATTATCAACATTATTTTCAAAAATAGGAGGTTCTATTTCTGGTGCAATTTGATTCATCAGTTCAAGATGTCTTATAATGTTTCGGCGTTTTTGATTACTAATAGTGTTAAACCAATTATATACATCTTCTTCAAATAATTCCCCAAACATACCATAATCACTCCTACGTTCACGTCGTAGTTTTGGAGGTCCATAAATGGTGGTATCTGTAAAAATATTGTCTGGTGGTAATTTGTTATCGCTATTCATACTTGTTAATATATTTCATTTTTTATACTCGGTAATAATATCAATTTTTTTTTTTAATTTGAAAGACAAAATATAGTTACCGAATTAGTTGATTATCCATGTAATGAAATTACAAATTAATCTGACAAAAATTATTTAACTGTTTATAATTAAAATGTTATGTTTTACTATAAATATATCATGGAGGTTATGAATGACTTTGGATGGGTAATTATCTATGTATCTGCTTTCGGTATAAGCGATTATGTTGTAAAAAAATATATTAAATCCGATATGATGTATATATTTTACTATTTATTATTAGGATGTATAGGACTTTATTTCATATTTTAAAACATGTAATTCACACCTTTTAACATTCAAGCGCCAATTTTGAAATAATATAAATAAAACAACTTAAAAAACCCTGTATGTTTTTATATTATAAATAATGACAGAGATATATGATTTTTACAAAAATCCACCAAATACAAAACTGGAGTTGCGCAAATATTTAACATCTTGGCTTCAAAAATGTCCCGAAACAACTCCTTTATTTTAAGTAAATGGTCAGAATTACGTTTCAGAACTCGGGTTTAGAAGAAGTTTTTATACTTAAATAAATATCATTATTATTATATTTATTTAATTAATTTATCATTTTCATAACCTCTGAATTGAAATATTCAAAGGATATATCAGATTTATCCATTTTTAGTAGATATTCATGTCCTTTTTGTATTAGATTTTGAACTTCTGAATAATCATTTAAGATAGTTACAAGCTCGGAAATTGTATCATAATATAGTGGGTATTCATCACCAAGATATTCACATGAACTATCTGTTTTATTAATAAAAAATGGAACGTTATGTTCGATAAGTAACACTATTTTATCTGTATGCGTGTATTCATTTGCAAACATAAAAACAATACTTGTTTGTAGAGATTTAATAAACATGGGAATATCATTATTTATTACAATATTAATATCATATTCATGCGCTTTGGTGGTATATTCAGTTACTGATACTTGATTTATAAACTCAATAGACTTATTAAAATGATGTTCTAATTCCATCTTGCAAAATACAGTAATATCTTTTATGGTACATCCAACGCAACATAATTTGGCGTGTTCAGTATTTATATCAGGTTCAAATGATGTATCTTGAACAATACATGGCAATTTTAAATATTTTATAAGAACATTATCGAGCAAATGGATATTTTGTATACCGCTATGATATACAATAATACCTACACAATTTTCAATACTGTCAGTAAATACTGTTTGATTCATTAAATTAGTTACAATATCGTTTGGGGATTCTTCAAAGCATGTTAATATACCTACCCATTGTGTATTTAATGAGTTTACTGCTTCTTGTGAAAAAAATGCATATATATTGTCTATGAATATAATCTTACGCGTATTAAGTATATCAGACATTATATTTTTATTGTAAAAATTATTAACTATTGAAGTTAACATATGATTATTATTATTATTATTAGTTTGTTTCGATGTCAATAGTGAAATTATCTTATGTTTGTCATTGGCGTTCCAAAAACAGTGACCACCGAACGGATCAGAAGATTCAATACTCTCTTGCGAGAACTTACGAGCATCATTCCATGTAGAAACTACACCAATTTTATTATCAATCATAGATGTAGAAAAATATATATCCTCCGGTACACAGTTCAATTCCGAACGTACGATATAATTTTTTGTATTTAAACTCAGTTTTAAATCATTTGGCTCAACTGTTTTTATCACTTCAATCATAGATTGTCGAGACCGCAGCGAGAATCCACCATTTCCAACATTTAGACTATTATCATTCTGATTTTTCGGCCACGGAGCTCCAATATAATCATACTTTATAAAATCGTCTATATTTTTTTTGAAAATACAGGTGTCTTCTTGATATATTAGTATTTTATCACCACTAAATTGTTCCCAAAAATGTTTGCTCGTCATTAGAGAACAATATAAGGTACGATTAACAAAAGATACGTTTATATATATGATATTTATTTTAGACGTCAGATCATGATCTATGCTCTCAACAATTTTTTTTATGAAATTGTAGTTATATTTTCCGCATACTATTGTATGTTTCCATTTTGGTCCCAATTTAAATATAGTATTTCTGATTAGAAATTCTATATGCGGAAACTGACGGAACTCTATTAATACGGATTCATATTTACTTTCAGTATCGAAGTTTTTTAATCGAATATTCTGAATAGATGGTATACAATTATAACAATTAAATCTATGAAATATTTTCTGATCATGTTTGATGTCATTAATACATTTATATATGTCATTATATTTATAGGATATAGCGAATTCATATATATTTGTAAAATTTATTTGCATATCAAAGAATGGCGCTAATTTGTTTAAAAATAGAAAGTTACTGATATTACTTTTAGTTACAATAAGATTTGATAAGTATTTTATAACCGACTCCATTGTAGATGAAGTTATTTCATTAATAAAATGAATATTACTATTATATTGTCTTAAAAAATCTGTATTTGTTAGATATTTATCATTCCTCTCAGAAATAATATGAACATTGTGACGCATGGACTGATTTAATACATATTCACTTATTATGTCATCATTATCATTTAATAATAATATTATTTGGCAATTTGATAAATATTTATTAATAGAAATATTAGTTAATTCATCCAATTGATTACTGGTTGTCTCTATAATATTGATGTTGAATTGTAATGACAATTCAGTAATTATTGGAATTATTCGCTCTGTCATATTTCCATAATATAAGATATCATAATCGTACTTTTCGCTTATTTCATGGATAGGAATAGATAAATATGTCATTTTGTTTTCAAATAAATCCACTAATGCGTCGTTGTTATCAATTGTATATTTTATTACATAAAACGTATGAATGCTTTGTGCTATTAATGATTGTAGAATAGTATTCGTTATATCGTATTTTTCTAACAGATAAATAAAGAATGAATTCTTTTCACAGACAGACGAGTCGTATTGTATTAATTTATCATATGGATAAATTATTAGGTGATTTTCTTTCTGGTATGTTTTTGAAATATAGATAAAGTTTAGTTTATCGATATGTACAATACATTGAATGTCAATCAAATCCATTAATTTTACAAATTCTGAACTAATTTCTTTATACTGTTGGGTGACATATATATTAAGTTTGTTTTTCATTGTTTATATACTACTGTTTTTTATTTTATTTTGGGTATATAAATTCAACTATATCTCATAAATAATATTATATATGCTTATTCTATATTATGTTAAAATTAGTGGTAATATTTATAGTATTTCTATCTGGTCTATATTTTTGTCTAAATTATGAACAGGCAAAATTGAATGAGGCGTTTGACAACATGGAAAACGAAAAAGGTCCATCGTGTCCAAATATATTAATAAAATCAGGAACAGAATTATTGTTGAAAAATACCAAACTTGCTGAAATACCTGGTGTCAATCCCTTACGTTTTAAAAATTTAGAAGAATATGTTGAATTTACTGAATGGCAACGTTCTCAAGGAATAAAATGTCCTGTCCTGTTTTTACAAAACACATATGATGCGCAAGGTAAATCAGTATTTAAAATAAGACCTGGACCTACAGATTTACAAGGGGGATTACCTCCAGACCTTCCAGAAAATGCTCAAGACGTATCGGCGGCGACAGCAACAGCGGAGGCAGCAGCAACAGTACAGCCAAAACAGGCTCCAAAATCACCATTGATCGATGCATCGCGTGACGACCCACCATACAATCAAAAACAATATCCTGGCTTTGACCCCGATAATCTATATGTAGGTGTTGATGTACCATTAGATAAAATGTATAATGCAGGAGAATATAAGCCTGTTAGTGACAACGCGATGGATAGTAACTGGGGAGGTCCTGAACACAGTCAGCGTGTAGTAGATTCAGGATATTATGATGAAAATAAACGATAAAAATCTATAACAAATAACATTTATTACTTATAGATTAATTTTCAATATTACAACATGTTTCAACTAATTTGCTTGTTACCAAATATGGATCACAATTAGACGCGGGACGCCTATCTTCAAAATATCCACAATTGTCTTGAATAGTTCCATGTCCACGTCTGATAGACGCACCTCTATTCGCGATACCATCTGAAAATACATCATACGAGGCGGTTTCACATTCCCCTGTCATGCGTAGATGATTATTGTCTCCATACACCGCCATATGTTCTTGGTGCTTATGGGATAATTTAGTAACCGCCTCATTGATATATTCAAGTCCTGTTTTACCGTCTGTTCCAGATCGCATATTTTTAGTACTAAAATTGGCATGACATCCGGAGCCATTCCATTTACCTGGAAGTAACTTAGGAGAAAAATCAATACTGTAGTTATATTTCTCAGACAATCTATGTAATAAATAACGCGCCATCCACAGATGATCTCCTAATTCAATGCCTTCACATATTCCAATTTGAAACTCCCATTGACCTGGCGCCACCTCACTATTGATTCCTGCAATATGAATCCCTACTTGTTTACATACATTTAAATGTTCGTCTACTAAATCTCTTCCGTATGCGTTTCCTGTTCCAACGCTACAATAATATTGTCCTTGATCTTTATTTTTGTCATATCCAAGAGGTAATCCAGTTTCACTGCTACAAATAAAATATTCTTGTTCAAGACCAAACCATGACTCTTCTTTTGATGCTTTATCAAATATGATATTAGCACCATGTCGTTTATTCGATAGACAAGGTGTACCATCTGGTAAAAATGTATCGCATAAAACTAAACAGGGAAGATAGCTACAATTATTATTCGAATTAAACGACGCTCGTGGTACTAAATTAATTTCTGAATCAGTTCCTTCTGCTTGGCCTGTAGAACTGCCGTCGTAATTCCATAATGGTAATTCGTCTACATACGTATAATCTCTACTTAATACTCGACTTTTACTTCGTAATCCACCCATTCCATCTATCCATACATATTCGTATGTAGTCATTGTATTATATATTGTAATAATACAATGGCTTTATATGTGTTATAATTTATTTTGAATCCATAAATTTCATTGAACTATTGATTGCTAATTTAAATTTTTCAAGATTATTTATTTTTTCTACAATTGGATAAAATTTGTTATTTAAATCTGCGGTATCAGATGATAGTGTATATTTTAATATTTGAGCATTTGTTAATTCTAATAGATTTGTTAGAGTTGTCTCGTAGTTCTCTCTATATTTATCAATCAATAGACTGTCTAATATCTTTGAAGATGACCTTTTTATATTATCGGAAATTTCTTTAGAGTCCGTAGAACTGGTCATTCCTTCGATTATACTGGATTGAGTATTAAAAATGTTATATATAACTATCATTCCAACGACAACGCCAACTAACAATCCTAAATATTTGATTATTTCTTCACTTGAGTTCATATTATTATTTATATATATATTAATATGAAATTATTTTTTAGCACTGCGACGTTTAAATGTTACACGTTTATTTTTTTTCCCTCCGTTTTTCAGTAAAGATTTGGTAGAATTTTTTTTTGATCCACCTTGTGAACTATCCGGATTTTTTTCTTCTTCTTTATTTTCTTCTTCTTGTTTTTCCTTATTTTCATTATCGTTATTTTCTTCTTCTTGTTTTTCCTTATTTTCATTATCGTTATTTTCTTCTTCCTTGTTTTCATTATCGTTATTTTCTTCTTCCTTTTCTTCTTCCTTGTTTTCTTCTTCTTCTTTTTCTTCTTTATTTTCACTATCACCACTATCCTTTTTTTTCTCCTCTAATTCTTCAGTCTCTTTCTTTTCAATTTCATCTCTATTCTTGCTCATCTCTTCAATTTCGTCGTCAGCGAATCCGATATAGCTATTTAAATTATCAATACAATCTTCATCCCCGTCAGTCGTCTCAGGTTTTATAGGCAACTCGTCGCTCGCGTTTTCAATATAATCGGTAGATGCATTTATTTTTTCGGACAATGCAATCATTTCTGGTTTAAATGGAATATCTTCAATCATTTTTTCACTTAGTGAAATGAAATTTCGTTTTAACTTACCCCAATCCTTGTCTGACATGTTAAACTTGGATAACAGTAGAGCCAACTCGCTTCCACGTTCGGACATTAAAAAACAGACGACTTCATTAAATCGGTCATATTCAGTTGAATCCATATTGGCATCGTCAATCTCGACAATATCATCTCCACCGCGCTGTTTCCTTGTTTTGCGTTTGTTCAAATTTAACTTTAACTTCATATGAATAATATTGTCATTATTTTTTTGGATTATAATAAAAATGTTTTGATATTTTGAATACTTTGTTTACTTATTTTACGTTTTTGCTGTTTCGTAACAGTAATCATATATAAATCGTCTAAACAATGTTCATCCTCCTGTAGATCCGCAATTAAATTCAATATACTCTTAAATTTATTCATAATTATTTTCGCAGTAATCACACTGACCGATGGTATTTGCGACAACATTATTTCCCCAATATTTTCAGGTGTAATTTCTGATTTTTTTGTCATTGATGGCATTACGTCACAATACGACTGATTATTAATTTTATCGCTATTTCCATTGTAGAAACCAAGTTTGTTCTTTTCTCTAAATAATTTTGTCACTATTTTATGTACATATTTGGCAGTATGTTCCATATTCTTAGTATTAAATACACAAAATCCTTTGTAATATTGAAGAGTAAAAATAGCAGAATAAATTGCAGATTGATCTATTCTACTGTAACTTTTGAAGGATTCGATGGAGCCTTCAATTAAGTATATAATATTATGATTGTGTAATGGATGCGAATTCAGACGAAATGATTGTTCATTATAACGTCCATCAGTAATACTCGATGCTAAATCGGCAACAGATTTTCGTTCTATGATAAGTAATAGATTTTCGCCGTCGTATATTTTAATATCACCTATATCAAGATTTTCTTCTACAACAGAAATATCGAATTTTGTTTCAGTAACCTTTACCATTTCACGCAATAAAGGTATAAGTTTTGCTTCACGATAGTCTATTGATAATTTCATTTAATAATCAATACTAATTATTTATTAAATGCTTTTCATATTATGTTATTTAAACACCTGATGATACAGAACGTACTGCTCCAGCAGCACCAGGATATCTTCCTACACCACCAGCCATTGGACGCATAGTGACTTTTCCAGCGGTTACCATCTGATTAATTGTTGGAAATATTGCGAATAATGATTTTCGTTGAGATGAACCACCCATCCAATTATTACGAGGAGCGTGATATCTTGAAACGGACCCTGCTTTTTTTACACCTCCGCCTTGATTGTTGCTTACTAAAGAAGGAATACTTCTTGCTCTTTTTGTTCCACCCATATATCCTACTGGCATTTATAATATAATAATATATTATATTTTCAAAACTTTTTGATAGTATATGATAAATAACCTAAATGTATACTGGTGTGTATATATATAATAATCGATATGGAACTAAATAAATCATTGCTTCAAGAAGACGACGTATTCAAAACAGACGAGGGGCTTATTTTTAATCCTTTTAATCCTCAGAATATTGAGATCAGATTGAATGATGTTCAATCTATTCTCAAAAAATACGGACTACCTCCTAAAGTGGATAATCTCAATTTATACAAACGCGCATTTGTCCATAGGTCATATACCAGGAGACCCGCTCTGGAAAATCAAATGGAAAATATTACCATTGTAGAAAAACCCGATAATTGTATGGCTCTGAAAACCAAATCATATGAACGCATGGAGTTCTTGGGTGACGGCATTTTGGAAGCCATTACAAAATTTTATATGTATAAACGTTTTCCTAAAGAGAACGAAGGATTTATGACGGAGAAAAAAATCGCTCTTGTAAAGAACGAGGCAATTGGAAAGCTCGCCTACGAAATGCGTCTGAACAAGTGGCTCATTATCTCTAAGCATGCTGAAGAGAAAAAGATTCGTACCAATCTTAAAAAGTTGGGCTGCTTATTTGAATCGTTCTTGGGAGCGCTATTTCTGGATTTTAATAAACTTCCTATAAATGATGATGAAGAGATGTTTAATGGACTATTTCGTTCAGGTCCTGGATTTCAGATGGCACAACTATTCGTGGAGAATATTTTCGAAGCACATATTGACTGGGAAGATCTCATTGAAAATGACTCTAATTATAAAAACATTTTCCAGGTAAAAATTCAAAAGGAATTCAAAACAACGCCCGATTATTTGGAAATCAATCACGACTTGGAGACCGGTTATCATATGGGAGTATATATTTGCCTAAATCAATTAATTCATAAGACAAGTCCAAGTCAGTCTATTCCGTTTTCTAAATTTGGTTCGTTCGCAGCTATTCAACAAGAAGTAGAAAAAGGCACACCCATGCTAATTTTTATGGGTACTGGAACACATAAAATCAAAAAGAAGGCAGAACAGATTGCATGCGAAGAAGCGATTGCTCAATTGGACATTTAATCCGTTTTATGTTTCATGATATATTCAATTGATTTTTTGATACTACCCTCATCACAATATGGTACACATTTGAATCTATCTCCCAAGCATGATGGCCACGTGCTTGGATTCTGTTTATTGTAATAATGTGCCCATCCAAAATCGACTACATTTATTTGTCCATTTTTAAATACTAATTCACTCGGCTTGATATCATTATGTCTACAATTATATCTGCCTAATTCACTCAATATACTGTTAGTATTCTTTTCTACATCAATAGATGCCAAATGTGCTTTTGTTAAAGATTCTCCCATATCGGTTGTCACCAACATTCTGAGGTCATCATTATAGTATAATAATTTCGGAAAATGTTTTGTGTTGCCGAGAAATGTGAGCCATCGTTTTTCATTTTCATAAACATTTATATTTTTACTATCAAATGTGTTTTTGACAAATTTGGTATATGTTTTGTATGTTTTAGATGCGCCATCATCTTTTACAGTGGATTCTGTAATACTGCGATTCGTCCCGTGTTTAGTGGAATCAATAAAAGATGTAAGAGTATAAGTTGCAGCAAACGTACAAATGTTTGTACCAACTAATAAAAGAGTTTGTGTATAATTCATGTAACTTATAATTATATTTTTTGTGGAATAATAGAACGAGATTATGCCACCAATTCAACCATTGAATCATCCAAACTTAGTAAGGTAAAGAAGTGATTGTGTTTATCGAATATTATCTTTGTTCTAACATATATCGGAACTGACCTCCAGTAATAATTCACTAACATTCTGAAAGATATGGTTTGATTCATAATAATAATACGCGACAAATTAACACACACGTTACTTGAAATAAATTCGATCATTACTACGTTCAGCTTATGTCTTGCTAAATGAGTTAATCCAAAGGATGCACAGTTAATTACCCATATCCATGTTTTTGTATTGTCGTGCATCTCAGCAATCATATGCTGAACAATACTATCGACATCGTTATATTTTGACTTAAATGGATACGAGAAGTAATATATTTCTTGTTCGTTTTCACCTATCTGGAAGAAAGAATGAGCATTTTTCTCAATAGGACATATTCTACACACTTTGGACATTATATGTTCTTTTATTTTTTCACTTGATATTGAATACTTAAAATAATGGATATATGAATCAATTTTTTAGGTACTTTGTGGGCAATCCATCAGCTTGAAATCTAAATCGAAGCAAGCCATGATACAGTCATCGTCTTTACATTTGTCCACTAATTCAATGTTATTTAAAAAAAGAGATAAAGTGGTGTTGAAAAACTCATCTTCGCCTGTATTATTTTGCTCTTGGACACATGACCCATGTTTTTCCCATTCGTGTTCCCACAATGAGTCGTCGCATCCGTGCCAATAGGTATTCATATCATTTAATAATGTTCCGACTGGCTCATGATAAGAAACTGTTTTACAATCCTGTGGATATGCTGTGCTATTAATTTGAGGCCAAAGGCCATGAATCATATAATTAGAACTGCACCAGTTTTGGATCGCCAGCTCGTAATAATTATAGATGTTAGTAGATTGTCCCATATTTATTATCGATAGTAACGTAATGAGTGAATATTTCATGATATATATTTCATGAACATTATATTTTTAAGCATTATTTGGAGTGACTTGATTCTTTTTTTCTTCTTGAATAGCTTCCATTTTTTCTTCATAGTCACATTTTTTCTTATGTTGCCATAATCTATTACGATTTTTTGCAAAGTTTATTAAAAGGCCATATTTGATAATCTGATGAGTCAATTATTGATTTGAGAGATTTTAAATATGATGATATATTTATATTGGTATAACCTATATAATTATATACCTATCATGTATTAATAAAAAAATTGAAACAAATAAAAATTATATCTATATAGCAAAATATAAGATGAGTCAAAACGAAGAGGGCGTTGTATATTTAATACAACCTGAATTTGTAGTTGGAGTAACACCAAATCGTGCTAAAATCGGTTTCTCAAGAAAAAATGATTATCGGAGAGAACTGCGCAGTCAATATGGAAAAGGAACAAGAATAATTAGAACCGCAGGATGTAGTTCAAATGTGTTTAAACTTGAGGAAAAAATTAAAGAACGGTTTAATAAGAACTATAAGTTAATTAAAGGTAAAGAAGGCTTTGAAGGTGATGAGAAAGATATGATAAAAGACTTCAATGATGTTGTAGATAATTATATTCCGGAGGATGAAGAAGTAGAAGAAGAAGTAGAAGAAGTAGAAGAAGTAGAAGAGGGCGTTGTATATATAATACAACCTGAAGTATTAGTTGGAGTAACACCAAATCGTGCTAAAATCGGTTGCTCAAAAAAAAATGATTTTCAGAGAGTTCTGTGCGGTCAATATGGAAAAGGATCAAGAATAATTAGAACCGTAGGATGTAGTTCAGATGTGTTTAAACTTGAGGAAAAAATTAAAGAACGGTTTAATAAGAACTATAAGTTAATTAAAGGTAAAGAACATTTTGAAGGTGATGAGAAAGCTATGATAAAGGACTTCAATGATGTTGTAGATAATTATATTCCGGAGGATGAAGAAGTAGAAGTAGAAGAAGTAGAAGAAGTAGAAGAAGAAGTAAAGTTAGTATTTCCAAATTATAAAGAAGATCAGGCTTTTGGAGGAAAGAAACGGTTATGTAAATTTGATATAACATCTTCACCTCATTGTATTACATCAACTTGTATTGATGATGGAGGAAGCTTATTCGAATTTGAATATTTCTCGCATGATTTACCAAGTAATGATTTTTATAATAAATTAAGTAAATCAATAGAAAATGATAAAGTTTATAATTTTGATGATAAAATGATACAAAAAATTAATAAATGTAAAACAAAAATAAAGTGCGATGAGATACTCATAACTGATATTGATAGCACATATATAACAACAGAAACAACCATATTTAATATATTAAACCATGATATGATATTAATTGATAAAAATAATGATAAAGAATATAATGTGGATAATGTTAAAAATGATAACCCTCAATTAATTAGTGTTTTTGATGACCATAATTACCATGATTTTAAAAAAATTAATAACGTCCTTGTACATAAAAATTATATGATAAAAAATTACCCTTATTGTCTTGATATAAATGTTAAATCAAATGAAATATATTGTATTAATCGCGATTATGAATATAGTGATTTTGATACAAAATGTTTGAACGATATAGTAGAAGATACTAATAACTTTAAACGAATTTATTTATACAATGATAAATCGGTACCTTATGAAAATAAAATAAACTATACAAAATATATTTATAACATTAAAAAAGCTTGTGGTGTTAATGAAATTATTAATATGAATGACCCCACACGAAAGCTATTAACTATGTAAATAAATAACTCATTTGATACTTTTATATAATATATAAAAGTATTTCTATTTATTGTAAAATAATGATAATGAGATATTATATATCTTTTTTTTTTTTTTGCGTTAATATTAAAAAAAAGGGACAATTATTATTTATATCTGCATATTGGTGTTATAGTATACAATTTAATAATTCAGTACTTGTATCCTTTCAGTATAAAACATATATGAACCGAGTGACGTGATTCTAATTTATATATCATAAATATATATATATGGAGTATTCTTCTATTCAATTCGGAACAAATGATGGTATGAATAGTCAACCAAAGAAATCGGCGAATGGTTTTCCTGATATCATTAATGTAGTAACCGGTATATTCTTACTTGTTTTAGCGGTAAGCGGAAATTTCATTGCGGAAACACTGGGATGTAAAAGTCAAAAGCTATTAAGTGAAAATATGTATGCTAAGAACATAATTATTATATTAATTGTATATTTCGCATTAGGTGTCACGGATAAAGAAAATAAGACGCGCCCAGAAGAAAATATGATAATCGCATTACAAATTTGGATGTTCTTTTTGATTTTTAATAAGATGAATTTGTATTTTACCGGATTTTCGCTATTATTAGTAACCTCAGTATTAATTGGTAAAAATTACATTGATTATTATAAGGCAAATAATAAGAATAAAGAACACGACGCAAAAATAGAATTTATTGGAAATGCTGCTAAAAAGATATTTAACGTGAATATCGGTGTAATTATTATAGGATTTCTCATGTATTTTAGAAAACAATTCAATGAACATAGTGCCGATTTTTCATTCATTTCTTTTATTTTTGGAAAAGCCCAATGTAATTCAATGAAATAAGGTTTATAATAATGTTTTAATATCTCATTTTTATATAATAATAATAATATTATGCAAAAAGCATTTTTAGAAAAATTAAAACAAAAGCCACAGCCAAAAACAAAAGAGGAATACGCAGTTGTATTTAAACCATCATCAAAAGAAGATGTAGCTATAAAAATGACAATTGTAGATGAACGTTCTAAGCATGATATAGATATGGCGAATTTGTTATCAAAAATGAAAACAAGAGTAAATGTATCTGTTCCAACACAATCAAAACCTGCGGCATCTACAAAACAAATTCCTACAAAACAAATGCCTACAAAATCAATAAAGGGTAAAAAACTGAAATTAGTTGATGCTTTTGAAAAGGCGGCATCCAGTGTTCCAGCCACTGTTGGAGAAACTGTCGCAAAAAAATCCCGAATAACAAAAGCACCTGACCAATCTATTATTTTCGAGGCAGATAGTGATGTAGTTATTAAACCTGAGTTTATTGAACGTCTACCTGTTGAAAAAGAAAAGGTATTGGTCAAAAGTTCAACATACTATATGAATAATCGCGAAATCTTCGTTAATTTTATTAATTCTCTATTCGAGCCGTATAAAGACGAACTTAAGAAGGCTGAATCAGAACGAGATATTAGTTCATCTACTGAACGAGACTTATTTACACATCAGAAAATTGTGCGTGATTATTTGAATTTGTATACTCCGTATAGAGGCTTGCTACTATATCATGGCTTAGGTTCTGGTAAAACATGTTCATCTATCGCAATTGCCGAAGGCATGAAATCAGGAAAGAATGTATTAATCATGACACCTGCTGCATTACGAATGAACTATATCGAACAATTGAAAGAATGTGGCGATCCAATTTTCAAAAAGAATCAGTTTTGGGAATTTGTTGAGGCGAGTGATGATAATACCATAAAACAGCTCAGTAAAATACTATCATTGCCATATGATTACGTACAAAAGAATTCTGGTGCATGGCTCGTAGATTTGAAAAAACCATCTAATTATGATTCACTTACTATAGATGATCGTACCAGTTTGGATAATCAAATACTTAAAATGATTCGTTTCAAATATGAATTTATCAATTACAATGGGCTTCGAAATGAAAGTTTGGATAAGCTTACCAATCATGATACCATTAATCCATTTGATAACAAAGTAATCGTTATTGACGAAGCACATAATTTCGTCAGTCGTATTGTCAATAAATTAAAACGCCCGGAGTCGTTATCAATGCGTATGTATCACTACTTGATGAACGCAAAGAATGCTCGAATCGTATTATTGTCTGGTACACCTATTATTAATTATCCCAATGAAATAGCCATTTGTTTTAATATTCTAAGAGGATACATCAAGACGTGGTCGATTCCGCTCAACGTAAGAACAGAAACGCGAATGAATGATGATACTCTGCGTTCAATTATTCTCTCTTCGCCAAAAACGAAACAAATAGTTGATGTGGTTGATTACAAACCATCCTCTAAAATCCTCAAGGTTACCTTCAATCCATTTGGGTTTGTTAATAAATATCATGGAGAGAAATATAAGGGTGTTAGTCCTGATAGTAGAGGACAATTAGACGATTCTAAGCAACTAATCCTTTTGAGGAAGGTACTGGCCGATGAAAATATTGATATGGTACAAGAAGGAATAAAAGTAGATAATTATAAAGCACTACCTGATGATCCAGAGCAATTCAATACTTATTTTATTGATTCTGATACTGGTAATATTAAAAATGAAAATCTTTTGAAACGTCGTATATTAGGACTTACATCGTATTATGGTGATATTGAGCATCTTATGCCCAAGTACAATAAAGATGAAGACTTCAAAGTGATTGAATTACCAATGAGTGACTATATGTTTGGTGTATATGAGGCTGCTCGTATTCAGGAACGTAAAGTAGAATCGTCCAATAAAAAGAAGAAGAAACAACAAAAGGATATTTACGAAGAAACTGTAGGAACGTATCGTATTTTTTCGCGTGCTTTTTGTAATTTCGTGTTTCCTCGTGCAATAGGAAGACCTTTACCGAAGGATGGTCAAGACATCGAAACCACTGTAGAAGAAGCAGACGAGGATGTTATGGACGGAACCAGTATTGACGAGCGGTTGGCAAATGTAGATGGTCAACATACAGTTGATGATTTGGAACAAATACGTGCCAATATTGCCAAACAGACTGATGAAACATATGAAACCCGTATACAAGATGCTTTAAAAAAATTAGGCGAAAATGCTTCCACGTTCTTAACAAAAGAAGCACTACAGTTATATAGTCCCAAGTTTCTACATATATTAGAGAATTTACAAGACCCAGAATTAAGTGGTTCACATTTAATTTATACCCAATTCAGAACATTAGAAGGAATTGGTATTTTATCAATGGTATTAAATCATCATGGATTCGCCAGATTTAAAATTAAGAAAGATACGAATGGGGTTTGGAAATTAGATATACCAGATGAAGACAAAGGAAAACCCATGTATGCACTATATACAGGAACAGAAGACCAAGAAGAAAAAGAAATTATTAGAAAGATTTATAATAGTGAATGGTCAAATATCCCCGTGTCTCTGAAAACAGAATTATTACGAATTAGTTCCAACAACTTTATGGGAGAAATTATCAAGACGATTATGATTACCGCTTCTGGTGCGGAAGGTATTAACTTAAAAAACTGTCGTTTTGTTCATATTGTAGAACCGTATTGGCATCCAGTACGTATCGATCAAGTTATTGGGCGTGCCCGCCGTATTCTCAGTCACAAAGATTTACCAGAAGAATTGCGTACTATCAAGGTGTTTTTATATTTAATGACATTCACGAAGAAACAATTAGATAGTGATGCTGCGATTGAACTGCGTCTTAAAGATAAAAGTAAACTTGATAAACTCACTCCACTATCTACGGATCAATCATTGTTCGAAATATCCAATATAAAAGAAACCATTAATAAACGTATATTGTATAATATCAAACAAGCGGCAATCGATTGTGCGCTTCATTATCGTGCTGATTCTAAAGATCCGGTAGTATGTTATTCATTTGGAAATGTATCAAATAGTAATATGGCTTATCACCCATCCATTTCAGACGAGGAAGGTGACTCAGTAGGAAATGCTAATCAAGAAAAAGTCAATTTCAAAGCAGAAGAGATGAATTATTATGGTAAGAAATACGCAAAGCGTGTGGATAGTAATGAAGTATATGATTATGATACTTTCGTTGCGGCGATGAGTAATCCACAAATAAAACCGCGTCTCATTGGTCACTGGATAAAAACAGATGGAAAACGCGGTAAGTTAGTGAAGGTAGTTTTCTAATAATATTATAAATATTCAATAATTAAATAGTTATAATCGTTTAAACACACAATATGGTATTATATTATTATGAATTTATTTGATATGATATCATTTTGTCTATCATATACAATAAATGCAATATGTTTTTTCATTCCATCGTCACTTATGGCAACCAGTCGTTCCATTACATATAAACCGAGTGATATAACTCTACCTACTCTATATGAAGGAACGAATGGTACTGAATGGACATATAGTGACCTACTATTAAACTTGAAATCAAATAATGTGGATTCGGTGACTATATTAGATAATCGTGATATGATATTAACCATTGATAAGAACTATATAGACAATACTATTTTAGTTGACAATGTTCATATTATAAAAACTCTTCCTTCAATTACTGAAAATATTATCCAACGATTGAATGAATATCGGGTCACATATGATATATCATCATATGACATAATGTCTCATGGGTCGAATTACTTATATGGATATATTTGGTCAGCGTTGCGGCTGTTATTTACGTATATGGCATTTATGTTTTGTATGAATATTATACGAATTATTGTCATGAAGAACAATCCACTGAATAGTATTACAAATATGGGAAATATAAGCACTGATTTAGTAAAACCTACTATGATTAATACCATGTTTCATGATGTAGCTGGATGTGATGAAGCCAAATTCGAGTTAACTGAAATTATTGATTTTTTGAAAGCTCCTGAAAAGTTTGCGAACGCTGGGGCTAAAATCCCAGCAGGTGTGCTATTAGAAGGACCACCCGGTACGGGTAAAACTCTACTTGCGAGAGCAACTGCTGGAGAAGCAAATGTGAGTTTTATACCGGTAAGCGGTTCTCAGTTTATTGAAATGTTTGTAGGCGTAGGTGCTTCTCGTGTGCGGCAATTATTTGAACTGGCTGAAGAAAATAAACCATGCATTATTTTCATTGATGAGATTGATACAATTGGTCGTCAACGTGGGTCAGGATTTGCAGGAGGAAATGATGAACGCGAACAGACTCTAAATCAAATTTTAACCAGTATGGATGGATTCAACAAAAAAAATGGTATTATTGTATTGGCTGCAACGAATCGCGCCGATATTTTAGATAGTGCACTCACGCGTCCAGGTCGTTTTGATAGAAAGATTGGTATTGGACTCCCGGATATTGCCGGTAGGAAACAAATCATGGATGTTCATTTCAAAAACAAGAAATTATCTAATGATGTAGATTTTGATGAATTCGCAGCACTGACTGCCGGATTTTCTGGTGCTGATATAGCCAACCTGGCAAATGAAGCTGCCATTTTATCTGTACGCTATAGTGAACCATTTATCAATAATAAATGTATATCCGATGCATTCGAAAAAATCACCATTGGACTGCCTAAGAAAGACGAAATACGCGAAGGCGAAGTATTGGAATTAGTAGCATATCACGAAGCCGGACATACAATGATGGTAAAGTTATTTGATGATTTTTTTGATTTACGTAAAGTAACGATTACTTCTAACCATAATGGAGCTGGTGGCTATACATTATTTACACCAAAAGAAAGATATGCCAATTATCCAACTAAAAAATTCATGTTGGCAAATATTATTGTAGCGCTTGGAGGGCGTGCTGCCGAAGTAATGTTATATAAACAAGATACTGATGAGGACATAAATTACTCAGACAATATTCTTTTTCCAAAGGTAAATGATTTACAAATTACTACCGGTGCTTCCAATGATTTAAAACAGGCGCATAGTATTGCACGCAGATATGTTAGCCTGTTTGGTTTGGGGAAACACATAGGTGTATATGATTCCAGAATGGAAGAAACAAGTCATATGAGTGAATATACTAAGGAAACGATTGATAAGGAAGTTAAGGAAATGGTGAAATATGCTTATGTGCGTGCGCTCGATATATTAAAATGTAATGAAGATGCGTTTCATAATTTAGGCAAGATTCTATTAGAAAAAACAGTAGTAGATTCATGTGATTTACAAGAAATTAATGTGACATATCATAAAGATTGTATCTCCAATAAGTAGCTCGATAAATAAATAATATGATAATTTATTGTTATTTTTTTAATAATAATAAATTATATAAATGAATAACGAAGAACCCAAGTTTTCTATTAACCCAGAAGACGCAAACAAAATATCTGATTTTAATGAAATGCTTCAAGATGGTAAGACATTTATGGCTGTAGCTGTCTATATGCCGGGTTGTGGTCATTGCGACTCTTTAAAACCCGAATGGGTTAAATTGGAAAAGGCAAAAATAGATAATGTTTCTACATCATGGGTTGATATGGACGCAGCGAAGCTTCTTGACATAAATAATAAAGAGGCTATAAAAGGTTTTCCATTTATATGTGGTTATCAAAATGGAAAGGTCTTTGTATATGAGTCGGGACAACGTTCTGTATCTGATCTGAAATCGTGGATTAATAGTAATAAAATGAACGGTCAAAATGGCGGAAAACGTAGAAAAAAAACAAGAAAACGTAATAATAAAAAAAGTAAGAGAAAAGGTGGAGGACCGTCATCATCAAAAATGCGTACAGTAAATGACTGTATTCATGAGAAAAATGAGGTAAAACAACAAATAATGAGTGTAAAAGCAGCATTAGAACCTCAATTTCATATGGCTGAAAAGATGATAAAAATGAAAGATGCCTCGTTCAAATACGATAGTAGTGATATGAAAGATTTCGACAATTATAAAAATATGGAATTAGATAAAGGTATGAGTGATCAGTTAACCAATTTATACGATAAATTACAAAAATTAAAAGATGAATGTCCGCGCGAAAAAATAGGAGGGAAATGGTCAAAAAAATATAAGAAAAAAATAAACTGTAAAAAACCCAAAGGGTTTTCACAAAAACAATATTGTAAATCAAGAAAAACCAAAAAACGCAGAAGAACTCGACGCAAACGTTATTAAATAGCACGTTTGTTAAAATTGATCTGTGTTTTTTTACTTAAGTATTCTATATTAAAAAGTGAAAACTATAGAATACAATAAGTATTAAATATTCATATTAAATGTATTTATCATTTACTATGAAGAAGATGGTTACCTTCGACGAATGTATAACTATTCGTCATTATGAATATGATAGAAATGAAGAATATGAAGAAAAAAGAGGACGTGACTGGCAAATAACTACAGATTTGACTTGTAGAGAATTTAAACTACCAATAGAAAAAGGCGGATGTGGAGGTGAATGGGATGTATTACAGTGTAAATTAGATCAATTAGAAGAGCCATATTGGTACTTAATTGGGCAATTATGGCAAAGGATGTATCCAGGTATAAGACGGATAGAAGAGGAGGACGATGAGGAGGATGAAGAGGGGGATGAAGAGGAAGATGAAGAGGGGGATGAAGAGGATGAAGGAATAGGATGTAATAATTGTTATTCGTGTGTATCAGGAGGATGTAGTCCATGTATTCTGGAAGGAAGAGGAATAAGATGAATATACGGATGAAAGATTAAAAAATTTCATATATGAAAAATGTTAATATTGTATTTTTTAATCTTCAATCAATAAAAATAATTTGGGGATAAATAATAAAAATTGATTGATTAAATCATTATATATTGGGTGAATACTATATAATGTCTGAGACAAAATTTCAAAAGCCGTTCTTAAAATGGGTTGGAGGAAAAACCCAAATGATTCATACTCTTATGGATAAATTTCCTGCTGAAATGAATAATTATCACGAACTATTCTTGGGTGGAGGGAGTGTATTATTCGCGCTTCTATCTTTACAGAAGGAAAATAAAATAGTGATTAAAAATAAAATTTACGCGTATGATATTAATGTACTATTGATTAACGTGTATAAGAATATTCAAACAAACAAGGACGCATTGTTCGGATACATTACATCCTATATCACCGAGTATCATAATATTACTGGAACAGAGGTGAATAGAAAACCATTGACGATGGAAGATGCAAAAACATCAAAGGAAAGTTATTATTATTGGATAAGACAGCTATTTAATAAAATGGATAAAACCACAATTGAATGTTCTGCTATATTCATGTTCTTGAATAAGACATGTTTCAGAGGAATGTATCGAGAAGGTCCGAATGGATTTAATGTTCCATATGGTCATTATAAGAAAACGCCTACCATTATAACAAAAAAAGAGTTGGATTATATTAGCGATTTAATGAAAGATGTTGTGTTTTCACAAAGTGATTTTTGTAAATCAGTTCAAAATATTCGGTCTGGAGATTTCGTATACTTAGACCCACCGTATGCTCCTGAGACAGAGAATTCATTTGTAGGATATACGGCAGATGGGTTCGGTCTGGAAACGCACAATAAATTGTTCAGCGAAATCAGAAAATTACATAAACAAAAAATACAATTTGTAATGAGTAATGCTAAGGTTGATTTGGTCGTAAATAATTTTAATGATTGTAAATGTGATGATATTATTGCACGCCGTGCGATTAATTCAAAGAAACCTGGTTCAACAACGACTGAAGTGCTTATTTATAATTGAGCATAAAGTCAATCACTTTACTCTTATAGTTCTTATCATTTCCCCAGAATACCTGGACTTTTTTATATTCCAGATATTCTAATTCTGCTTTGCAGTTTTCTTTGAACCAATCAGAAATACAATATAGATATACAATTTTATACTCTGGAAATGTTCTATTGTATTGCCAAATCTTAAAATCTGATGTTTGAATCTTTTCACATACTGAACCACTTACTTGTTGAAATTTCTTTTCCAAGATGAATATCGTTTTACTTTCTTCGTCTATATAACATTCATCGGGATTTTTACACCCATGTCCCTTCGCTACCTCTTTATTCACATGTATATTCATGCATTTAAACAAGCCTGATTGCTTGGTCATCTTAAAAATTCTATCAGATGCGCTGAACTTAATATTTTTGGAATGCTTATCATTGCTCGAAATTACGGTGTACTCTGATTCCAAATCCGTTAGTTCTTCGTAGGGTAATCCATTCTTATTTGTATTCGACCCTCCCGCTCCAGTACCTCTATTTGAAATGGGTTCGGTTGCTGTAGATGAATCGCCTTCAATGATAACCAGTTTTTTCTTAGGTTTCGTGACGGTCGTTTCCATTGTCGTTTCCATTGTCGTTTCAATTACAGGTTCCATTATCTGTTCCATTATTACTTATAACATATAAGTAAGAATAAATGTTAAATCAATTTTTAAAATTACTAACTATTTATGTAATTCTGTTATAAAGTGGTACAATTTGTCTATTTGTTCTTTCATCTGTTTTTGTTCATCTTTCATGGCTACAAGCATTTTAAAGACATTTACATTATCACTATATTCATAAACCGTATTATCATTTTCATTGATTGTAACTCCTTTACTTATTTCACGAGTAACCTCTTTTTTAATAGTTTGTTCATTCGATACGGTAGAAGTAGTAGATGCTGCTGGAACGGCAGTAGTATCATCATACTGTAGATCCTGAATCACTAAATTTCTCTCTGCGATTGTCTTTGCAAGAATATCATCCATATTTTCAATTGGTCCGTCATCTTGTATATCACCAAATGGAACATCCTCTGGTTTCGTTAGTTTCATAGAATTATTAAAATCATCTTGAGCACTCGTATAACTGCTTTCGAATTCATTCATGTTTTTTTGCCGTATGTCTTCAGCAGTGTATATTTCCTCTATGTTATTCGAAGAAGGAATGTCTTGAATAGATGTTGTATTAGTATTTGAACTACGCAATTTCATTTCACTAATTTTTCTAACAATTAACAACATGAATCGTTTGTTTTTGTCTATAAGTGGTTGAATAGATGTATCTTTATCGATAGTCGCTACTACATTTTCGATTTCTTGTTGCACATTTGTGATAAGATTTTCCGGTAATCCGGTAAACATATTGTTATTCAATAATAAATTATATAATAATTCCTTATTTTTTTTACTATTGAAATTAGTACTCATAATAAAAAAATAATTCGTTTTAGTTTTAAGTTATTATTCCCTCATAAAGAATGATGTAATTGTTTTATTCTCTGTTTTGGTATTATCGCACATTCGGATATATTTATCAAACAATAGCGCTTGTACCTCTTTGTTCTTAATCGTCTCCACTTTCTTTTCGAACTTGTCAGGTGTAAGCTCACGTTTATATTTCGCGATTTCTGTCGCCATTTTTTTACGCTTCATTATCTTATTTTTGAAGTTAGGCATGTCTTCTAATACAAGCGAAAATACTTGCAGTAATGGTCTCATAATTTGATTTGTAATATAGTGACCATAATCCAAAGGCAGTTTATTTTCCAATATATATTGCGGATTTTCTATTTTATCGCCTTGAAGAGCCTTACGATTCGCTGTCTGAATATATGCAAATGGAATTCTATCACCGTTGCCCGGTTTGTTTCCAGGATCACGTACTCCCATTCGGTCAGCAAGTACCTTGTGCGCAATTTGTCCAGGATTTTTATAATTAGACCGAAGAGACTTGGTAATAATCAGTTTCTCGATAGGACACTTCTCATCCACAATATCTTGAAGACAATTTGCAAGGAAATCAATCGCCATTTGAATGTTTTGCTCTTTCATTAGAATATCGATAATTCCGCCATATATGTCCTTTACAATTGGCGCATTATCTCGTCGCTTAAGAACAATCCCCATCTCCTTTCTATTGCCCTTATTGATATCAAATTCATACAACATGCCTACATAACGCTTTTTAGATAGCAAGCAGAATGGCAAGAATGTCTTCTCATATTCCAAATCATGTGGACCTTTCAAGAATTTGGATGCCAGTGCGCCTGCTTCCTGTGCCAATTCAATAGTAATCTCAAGCGCCTTCTTACCTTTAATAGCTGTACCGTCCATTTCTTTCAGGTAGAAACAGAAGAATACACTGTCTGTATCTCCGTAAATATAGGCGGCATTAGTCCGAACTTGACCGTAATTTTTGGTTTCGCATACAGCGTCACCATATACTTCCTCAATCAATCGCTTTGCATACGTCAATAGCTTTCGTCCAGTTGCAGTAGTGGAAGCAGCAATATCTTTTTCGTAGAATGTACTGGTTTTGGCACCACATTGACCATATAACGAATTAGCGGTCAGTTTAATCGACAACTGTCTCTTATCGAGAATGTTTTGCATGAATGGGTCCGTTTCCTTAGCCATCTGTTTCTTGGTAAGCTTTCTCGACTTCAGCAACTCTTCCAATACCGATGGAAGAATAGCCTTTCTATTAGGATATTGAGCGAATCGACATATCTTGTAGCCACTCGGTACCTTTACTGCTGCAGCCTTTGGTGTTTTTCTGACATATCGGAATGTATCATACTTGATATCTACGTATTTGTAATCCTTGTAATTGTCGTATATAAATTTACCATCATCGTTTCTTTCGCCAGTTTCTTTCACCAAATTATCTTTTAAGTCGTACTCCTTAGTCCATACTTTGCTGGAATGGCACAGATTTTCACTAATCATGGAAGACGGATATAGTGAACCATAATCTACGCAAGCAACTGGATCATCCAGATACAAATCACACTTAGGGTCCAATACAATAGCACCTTCATATCCTTCATCGCCAGTTCCTCTATTAATTACTGGCATAAGTGTATCATTCTCACGACACTTCTTAGAAATGAAACCAGTAAGTTTGATACCTTGACCGCGAAGAATTAGATAACTAATTGGCACACTACAAAGCTTAGACATTTCAATAAATCCGGTCACTACATCGATTTTGTTTAGTAGCTCATGAACCAAGTTACAATCCTGAACACAGTATTTTGCGATAATCATACGGTCATGATCGGTACCCTTTGTCTTCTCGAAAATATCCTGTGGAGTAATATCATCCTTTGCTAAGCACCATTTCACAGTCTTTGCCATGTTAGGATATTCGTAGCCATCGATTTCGAATCCATCGTCGAGCATTTTAGTCACCATAAATTTGGCACCATCTTTATAGTAATCACTGCTATGAGAAATCTCTTCAAAGTGAATGTATGACCCTTCATATAGACCGACTCTGTTTTTCGTCTTAATCGTCGTTTTATCGTTTTCATGAACCAGATTGGTCACTTTATCGCACATGAAATGACCAGATACATGGTCCAATTTATAGGAGGATAGATTGAAATCGCGCCTGAAATAATTATACAAATCAATCTGGATTCGTCCACCCATTTTAATATATTTCAAATCGTGTTGACCACTTGCAAGAACAATGCTGGATACCTCGATATTATTGATTCCCTCTGTGGGATGAAAATTTCCACATACTTCATCTACATTACGCGACAGCTTGAGAAATTCATTCTCACACATATTTTCCTTAGCGCGTCTGAACATGAATTCATAATCAAAACCAAAAATGTTGTATCCAATAATAATATCAGGATTCTCTACTTCAATGAGTTTCTGCCATGCCAGAAGGACATCACGTTCAGTATTATATGTTTCAATCACACCGTTTTTTAGTTCATTACATGTGTTCAAAACAATACAATGATTAAGATATGGAGTTTTCTCCCCATAACGCATAAATGTGGAACCAATAAAGGTCACTTCGTCACCTTTTACCGGAGGCAAATTGGCATTTAGAACATTTGTGAGTTCATTCATTTTTGTTTCACGATTATAAATACTCGATAACAAAATATCAATAATATTGCCTTTCACGCTTGTAACATACTTGGAAGATAAATCATTCTCGTCTTCTTCCCCAATACGACAAGATTCAAAGTAATCCTCGATATTATTTTCTCTGCCCAGATTTGAATTGCGTAAGTCGGTGGAAAGAATTTTGTCTACTGCCTTGTCAATTTTCGCTTTCGTGGTGGGGCGTTTTAGAAAGACGTTTTCAATGTCTATCGTATGGTCCACTTCCAGCGCAGAATAAATACAATTAGCAACGAAATCGGTCATTGTTGTATGAGTATCAATGTCTCTTTTGGAAAGTATATCAATCATATTATACGCCAATTTTTTGTAGCGCTTTATTGGCATAGGAAAGTCGCCATGACTACTGTTAGCCTCAATATCAAAACTACAAATCTTATAGGGAACAATGGTTTCCTTATCATTCAATGGGATAATATCAGAAGATTCGATAGAGAATTCATATGTACAGGTTGTTTTTTTGTCTTCAATAATAGTGCATTTATTTCGAGGGAGTTTAATCCATCCAGACGGACTGATGTCTTGAATGTGAAAGTAACGGAGTAGAGGAGGAATATTTGCCTCGTATAGTTCGGTATTGAAATGATTCATTTTTAGTCCAGGTGTCTTAAGAACACTATGATAAACACCGTCATCATCTGTCCACTTATTATACCACAGTCCTTTGGCGCGATTAAATGTGACAATATTGTCGAATTTGAGTACAATGAAATTGTGTAACTTGCCATCATCGAATCCATAAAGCTTCTTTTTTTTAATCATTGCGCATGTAGTGATGCCTTCTTCGTAAAATTTACCAATTTTTCTTTTTAGTTCTCCGAGAAATCTGTCTTTGTCACGACTACCCCAATTATTTGATACTTTTACGTAGAAATAAGGTTGGAAATCTTCGAGTAAAATAGAGCATGTTTCTCCAATTTCATTAATGCCAAACATCTGGATATTATATTTGTTGCCGCAGATATTGCGACTGGATTCAGACACGAGACGATTATTGTCATCGTATACCTCTTCTACCAGCTCCGCCTGCTCGACGACATCGTTTGCATTAAAGTCTAATAGTCGAAATTCGTAATCCATTGTATTGTTGTGTTAGTTGTTAATAATATTTTCTATTTAATCATTTTCAATTTTATTGTTTATTCTTTCGTGATTTTTTGGTAGAAATATTATTAGCTCTTCGAGTGCGTTTATTATACATCTTTCTTGATGTTGGGTTTACATGCTGTAAGAGTCGATCGTGTAATGAAATATCATACATTTCATTTATGTAGGTGTTATCATAATTAGCAACTTTGTGTGCTTCATTAACCATGAGTAAACCTGCTGGAATTGCTAAATGTGAAAATAGACTACTTACACTGCCTCCAACTTTACCATTATTTTCAGTTGATACTGCCGATATATTGTCATTCAATAATAACGATTTGACTTCATATCCACCACTCATTATTTTTTTCTTGTCATTTTTATAAACTACTAAATCTTTTTCATCAAACACGGACATTATTCTTATAACTTATTGGTATATAAATTAATCGTGATAATATCGCTTTATATCAGAGGAGGTTTTCACCTCACGTCTATCTTTAATATAAGTCATGATTTGTTCTACTTGTTTTTGATCTTGGATAATAGTAGATAAACATGTTTCTATGTATTTTAAAGTTACAGGTTGAGTAACCTTTGTTTGTGCGAATTTTATTTTGCCTCCAGGTATTTCGACAACCGCGTCTTGTAATCTATTATTCTCAATAACTACATTTATTTTTTCTGCTAATTCATTCTTTGTCTCCCGTAAGTTGCGTGTTTCTTCATTCAATCTTTTAATTTTGTCGTCGACATCTAACCATAATTTTATTTTATCTTCGAAACTCATTATTAATATTTGTAAATATTAATAAATTTTTCTAAATAATTACAGAAAAAGTAATTATTTAAATTATATCATATATGTTGTGAACTTAGTTGCGTCTGCTACGTCTGTTGCGTCTGCTACGTCTGAAACTGCGTTTGCTACCAGAACGCTTAGATTTGTAGTAGTTATTTGCAAGAAGTAAACTGCCAGGAACAATTGCTTGCTCTAAAATACCAAAGGTACCAGCTCTGCGTTTACGGGAACCACCAACACGAGATCCAGCTCTGCGGCTGCGTCTGCGACCACCCATGTTCATACGGGAACCACCAACACGAGATCCAGCTCTGCGGCTGCGTCTGCGTCCACCCATGCTCATGCGGGACCCACCTTTACGGGAACCAGTTCTGCGGCTGCGTCTGCGACCACCCATGCTCATGCGGGACCCACCTTTACGGGAACCGGCTCTGCGGCTGCGTCTGCGACCACCCATGCTCATGCGGGAACCACCTCTACGGGAACCAGTTCTGCGGCTGCGTCTGCGACCACCCATGCTCATGCGGGAACCACCTTTACGGGAACCGGCTCTGCGGCTGCGTCTGCAGCTGCGTCTGCGACCACCCATGCTCATGCGGGATCCACCATATGATTTACCACTGCGTGTTTTCTTAGAATGAGAACGTGATTTACGACCACTATTCTTGGAGCGGCGACAGAATGAACGTTTCTTGCCACTGGAGTATTTACATGAAGACAAACTTCTGCATACAGCAGGTCCTTTACTTTTGCAAGGGGATGCTCTTCCTCTGCGTCTATAGCTGCGAGCTCTGGTTTTTGATACTTTTCCTACTTTTCTGGTACTTGCCATTATAGTATAGTATAAGAAAAAGTTATTATTTCCTAAATCTCTTATTAACGCACTTTATTCCATTTAATTAATTATTTCACGTTTAAAAGTACCATAAAAATGCCTAAAAATACCTACAAGCACAATAAATAAACATTTTAGCATTCTATATACCAATATATGTAGTGTTTCATAATATTAAAGTATTATATTCAATCGTTCTGTATTTTTAACTTACTATTAAGAAGCAACATAAATATGCCTAAAATTAGAAAAAAACTAATAATAACAAACATAATAGATAGATAAATATATGGATATAATTCTTGTAAAACAATCTCTATCAATGGAATACAAAATTTTCGAATTTCCTTCTTTATCTCGTCTTTCTTAAACATTTCAAGACATTCATCTAAAAAGCGAATAGTCATAATAGTAATAGTAAGTATTATAATTGCGATTTTTTTGCGTGTTTTTACATGGAAAAAAATATTTAAAAATTTTAATGGAATCAATAATATATCCAGGTGATGAATTTAAATTCGAAAATATTGCTTTAGCGCAACCCACTGTTATTCAAGGCGGCTCTTATTTTACTAAAATAACAAACAATTTTGGTCCTCTCTACTTACAAACTCCCAGTTGTGGCACTAAACAAGGTATTATCAGTTCTGGGAAAAAAGCGTATTGTGATTTAATGTATACAAATGAAGACCAAGATATATTAGCATGGTTTGAGAAGTTGGTCGAATCTCTTCAATCACTTATTTTTAACAAGCGCAAGCTGTGGTTTCATAATGAAATGGAAATGGAAGATATCGATTCGGCATTTACACCACCTATTCGTATATATAAAAGTGGAAAATTTCAGCTAATTAGAACATATATACATGGCTCTAATATTAATAATCCACTTCATGGATTTAGTTGCTATGACGAGAACGAAATTAAAGTGGACCCAGAAATATTAAATGGCGGTAGAAGAATTATTCCTCTTTTAGAAATAAAAGGAATTAAATTTTCAAGTAAAAGTTTTAATTTAGATATTGCTTTGAAACAAGTTATGGTAATAGAGGAAACAAATTTTTTAAATAATTGTTTAATCAAAATAGATAATCAAATGCAGTCGAAAACCACAGAAGAACCAAGTATTAAGGAACCTGTTGTAGAGGAATTTGCACAACAAGTAGTAGAACCAGTAGTAGAACCAGTAGTAGAACCAGTAATAGAACCAGTAGTAGAACCAGTAGCAGAACAAGTAGCAGAACAAGTAGCAGAACAAGTAGAAGAACCAGTAACAGAACAAGTAGCAGAACAAGTAGCAGAACAAGTAGCAGAACAAGTAGCAGAGAAAAATATCATGGAAACAAATTCTGAGTCGCATATTTCAAAAGATGATGATGATGATGAGTCATTAAATGAAAATGATAGTGACGCTGAAAGTATAATAGATACAACAGACGCACCGCCTCTATTAAATTTAGATTTAGAAGAAGTACATATTTCACCAGACGACATTGAGGATATCATGTGTAACAATTCTTTTAATATTAAATCGGAAAAGGAATCCTATATTGAAATTTGGAAAATAGCGCGAAATAAAGCAAAACAGGCACGTAAAGCAATGATTGAAGCATACTTACATGCCAAAAAAATCAAGGTTGATAACATGCTGGATAATTTGGACGAAGATAGTGAAGATGAATATTTTGACGAATATATCGAAAGTTTAGAGGATACAGAAATGTAAATCACTTAAAATAGCTAATATATTTAGGATTAATTGAATTAATAGCTGAATTCAAAAAAAAATTTTATTAGTAATTTTATATAAATGAACTTCTTGAAAGATTTACAAAAGATGATTAATGGAAATCGTATAATTTTCTTAGTTGGTATTCTGGTTCTTGGTCTTCTTGTCGGTCAATATTCTATGGGACGTGGTATGGTTACAGATGGCATGAGCGCAAACCAACCTGGATTAGTCAGTCAACATGCCAGCAAGCCTGTTCATGATATGACTGGTAGTGAAAGTGCCGTACAAGCCGCTAATCCTTTAGGAGAAAATAGCGACTTCGCTTCTGCCACTGGTATGGGGACAACATCAAATGGTTTACCTCCCAGTTGCACAAAAGAACCTATCCAAGATCCTGCTTCACTTTTACCCAGTGATGAAAATAGTGAATGGGCTCGTCTTAATCCCACTGGACAAGGTAACTTAAACAGCGTAAACTTATTGAAATCTGGACACCACATTGGTATTGATACCATTGGACAATCTTTACGTAACGCCAATCTTCAACTTCGTTCAGAACCTGCAAACCCTCAGGTAAACATTGGTCCTTGGCAAAACACCACCATTGAGCCTGACCTCATGCGTACTCCTTTAGAGATTGGACAAGGTCCTCAATAAATTTTTTATATAATATAAAATTAATACTTTATAGTATATAATGGAAAAGATAAACGCATTTGGTTACGTGATTATGGGTTTTGTTGCATATATGAGTTTAAAAATTTACCAGGAGTCTGATGTATTCAATTTGAAATGCATTGTATCCACAGTCGATGGTAACAAATATTGTGTTCGTGAACGCGCCAATTTAGAAGCAGCTGCGGATTTGTTGGCACAAACCACCTATAAATGTCGTAAGCTTGTCGTGTATATGGCAAAAAAACATCCCGATAATGAAATCACCAAACGATTAGTGGATGGATTTGACCCCAAACGTATTCAAGAAACATTGCCTACGAGTGAACACACTGCATACAGTGAAAATAAAGGGGAGAAAATTGCGTTCTGTTTGACCAAATCAAAAACGGATTCTAATCTGATTGATCCCAACACATTAATGTTTGTTGCACTACATGAATTAACGCATGTAGGTACCACAAGCGTTGGACATACACCAGATTTTTGGAGAAATTTCAAATTCGTTTTAGAGAATGCAAAGGACGCAAATATTTATAATCCTGTAGACTACAAAAAAGCGCCCAAAGGATATTGTGGTATGACTATATCCGATAACCCATATTATGATTTGTAAAATTGTATTATAATTTGCAAATTTGTATTATATTTAGTAAATATATAACACAAATGAGTACTACTATTTCACATATGTTTTCACAGCTGGATTCTACTATTCCATATAGCGCATGGGCAAAGTTAGGTTCAGATATCGATAGCGAACTCGTCTGTGATGAGTCTGGTTATTCAGTATCCTTAAGTGCAGATGGTCAAACCGTTGCTATTGGAGCAAAAGCGAACGATGCTGGAAATGCTAATGTGGCGGACAATCGTGGTCATGTACGTATTTATCAATATGATGCAAACAAAACTGTCGCTGTCACAGATCAAACATCCGCTACTTTTGGTCCGGTCGGATGGAACCGACTGGGTTCAGATATCGACGGCGAAGCCACTGGTGACCAATCTGGTTGGTCAGTGTCTTTAAGTGCAAATGGTCGTACTGTTGCTATCGGAGCAAACTTAAACGATGGTAATGGTGCTGATAGTGGTCATGTACGTATTTATCAATATGCCGCAAACAAAACTGTCGCTGTCACAGATCAAACATCCGCTACTTTTGGTCCGATCGGATGGAACCGTGTGGGTTCAGATATTAACGGCGAAGCTGCTGCTGACCAGTCTGGTTTTTCTGTGTCTTTAAGTGCAAATGGTGAAACTGTCGCTATTGGAGCAAAATTTAACGATGGTAATGGTGCTAATAGTGGTCATGTACGTATTTTTCAATTCCTTAGTAGTGGTTGGACACAATTAGGTGGCGATATTGACGGCGAAGCTGCTGGAGACGAGTCTGGTACTTCAGTATCTTTAAGCACAGATGGACGAACTGTTGCAATTGGAGCATACCTAAACGATGGTACTGGTACCAGTACCAGTAGTGGTCATGTACGTATTTATACTTATAATGGTACTACATGGTCAAAGTTAGGTTCAGATATTGACGGCGAAACCGCTAATGACTGGTCTGGTTGGTCAGTGTCTTTAAGTGCAAATGGTCGAACTGTCGCAATTGGAGCAGTAAGTAACGATGCTGGAAATGCTAATGCGGACAATCGTGGTCATGTACGTATTTATTCGTATAATGGTAGTGCGTGGATACAGTTAGGTTTAGATATCGACGGCGAAGCCGCTGGTGATGAGTCTGGTCGGTCAGTGTCTTTAAGTGCGAATGGTAGAACCGTTGCTATTGGAGCAACATATAACAATGGTGTTAATGGCGTTAATAGTGGTCATGTGCGTATTTATTCGTATAATGGTAGTGCGTGGATACAGTTAGGTTTAGATATCGACGGCGAAGCCGCTGGTGACTACTCTGGTAATTCAGTGTCTTTAAGTGCAAATGGTCGAACCGTTGCTATTGGAGCAATTGGAAACGTTGGTAGTTTGGGAACCAATAGTGGTCATGTACGTATTTATAACATTAAAAGTTCATACGATACATCTTCTACAATTACTATTGGTGCTGTTTTTTCCGAACCAGTCAATATTACCAGTACGCCTGCTTTAAATGTTCTAACCAACATTGATGGAACTACTAAATTATTTTCATATGCTTCAGGTACTGGTACGAATGTATTATATTTCACCAAGACTATTATTGCTGGTGAAATTAGAGACCCCTTAAAAATATTAAGCTCTACACAACCAACCCTTACAAGTGGTACAATAAAAAACAGCGCTTCAAATGATGCGGTATTAACCCTAAGTTCTGATATAACATTTCATTCTACCATAATTAATGCTGTTTCGCCTACGATTTCTCATATGTTTTCACAACTGGATTCTACTATACCATATAGCGCTTGGGCACAGTTAGGACAAGATATTGACGGTGAAGCCGCAGCTGACCAGTCTGGTCGGTCAGTATCTTTAAGTGCTGATGGTCGAACCGTTGCTATAGGAGCAATTGAAAACGATGGAACTACTGGTACTGCTTCAGACAATCGTGGTCAGGTACGTATTTATTCTTATAGTGCTGGTTCTTGGACAAAGTTAGGTTCAGATATTGACGGCGAAGCTGCTGCTGACTATTCTGGTTTTTCAGTGTCTTTAAGTGCTGATGGTCGAATCGTTGCTATCGGAGCAATAGAGAACGATGGTAATGGTAGTAATAGTGGACATGTACGTATTTATTCGTATAATGGAAATGCATGGATACAGTTAGGTTCAAATATTAACGGAGCAGCCGCTAGTGACCAGTCTGGTTATTCAGTATCTTTAAGTGCTGATGGTCGAACCGTTGCTATCGGAGCAATTGGAAACGATGGTAATGGTAGTAATAGTGGACATGTACGTATTTATTCGTATAATGGAAATGCATGGATACAGTTAGGTTCAGATATTAACGGCGAAGCCACTGGTGACGAGTCTGGTTATTCAGTGTCTTTAAGTACAAATGGTCGAATCGTTGCTATCGGTGCAAACTTAAACGATGGTAATGGTGCTGATAGTGGTCATGTACGTATTTATCAATATGCCGCAAACAAAACTGTCGCTGTCACAGATCAAACATCCGCTACTTTTGGTCCGGTCGGATGGAACCGTGTGGGTTCAGATATTGACGGTGAAGCCGCAGCTGACCAGTCTGGTCGGTCAGTATCTTTAAGTGCTGATGGTCGAACTGTTGCGATTGGAGCATACTTGAACGATGGTAATGGTAGTAATAGTGGTCATGTTCGTATTTATTCGTATAGTAGTAGCTCTTGGACACGGTTAGGTTCAGATATTGACGGCGAAGCTGGTACTGACCAGTCTGGTTGGTCAGTGTCTTTAAGTGATGATGGTCGAACCGTTGCTATCGGAGCAATCGGTAACGATGGTAATGGTAGTAATAGTGGTCATGTTCGTATTTATTCTTATAGTAGTAGTACATGGTCTCAATTGCGTTTAGATATTGACGGCGAAGCCGCTGATGACTGGTCTGGTTATTCAATGTCTTTAAGTGCTGATGGTCGAACCGTTGCTATCGGATCAATCGGTAACGATGGTAATGGTAGTGGTAGTGGTCATGTACGTATTTATAACATTAATAGTATGTACATTGTAAATGACACTATTACTATTGGTGCTGTTTTTTCCGAACCAGTCACCGTTAACAGCACTACGCCTCGTTTAAATGTATTAACCAATATTGATGGAACTACTAAACAATTTTCATATGCTTCAGGTGATGGTACCAATGTATTATATTTCACTAAGACTATTACTACCGGAGAAAATATAGACCCCTTAAAAATCTTACGTTCTACTCAACCAACCCTTACAAGTGGTACAATAAAAAACAGTAGTTCAATTGACGCCTTATTAACCATAAGTTCTGATATAACATTCAATTCTACCATAATTGCTACTAATCCACTTATCTTGAATGATTATGTTCCTACCGAGATAGACAATATAGTAACACCAACAATTAATCTTATGTTCAGTGAAAAGGTATACATAAATTCAGGGAATGTTACTGTAAAACGAATATCAGATAATGTTACTATACAAACTATTGATATTGCAAGTTTTACTATTAGTGGAACAAATGCTTCCTATACATTAACAAATGCCTTAAAATACAATGAATATTATTATATTAATCTTGATGCTTCAACGATTATTAATTATGCAGGTGTTAGTGATAACACATCCTTAATTTTTTCAACAAAAAAATTATATTCCAGTAGTCTTTACGAAAATGGTAGATGGGAAAACCCGGAATATTTAGACACCTCTACAGGAAACAAACGCATGTTTGGTGGAGGGAATAAAAAATACAGTGCACCATCTAATCAAGGAAGACCATCTGTTATGTTTTCTATCACAGCAAAACGTACGTCTACTAAAAATAAATAGGTGAGAAAATTTTGAAAAAAATATACATTGACAGCATTTTGAATTTCAATATATAAATTAAATTATAGCTTTATTTTATATATGTTTAAGGTTAATTATATCGTGAAAGACAAAATCGAAAAAATATACATTTTCTATGGTAGTCATAAGATAAATGATGGTGTCAATAAAATAGATCCAAATCAACTGTATAAAATTGAACCAACGAATCCTCTATTTTCAAATATATTTAGTAAAGAAGAATTGGAAAATATTGAAAAAGAGCAGATAGAGGTGGAGTTAGTAGAACAATATATTCATCTGGATGACACAGTCGAGACAATCAAGCAGAAAATTCAACATGTATTTGAAAACACAATATTGTTCGAAGAGATTTACATGTTTTATGTTCAAGAAACTATGATGGATACAAACAAGGTGTATAAACAACTGACTCAAAACAACAAAAAAAAAGTTACCACTGATTCTATGATAGGCTTCTTACTCAATTTTATTGATTTAGAAAACAAGTCACCAGAACCAAAAACTACTTATACATTAGACGATTTGTATGATTTGGATATTGTTGGAAACAAACTGTTAAAAAAAACATTGGGACATCGTCTTACAAGTTCTATGTTTACTTATTCATTCACTGCGAATCCATATGAATTAGTGAGTGAAGACCCTTACATAAAAGACAATGTTCACCAAATGATTTCAACATCGAACTCCAATTTATTCATGGATTTTGGGAAAGTATATAACAATAATATTTATCTGGTTCTGGGTAACGATATTATCAATGAAAATACATCTCCTACTTTTATAAATACTTATTTTCCATTTTTGTTCAATGCTGATATAAATACTCGGGCTGACTATGATAGAGCGAAACCGGAAATGTTAAAGAAACCGACGATAAACGAATTATATTTTAAAACGAACGATTTGTTCTATAATATTTATAAGGATGAAAAATCGGCAAAAAACAATTACTTATCACACGGCATTTACAGTATTCAGTTTACCAAATTCCAGAGTGATTCGGTTCAGTTGCCGTTGGAAACCATATTTAAACTGATACACTCAACACAAAATATTCCTATGATACAATTCATCGCAGGGCAAAAGAAGGAACCTATTTACAGATTGTATGTTGATAAATATAGTAAGGATGGTAAGAAAATACCGTTTCTCTCTAAGAAAAAAATAATACAGATTATCAATTCAATGTCAAGTGCAAAGGCAATTACCTATTATATACATACTGTAGATAATGTTCATCTTCGTTGTGAAATTAATACAAAAGGAGAAATAGGTATCCTATTACAATTACGGGAGCTACTATCATTCAAACAAGTGGATTTGTTGATTAAAACATATATCAATCCTATATTATTACAGATCCAAAATTATATGAAGCAAAGTGGGTATGTAATGACGCTGTTTAATTCTCTTTATGATACGGATATTGAGGTAAATAATATCAATTACAAATTTAATGTTGAAATGAAAAAACGAATTAACTTTACCTCTTATATGGGTTGTGTTTCAACAGCATTTAACGTTATATCCAGCAAATTAGAAAACAATATTATTATGAAATTCAAGAAGGTATCTAATTTCAATAAAATGTCTTCTCATGAAGAACTTATTACCAAACTTATTAATCAGTCTTTCACAAACAAAGACATTATAGGTAGTTTAAAATCAAATTTTGATTATACTGACGAGAAGGCTATTGATATATTCAATAAATTTATAGAAGAAAAAGCGATTGAACGCGATTTACACGAAAACCGTAAATTAAAGGTAAAAGAGCAACCTGGATTTGATATTATTGTAAAACATGATAAATTTACAAGCAATATTATCATTGATGTTACTGGCATTAATAATATTTTGTACTTGAACACCCTACCTGTGTATATAGACTCGTTACTGAAAATTAATAACGAAACTGTATCGGATGAATATAAAGAGGATGTGAATGGACTATGTAAAAGGTCTATGTCAAAAACAAAGGATGACGTGAAACAAGTCGATATTATTGCTGCGGTGGAAAAGCCCAAACCTGTAGCGATTTTTGAATCATCGAAGATGATGGGAAGCGAAATGGATAAGGTGGATGATTTGTTTGACGCATTTTACGATGATGATGATGATGATGATGAAGACGATATCGATGAGGAAGCTAATTATAGTGAAAACGGATTTATTGAACCAAAGGGAGATGAAAGTGAATTAATAACTGTATTTTCTAACAAATCAAAAGAGCATGTTTCGAAAAATGGGTCAGATGAAGATGATGATGATGAAGATGAAGATGAAGATGAAGAAGAAGAAGAAGAAGAAGAAGATGATGACGTTAGCGATGATGGTCTAATGGTTTTTGGTGGGGCTGAGGATGATGATGATATAGACGAATTAGAACGGAAAGAATTGGTTGGTATATTGGACCAAGCGAAAACGAAAAAAAAAAAATTAAAGGTGGTTGATGGTTCATTAATGAAAGATGTGGAAGGTATGTCGTTAGCAAATCCAAATTATTTCTTTGAACGAATGAATGATCGTGACCCAGTATTATTTTTGAAACGAAAAACTGGAAATTTCACCTCTTATTCACGCAGTTGTGCTTCTAATATGCTGAGACAGCCGGTAAGTTTAACCGATAGAGAGAAAGAAAAAATAGATAAGGATCATCCAGGTTCATATTCTCACGCAATTAAATATGGGTCAACACCAGACAAACAATTTTGGTATATTTGTCCTCGTTATTGGTGTTTAAAAACAAATACCAGTATTTCAGACAAAGAAGTAGATGATGGCGTGTGTGGCGGACGAGATGCGATTATTCCTTCCGATTCAAAAACAGTACCAAAAGGTAAATATATTTTTGAATTTAATGCTCCTGCTGAACATCGTGACAGTAAAGGCGAATATATAAAGCATCATCCAGGATTCATGCCGTCGTCTAAGCATCCAGATAATTTATGTATTCCATGTTGTTTCAAAAAATGGAACGAGGATAAAATAAAAAAGTGCATTCCAGATGGTGTTCCGTCTATTAAATCTGTACGCGATGATATAGATAGAGAAACATACGTGTTAGGACAGGATAAATTTCCATTAGAATCAGGTAGATTAGGACATTTACCAATCTCAATACAGATGTTTTTAAATATAGATAGTACTCAGTGTTACGGAGAAAAAGGTCCTAATACAATAAAAAATAATCATCCTTGTTTGATAAGATATGGCGTCGAATATAGTGAAAATCAGTCTTTTTTATATTGTTTGGCAGATTTTATATCCAGTGACAAAAAAAAAGCATCCATAGAAGATGTTAAAAATAGAATTATGGAGGTAGCTACCATTGATAACTTTATTACATATCATAATGGAAATTTGATTGACTTATTCAAACCAAAAGATATAGATTATACAAAACCAATCGCGTCCTATTATACCATAGGTAAAACAGTGTCATCGTTTTACACAAAATTAAATAAATCATCACCAGAACAAATTATCATGTTTAAACAAATTATAGCTTCATATGAAATGTTTTTAAAATATATTTCGGACAATAAATCCATGATAGACCATTCATACATATGGGATATTATATGCACGCCAAATAACCTTTTCATAGATGGACTGAATCTTATCATTATGGAAATTGCAGATGATGATGTTACAAATAACGTGAACATATATTGTCCAACAAATCATTATTCGAATTCCTTTTTTGACATTGAAAAAAATACATTAATGATGATTAAAACCAATAACATTTATGAACCAATTTACGTCTACACCGAAGATAAGAAAAAACACTTTACCAAATACTTCAATTTCACAAGTCAATCCCTGCTTCCAAATTTAAAAACATTCTTATTGGAAATACAAAAATATTTCACTAATTGTAAACCATTACGTAGTTCCCCTCGCATCTATACATTTAATAACAATATGGTATTAGATGACTTGGAAAAGGAGATTAGAAAAATAAATGGAAAAATTACCGATTATATTGTCAATTTTAATAGTAAAATTATTGCTGTTAAAATTAGATTAGAGAGTCAAAAAATGAGTGGCGTGTTACCATGCTATCCAAGTTCCATTAAAAATAATGATATAAATATTGTATTTATTGATAACATTGATATCTGGTCTTCGTATAGCGAAACAAGGGACTTTTTGTATAAAGTAAAATCGATGAATCGTACTATATTATGTGAACCTCATTCAAAAGTAATGGATGATGGATTAATAATTGGAATATTGACAGAGACCAACCAATTTATTATGATAAACCAACCAACTGAATTTGTCGATGATGATATTACTAATAAAATCGACGACAGTAATTACATTTCCATTGATAGTAAAATAATTACTTCAACCAATGATAGTCCAAAAGATGAATTTGTTAGAAACGTAAAATTAGAAACCAATTTCTATAATTCATTTAAGAATTTAACACGCACTGTTATTAATAAAATAGATAATCGAAGCGTTAAAACAACTCTACAGTCATATATTAGTGATAGTAAAGACTCATATCCTACAAAATTGGAACATGTTATTACATTAATTAGAACACTTTTATCAAATTACATATCATTCTCGTATTATTCCGAAGAGGTATTAAAAGAATTAACATACGTGACCAGTTGTTTAGATAATTCAAAATGCATGGACAATTTTTGCTTAAAAAGTGGCGCGGCTGACTGTAAATTAAATATTCCGCAAAAGAATTTAATCAATGGTTTGGACAATGAGACTGTTTATTACGCACGAATCAGTGATGAAATTATACGATTTAATCGCGTAAAATCCTTCATATTTGAACCAGATATTTATCTATCCTTCTTGAAAATAAATTATGATTTGAGCGACACCGAAATTATATTAATGCAGAGTTCTATACTTGGTAGAGGATATTTGGATGGTCTTGAATATGAACCACAAAATCCATATATAGTAAATAATACATTTGATACAATACAGCCAGACCCATCCAGTAGTCAAAAATATAGTGATATAGTTAACAATGAACATATAAGTCAATCTGATATTGAACAAGCGGAAATACTATTAACCGCGACAGGTACTTCATCATCTATTAGCACGCGTTCAGATATTATTGATGTAGATAATGTACCCGTAATAGAGAAATCATCAAGTCCTCATCCTGATATTAAAATATGTAAAAGTAAAGTGGCGAATCTGGACAAAAAATTAGATAAATTTTTCCCCACTGATTATAAAAACCTGGAATATGACCGGCATATAAACTGCGGTATACAACTAATTAACGACATATTTAAATTAAATAAAATTCAAATAAGCAAACATACTATTATGAAAGAATTATATACTCAATATAGTAAATATATCGAAAAATACCAGTCCAATATTTATGGTATATTGAAAAATCAGGGGAAAAAAGAAAGTATCGAAAAAGTAGAACAAAATATCATTTCTTTTGAAGATTATATCATGTCCGAAGAGTATTTTATTACAGAGCTTGATATATTACTTATTACATTACATCATAATATAGGCATAATTATTTTAGACAATACAATGAAGCGAGGATCAAGTACTACAATTAATTTTGTTCCAAACAAATATAATGACCAGAATGACTATTACATCATTGCCAATTATTCATACATAAACGTACCTAAATTTAAAATATTATTTGATTCTCCTAATTACAAAGCTGATTTTGGTACACTTCAGTCATTTTTTAGAACAAAATCTGAAATACGACCAACAATTTGTAACAGCGATATAATAAATATGGTTGATTATACTCTTGAAACACATTACTTAGAGTCTGTTGGAAAAAAACAAAAAAAGAAATTATTATTACGCGAGGCAGATCCTTAAAACATCTTATTATATAGGTATGATGCACCTGCCAAAACTATAGGAACCGCAATAGCAATTATCGAAATACATTGCGTTTTCGTAAATGAAAACTGTTTTTTCATAAAGTGATTATGTAAATGATAACCAATCTTTTCATAATATCCTCTTACACCGATTCCAGAAATAACAACAGTTCCTTTCATATAATGATGGAACGCCAATTCTTCTGCTTTTTTAATTAATTGTCTACCCAATCCCTTGTGTTGAGTACTATTTGTATTGTCGTTTTTCCGCATTACCCGCTGTACGCTACCATAAACATGTAGTTCTCGAATCAATCCATAATGATTTAATGACTTGTTATTAGTATTATCTTCTGCAATACGCAAGCGCGTAAATCCGAAGATTGCCTTCTTGTCAGGAGTCTCAAATGATATGAAATATTCAATACCATTTGATGCATCGTATTTCCTGACAAACATCGTGGCATCCTTAATAGAATAGTTTGGATGCCGTCCAATCTCGCGAAAACGAATATCCATACTATCCTGTTTTGTTTCAACCAAATTATCATTGATAATTTGTCGCATATTACCGCACTTTACACCACCTATAATATAGGGATGTGGAATATCTCGAATCACGCGAGGCAATCTAATCCATGGAGGACACTGAGTCATTCCATATTGTAGAACACTCTTAATGAGAGCATTATCATTTCCATACGGAACATACTTTCCTTCCTTGTACCATTGCTCAATCTTTGTCCATGGAACGACTTCGCATGGATAAATCTTAATTTGGTCTGGTTGAAAATCTGGATTGCTGTATATTTCGTCAAACATTGCGCGGTCTTTTTCTGGAGTAGAATAGGGAAGGTCTGGCATAAGATGAATATCAATCTTGAAGCAATTGTTTTTCAGCATTTTCATACACGTCTTGACATCCTGAATGGTATGACCACGATTGATTTTCTTCAAAATATAATCATCGACATGTTGTACACCAATTTGAATGCGAGTCACTCCCCAAGACAAGAGTGTATCGACCCATGGTATTCCATCCTCGTCGTTTTCCATCATTGCGTCAGGACGCGTTTCAATACAAATACCAATAATCTTACAATTAGCGGCTTTATTCAAATAAATTTCTTCCTCCAACGTTTTCATGTCACGTTTCGGCTGAATATCGAAATAAGTATTACAAGTATAAATAAATTCAGTAAAGAATCGTTTCAAGTATGGTTTGGGATATTCAGTAAACGTTCCACCTTCAATAATAAATTCCAGCTTATCGCACTTGTGTCCACATTTCAAAAGAGAGTCCAAGCGATTGTGGGTTTGTAATCGTGGTTCAAACTTGTTTCGGTTTGCACGTTGAACTGCCGGTTCTTTTGACAGATAACTTCTTGGCTGAGGTGTCCAATCATTGCCTTCATGTGCTGGTTCATTTGGACAATAGAAGCAATCGTGTTTACAACTGAAATCTTGACTATCGGGAGTAGGGGAAGTCAAAATGGTAACCTGATTGATGCCTGAAATATCATTTGCCGGTTTTTTCATTAGGAATTGTTTCATAACCTCATTTTTCTCGATTTTATTACTGTTTACCAGACATTGATATGCATATAGCATTTCAACCTTGCTAAGCTGCACCTTATGTTTGCGGAATAATTTTCTGGTAGTATTTTGAACACTGTTTCTCATATATTCAAATGTATCATCTTCAGTGAATTGTTGAACAACCGCATAAAGTTCATCAAATAATGTTATACAAAACGCATCATCGAAAGATGTTTCCATGTGTACGTCATTATACTTGATTAGATCTTCAATATCTGTTCCCATTGTTGTTAAATTATAGTAAATAATTAAATGATATAATAAATCAATTTTTTTTTATTATATCATGTTGTGTGGAATAAAAATAGGTATCAGTCAACTTCATCATTGATATCATCAGTAGCAGCAGCATCATCGGTATCATAATCACTGAATTCGTCTAATGTTTCATCGAAAGGTTGATTAGATACTATGGTAGAATTCATTTCAGAATTTACATCAATTTCAGATATTTGTTCTGATTCATTATTATTATTATTATTATTATCAATTTCGAGTTGTGCAAGGTGTGCAAGACGTGTAAGTCGCAAATGTTCTTCATGATTAGGCAGTACACTCATGGAGGAGTGTTCAGAATTAGAAACTATACGTTCTCCTACAACATTTAACTCAGTATGATTTAAAAGTGTATCAACAAGGGAATCCATATCATTATCAATAAAGGATTCAATTTCATCATCATTCTCAATAATCGAATCAATTTCACTATCAGCAATACTAATAGTTGTTGATGGGGATACGTTTGTAATTAGGGCTCGTGATGTATTGTCAATATTTGCGATTATATTTAATAAACTAGAATTAAAGGAATTTCTATTATCAAATGTGTCATAAAAATGTGCCAGATTATTTGTATTTGCAGATATAGAAGGTGTTATATTATTCCATATAGGATTTCTACGTAATCTAACAATTTGTCTACCAAAAGCAGGCGTTTCAGAGTTCACTTTTTTAAGTAAATTTATAACTATATTCTTATGTTTTAATTTAAATGCAGGATTATAGGAATATTTGCTATACATGAAATGAATCAGTGTGTGATCAAACCTTTCGACTACTTTGTCTTGAGAGAAATCTGTATGAATACAAATAGAGGACATAACCCTTTTGTATTTGTCAACCATATCCATAATTTCATCATATTTATCATCATTATCCAGTTCTTTCAAATTACATTTGATACTTTCATCGCGCAATACTGATTCATATTTATCTAATAGCGTGGTCATATCAAAATTCGATAAAAAATATATTTTGAATAATATAGGAACTTTCATATTTGCTTTCAATATATGAAAGTAAATGTTATATAATTCGGTCACAGAAAAAGGCAAATTTGTATAAGGATTTTTAGCAAGTTGTGGTTCTGAAAATAACTCGGGAGCGTACACCAAGCCATTTTGTATTAAACGAATCAAATCATGTACTCTAAATTTATAGAGTGTATTTCTCTGTATAATAGGAACAATAAATTTAGGATTCAAAGTAGATAATGGTTCTAAACACAAATCGCATTCAGATTCATAGTGTCTACATTTTCTCATTTTTACTATTTGAGACAACTTAGAAAAACCCAACACTGCTTTTTGTGCTAAAGAAAAGAAATTAAAAATTTCTTTTTTCTTTTCGATAGATACAAAAGGATTATTTTGAAAATCATTTATAATATGAAATTTCATTGCAACAGTTATATCTTTCTGTTTAAAACTATTCATAAATGATTGATTCATAAAATCAATATATTTTTTTTGGTTGTTTGTTATATCCATATAGGCATCGAATGTATCATAAAATAATGTATTTGGAAGCATCTTTTCTAATATTTGAAAAAAAATGCTGGTTTCATGTAGAGTAATAGACATATTATATATTAACTTAGATTTTTATTTATATGAATTTAAAAGTCAATGATATAATCAGATTTTCCAAGATCCGTATCTTTAATGTGAGTAACATTATTTTCCATTTTAATATTTGTGTCACTACACACGTCATCTGTTTTCTCCATGACTCCAAACGCATCATCTATTTTTTGTTGAATGTCATCATTTTCAATAGTTGCCACATTTTCTTTCATTTGCTCAAGGTCCAGATATACTTGGAACGCGCTCGTACCATAATATCCCTCTTGACCACACATAACATTTGATGAAACACCGCGCATAATATCTACTTCGGCATGTCTTGCCGCCTTCAAGAACATCTCTGGTGTTTCCTCAAAGGAAGCTTTGGCAATAGGACCGATATCATCATTGTTAATTCCGTGTCGGAAAATTGAAATAGGCTTATGAGAATATGCCATCCTATCACAAAGCATGGTCAAATGATGCTCATTAATATAAGTACCATCTGATTCAATCACCTCCGTCAGTTCATTATAAATACTTTGGCGAGCTACTTCAATGCCAAAGACATTATACATTTCTACAATACTATTCGTATAGGTCTTGTTTGTGTTAATATAATCAAGAGCAAGAGTGTCAATCAAATTACTGCCTACTGTATCCAGAACCCATGTGTCAACGCGATTATACTTACCATCGCTGTACTTAACTACATTAGGGTCCTTACGAAGAAGAACTTTGTTAATATTCTTGATGCCACGCAATACAATATTATCCATCATGTTATCTTGAAAATTCTTTAGCAAATAGATTTCATCAGACTGATCAAGAGGATTCACATTTGAACCTAACGCCTTCTTCTTGTTTTGAAGCATCTTGTTGAGACGAATACGGAAAACCAAATTGTTGGAATTATAATCTGTATAAATACACGACACTTCATTGTTGAAATGATTATTAATCGCATAGTTTACATCCTCCATAGTAATATTTTTCTCCAACATCGTTTCCTTATGAATTTCCATACGGATAACCCACTTTGATTTATCGGTAGACGATGATGTAGTATCTGGATTAACACCTGCGCATTCAAGAAGCATATTTTCAAATTCTTTGAACTGATCAATGGATTCTTTGTCGTTTTCGACCAGAGTATTCAAATCATCTGGGTCAAAACAAATTTCAATGGTTTCTACAATATCGCGAAGCTGTGTATGTTCAATCATATTGGAAAATACTTGCGCCTTTTCTCTGTCATGATTATCTTCATCCTTCAAATAAATGGTGACCGAAGGATTCTTCGTATTTTCAGACAAGGAAAGAATTTCCTCCACACGAGGAACACCACGAGTTACATTAGACTTACTGGCAACACCAGCAAAATGAAATGTGTTCAATGTCATCTGGGTAGTAGGCTCACCAATACTTTGGGCAGCAATCATACCGACCGCTTCACCGGGAGCAATAATCGCCTTCTTGAAGAGATGTACGACCGTTTCCAGAAGAACAATCAATGACTTGCGGTTAAAACGCTTTGACATGATAAGTTCTCTGGGTGACAGATAATAGTAATACATGATTTTGAATAGCAAATTGGGTTTTGCATAATGAATCTTTTCAAGATCGTGAAATGCCTCATCAATCAGCTCGTATGCTTCATAAGGAGTAATATCCGTTCGAGAATTACTCTGAATATGCTGCTGACCTTGAATATTGTCAATAACATGTGAAAACGCAACTGGAATATAAATCGTATCATCATTGCCGTATTTGTATACATTCTTTACCAGATTATCACGCTGTTCTATCATGAAATCAATCATCTCTTTGTTCTTCTTCAATAGCTCGTCATTCTGCTTCTTCAATCGTGTATTACATGTCGCAGTGAAACAACTCTTGAATATTTCATCCTTGCTGCTTGTAGAAGGCACATGAAAGTAACTGTAAATATCATCCAGCGACATTTTCACGAGAGGAATCTTCTGCTTCTCCACCTTTACAGTATCGAAAGCATCATCGCCATATTTGAATTGGACAATCTTGCCCTTGTTGTTTCTGGCGGACATATCATATTCGATTTTAATATCCTCCATACCCTTAATCAATCGACGTTGAATATATCCTGTCTGAGATGTTTTTACTGCTGTATCAATCAGACCAGTTCTACCACCCATTGCATGAAAGAACAATTCCTCAGGAGTTAGTCCGCCAATGAAACTGTTTTCAACAAATCCGCGTGCGGTAGAACCATCGTCATATTTCGTGAAGTGAGGCAGGGTTCGGTCATCAAATCCATAAGGAATGCGTTTTCCCTCTACAGTCTGTTGACCGAGACAAACAATCATCTGTGAAATATTAATATCACTACCCTTTGAACCAGCATTTACCATAATAGCAAATCGGTTATCGGGAGACAGATTTTCCTTACCAATCTTAGAAGCAGAACCTTTGATATCGTCCAAAGATGAACTTACACGAGCCTCAAACTCCTCTTGATTCGGTCTACCAGTTTCATTGATGAAAGAACCAAGATGTGTGTCTTGAACAATACTTTGTACAGCGTCCTTTACCTCAACAATCTTATTCACAATTATATCATATGTCGCCTTTTCAGTAATCAAATCACTAATTCCGACACTATACGAACTGGTTTTCATGTATTCAGTAACAATATTCTGAAGATCATCTACAAAAGCAGCAGATGCCATGTTACCGTAATCATTACACACGCGTTGTAGGAGACCCTTTGTCGCGCCACCAAGAGTTGATTTACTCAATTGTCCTCTCACAAAAGTACCATTCTTAATTTCAAGAACCTTGTTCGACTTAGACTTATCCTCACCGTCATCAAGAGGCTTGATATTATACTTCATGGTAAGAGGAGGTACAATCTGACTCAAAATGTTAAAACTGGAATTTGGCTTCTTGGGATTTTTGAAAAGCGCATTCAAATCCGGTTTATCGAATGCCATTAGCAAATTCATTGTTTGTCTTGGGTTAAAACTAATATTCTCCCTTGTAAGACGGTACGCTCCAAGTAGAGAATCTTGATAAATACCAACAATAGAATTGTTATTTGCAGGACTAATAATTTGATAAGGAACAGCAGCCAAGTTCTTCAGTTCCGTTTCTGACTCAATATCTTGTGGCATGTGTAAATTCATCTCATCTCCATCAAAATCAGCATTGTAGGGCTTTGTATCAGCAACATTCATGCGGAATGTGTCTGCTTGAGGCATGATACGGGCAATATGACACATCATGCTCATTCTATGAAGAGTAGGCTGACGATTAAACAGGATAGCATCACCATCCATCATATGTCTGTGGACGATATCGCCATCTTCCAGAACAACAGAATCGCGGTCAACATAACGCAGAGTAATGCTATCGCCATTTTTCTTCTCAAGCATCTTAGCACCAGGATGATTATCCGGACCATTTTTAACGAGAGCAAGAAGGAAATCTTTATTTTTGGCGTTCACGACAGCCGGTTTAGTAATATTTTTAGCAATTTTTAGTGGAATACCAAGTTCACGAATGGAAATATTTGGGTCAGGTGTAATGACTGAACGCGCACTAAAATCCACACGCTTACCCATCAGATTACCGCGCACACGACCAGTTTTGCCATTCAATCGTTCCTTGATGGACTTGAGAGGACGACCAGAACGCTGAGCGACAGACGCTACGCCAGGAATCTTATTATCAACAAGAGTAGCGATATAATACTGAAGAAGGGTTGCCCAATCATCCAATACGTTTGCCGGCGCGTTTTGTTCCATTTTATCACGTAGAGCATTATTCGCCTTAATAATATTCACAATAATATGACTAATGTCATCTTCACTGCGCTGTTGGGCGTCATGCTTTACGGAAGGACGAACCGCTGGTGGAGGAACAGCGAATACTTTACAAATCATCCACTCGGGTCTTGAAAACAAAGGACTAAATCCCATAAATGCTACATCTTCATCGGAAATGCGGCGAAATAGTTTAAGCATCAGTTCAGGAGTCAACTTTACATTCAATTTTTCTTTTTCTTCTTCAGACATGCCATCTATGCTTTCCCATTCGGCAACAAGATTGGCAAGTCCTTCTTTTTTAATTTTATTAGGTTGTTTACATCCACAACCATCATCATTGTCATCTCCACACCGAGAAACAGAATTGGCGCGTTCAAATACCGCATTCCATCTCTTTTCACCTTTAAGTCCCTCCAATGCTTTTTTGTATTTTGTTTTTGATATTTTTAGCTTACTACACTTGAAGCAGATACAGCGAACAATTTTAGTAACAGTAGTCAAATACTGAATATAGAATACAGGTCTTGCAAGTTCAATGTGTCCAAAATATCCAGGAGTGCTCATATAATCTAAACCGTCCGTTGGACAAATTAGACCTGGTTCTAAAACACCCATACGTGGATCAAATAATCCTCCGATTACTGGCTTATTATTAATGTATGTATCACGGCTTTTGATTTCGGCAACAGAGTTGTTTCGTATTTCGTCATGGCTCAAAATACTAAACTGCACTCCAATAATTTTTGACGGATTTAATTTCTCGTACGATGTCATCTATCTTATATAATAGAAATATATTTATGTTGTTTACTTCAATTTTTATATATAATGAAATGTATTAAATGTATTAAATGTATTAAATGAAACGGTTAGATTTAAATCGATTTATATCGCCTATTATTTAAGTTCTTTAAAATAAATACTTCTTAAACAAAAAAATTGATCGCAATTAATAAGACTTAAATAGTAACAAATAACTAAGTTAATAATGGGCACCGAGTCAAATAACAAGAATAGCAAGAAGAACAGTACAATCATGTCTATCGAATCTACTACTAAGACACGAAAAGAAAAAGAACTTTCCAAGAAGCTTGGCGAGGAATCTGAAAGTGATGGCGGTGATTCTGAAGGCGATAGTGAGGAGGAAATCGGCGAAGGAGATGATGGCGACATGAACATGCTTGAATATCGCAAGTTCTTGGGCAAAATTTTCCCTTCAAAGTATTTGAAAAATAAAATTGAAAAAGATGAAAAAAAAATTGCTCCTTCTAAAAATAAGAAGGAAGAACCTGCTCCTAAGAAAAAAAACAAAAAGTCCAAGAAGGTTGTAGAGGAGTCTGAGTCTGAGGAAGACGACGATGAATCTGATGAAGATGAGGTCGACACTGTTGTCCGAAAATCCGGTAAATCTAAGGACCAAAAATTCAACATCATCTTTACTATTGGTGATCCTGGACGCAGTCGCGGAAAGAATGAGGATGAAGATGAGGATGACGAGGAGTATGACTCTGAAGATGATGAGGATTATGACTCAGACGATGACGGTGAATATGAAGAAGATGAGGATGAAGACGAATGTGATTCTGAAACAGAAAGCGAAAGCGAATCTGATGAAGATGAAGAAATCGAACGTCGCTCTAAAAAAAATAAACAAAAGGTTGAACGCGACAACGCGTATTATGATGCTGAAATCGCAATTATGAACTCCTATATTAATAATGCCGAAAAGCAGCTCGAATCAAACAAAAAATCTGAAGTTATCCAAGATATGCTTAAGATTGGAACCAAGAAACGTGATGAACTGCTTAAGCTCAAGACCAAGTCTCAGAAGAAAGAGCGTGGAAAGAATCTTACCAAGTTCAAGAAGACATTGAAGGGTAAGAATCCTATGAACGATTATTCATACTTCAAGAAGCTTGATGTTGCTCACCAAGAGAAAATCATTAATGAAGTGGAAGAAATTAATAAGATAATTTCGGTTGACAAGCCATATCGCTTGAAACTACTTGAATCTGATATTCCGGCAAACTTCAAAGCATGTGCTCTTAAGAAAATTAATTCACTTCGCTATATGGAACCTGGTGGAGGGGAATATTATAAGATGAAGACGTGGGTCGATACATTTATGAGCATCCCATTCAACAAATATAATAATTTGGACGTTTCCATCGATGACGGTGTCGATAAGTGTCACGAATTCATGGAGAATGCCAAAGCCACATTGGATAGTGCTGTCTATGGTCTCGACGATGCAAAGCTTCAAATTATGCAGCTTGTAGGACAATGGATTACCAATCCCAACGCAATCGGTACCGCAGTCGCCATTAAGGGTCCTCCCGGAACAGGTAAGACTACATTGGTAAAGGAAGGTATTAGCAAGATTCTTGGTCGCGAATTCGCCTTCATCGCACTCGGTGGCGCTACAGATAGCAGTTATTTGGAGGGTCATAGTTATACATATGAAGGTAGTTCTTGGGGTAAAATTGTAGATATTCTGGTTCAATGTAAATCAATGAATCCAGTGATTTACTTTGATGAGCTGGACAAGATTAGTGATACACCTAAGGGCGAGGAAATCGCTGGCATCTTGACACATCTTACTGATACTTCACAAAATAGTGAATATCATGACAAGTACTTTTCAGAGATTAACTTCGACTTGAGCAAGTGCTTGTTCATCTTCAGTTACAATGACGAAAGCAGAATCAATCCTATTTTGAGAGATAGAATGTACCGTATTCAGACCGAAGGATATGCTGAAAAGCAGAAGACTGTGATTGCTCGTGACTATTTGATTCCATCCATTCGCCAACAAATCAAGTTTTCTGAGGAAGATGTTACCATTGATGATAGTATTATTAGTTACATCGTCAAGAATTACACTGGTGAAGAGAAGGGTGTTCGTAATATGAAGCGTTGTATGGAAATCATCTTTACCAAGCTGAATTTGTATAGACTCATGAAGCCTGGAACGAATATGTTTGAAAAAGACATGAAGTTGGAGATCACCTTCCCTCTTAAGATTACAGAGGAAGTTGTGAAGGGACTTATCAAGAAGGATGATGGTCCAAGTATTCCATATGGACTCTACGTCTAAAAAAATAAATAAACGAATAAAAAACAACTGTATATGCCTTATTTTTTATTGTGTGTATTTTATATTTGAAATAATATATATTATATATATAATAATTAATGCATTTAGTAGCAGAAAAATCTGGAATGGCATTCGCAAGTGTTTACGGTGGAAAAAACAAAAAAGTCATTGATGTAGGAGGATTAAACGTAAATGGTAGTTTACGTAAATTTTTTGAGGACAAAGGAATGACTTATATATGTGTTGACATGGAAAAACATCCATCTGTCGACATTCTTGTAAAACCAGGTGAAAAAATGCCGTTTGATGACGGATCAATTGATTTAATTATATCTACATCATGTTTCGAACATGATCCTTGCTTTTGGATGACATTTAAAGAAATGTCGCGAATTATTAAATCCGACGGATATATATATATAAACGCGCCATCTATAGGAAGTTATCATACCCATCCTGGAGATAATTGGAGGTTTTATTCAGATGCCGGTCAAGCATTAGCATATTGGTCAGGAATTCAAGTCGGAAATGAAGATGTTTTCCCTGTTAAAATAGTCGAAACATTTCATATTGACGGAAATTATAAAAGTCATAGATGGGATGATTTCGTCTGTATATGGAAAAGAACCGATGTAAAAGAAACAGAAATTAAAGTAACTGACGAGATCATCAGCTATATAGGACCTGTAGAACAATTATTACATATTGATAAAATTAATACCAAAAAAAAAATAACACCCACATTGCGTTAACCTATAATAATTACTACATAATAATTATTAATAACTTGCAATTTCATCTACAATACGTTCAACGCATTATCTCCAACAAGTTCTATTTCCTTAGATATACATTCTGAATGATATCATTTTATTATGTAAAAATGGTATTCGCGCTCGTAATTATCATACATGGGCAAATAAAAAACATCCCATTTTTATTCGTGAAATTGATTAATGTGTATTTACACCCATTATTTTATATTTGAAATATTATATAATATGTCAAATCTAATTAAAATAGAGTATGGAACAGTTCAGTCAAGAATTAATATTACCAAATCAGTAATATCGATTAATAATATATACTTGAATAAAACTGGGGTGATAACTATTCCCAAAGACGATATTTACCGGTCTCATTTATTTAGTGATCCTCACAGGAACCATAAAAAATTCATCTTTATTTATTTAGCCAACGAGCAATATAAAATAGACGACTTACATGATATTTATATTGATATGCACACGAACAAAATATATCTGAGCGGTATGACCAATATTCCTAACCATATTGTATCCACGTTTAGAATTAATGAAAAACAAAAATTATATTCAATACATAATTCTTTGCGATTATATAATGATACTTTTGTTAACGAGTTACCCGAACAACTTATGGCATTAGATAATATTACTGGCAGAGAAAAGGTATTGGAAATTGGGGCAAATATAGGAAGAAACAGTTTGATCATCGCTCATCTATTAAATAAAATGAATAATAATAATCTGGTTACACTGGAATCTGATACCAATATTTATAAACGATTATTACACAATAAACAATTGAATAATCTACAGTTTTTTACAGAAAACTCCGCCCTATCTAAAAGAAAATTAATCCAACGTGGATGGAATACCATACCCAGTGATAAATTATTAGAAGGGTTTACAAATGTTAACATCATTGATTTTACTCAACTTAAGCAAAAATATAGTATAGAATTTGATACTCTGGTTTTAGACTGCGAAGGTGCATTCTATTATATTCTAATGGATATGCCTGAAATATTAGATAACATTAAAATGATCATTATGGAAAATGATTATCGAAATAACGATCACTACTTATATATAGAAGAGCAACTAAAGAATAATAATTTTAGTAATACATATACTGAACCGGGAGGTAATCGGTCTTTCGCTACATTTAATAACTTTTATGAAGTATGGAAAAGGAATGAATCAGTTGTTGAAGAAATTGTCGAATCAGTTGTCGAATCAGTAGTCGAACCAGTTGTCGAACCAGTAGTCGAACCAGTAGTCGAACCAGTAGTCGAACCAGTTGTCGAATTAGTTGTTGAAGAAATAGTCGAATCAATTGTTGAACCAGTTATAGTGAAGAAAAAGACAAGGGCAAAGAAGAAGAACACAAATAAGTAAGTGAAGTGTTCGACTACAATATATTCAATGTATGATCGCTAACAAGTTCTATTTCTTTAGATACATTCTGAATTATTTTCGATTTTGCATCATCAATACTATCCATATTCATAATATTTGATACTATTTTCATATACTCTTCATCATTCGCGTACGTGGGATTATCAGTTATCCATTTTGGTAGTTGTTTCATATTCGCCTTGCTTACTTCATCTATCACGCGTTTCATTTTATCCTTGTTATTTGTATCTTTCTCCCATGTATCATTGTCCTTTACATATAATATTTCGTTCTGTACGTCACTACAATGAACCGGGCGTTTATGTAATTCCAAATCACGTAATCCATCTATAATTATTTTACTGGTGCCTTCAATAAATCCCATCTTTCCCGTATTTTCAAGATCCGTCATTTGTAACTTCAAAGAATGAACGAACTCCATTATATTCAGGGCGTCCTTACAATGCTCATTTAAAAACACATTTATATTGAATTTGTTATTAATATTATTATTATTATTACCAATATTAGGTATAATCTCTTGCATTGTTTTCTGAAGTTCCTGATTCTGTTTCACCATTTCTATGAACATTTCCTTATAATTAATATCATCATTCGCGCTTACATTGATGTTGACCGGAGGAGCCACAATTGGAGCCGTATTATTGCCTACAATATATTCGCTGCATTTTAATCTGTGCCTTGATAAGCCTGAACTGTGCTTATATCTCTTCCCACAATTACAACTATGTATGTAATCATTATTTTTAGGCGTTTTTTTGTTATCATTTGTTACCATTATGTGTTTACGTGTGGACACATGCCTGGTCCAATCACTTTTTTTACAGCATTTAAAGTCACATTTTATACACTCGAAACTTTCGGCGTTTTTTGGCGTAAAATCGGTTATCATTTTTTCTATATAATGATAACATAAAAAACGCCTAAACCGAAAATGACCCATATTTTAAAAGCGAAAAAAAAAAGTCGTTGGTCAGACACTTTTTTTGCAAAAATCAAATTTAGAGCGTTTTGCAGTGAGTCCATTTTTCCGTTTTTTTCACTTTTTTTTTTTTTTTTGCAAAAG
>Ga0209264_1000052_pt1 | contig 112359 bp, 81 predicted proteins | sample SaaInlV_DNA_150m_FD_184687 | JGI IMG/M metagenome (GOLD analysis project Ga0209264, IMG submission 184687) | Marine microbial communities from expanding oxygen minimum zones in the Saanich Inlet - SI075_LV_DNA_150m (SPAdes) (version 2) | ecosystem: Environmental > Aquatic > Marine >... | reverse complement strand
AGTGCGTCGGATGAGATGTTTGTTATGGACAGATTAAATAATAGGCCAAGGAAACGTCTTGGATTTAAAACACCCAATGATGTATTCTTTGGGAAACAAGAAATTGCACTTACTGGTTGAATTCAGGAATGGATATACGCTGAGCTTTTATCTTTAAAATTTAGCCTCTAATTCTAATTGCTGACTAGCAAACAGTCAAGCAAGGAATGGAGCTCAGACGGGTCTGTGAAAAGTTTTTCAGAATGCATCCCAATAATTCCAGGACGCTTAATATCTACTGAAGGGAGTTAATATAATTTAGCCAGCCGGATCATCCTGACCTTTGGCCAGATCCAGGGTTAAGCCTGCTTTCATGAGATACCAGGCGCCCATTGGCGTGTAGAGCAAATAGTTCATAAGGTGCATCACAATGGCAAAAGCTTTCGCGGCATCATTGTCGATATTGAATATCATCAATGCAGCTAGCACAGCCCCATGATAAGTGCCTACATAACCAGGTGCAGCAGGGACAGATAATGATAAAGTAGTGAATACCAACAAAATGGATGACACCTTCCAAAGATCTACCAGATCCAATCCAAAATCGAAAGCAGCTAGTGCAAGGAAAGTGACCAAAAAATAAACCAACCAAAGAAAGCCAGTTTGAAGGATAACGATGAATGGTTTTGGCATGTGCCACAGGGTTTCGAGACCCCGAAATATTGACAAGAGATGTTCCGCTCTTTTAGGATGCCCCCCATCAATAAAGCGTTGACTCCAGACTCCAATCCGAACTTGAAATTTTTCATGTTGTCGATTAACCCAAAAACCCAATATGATGATCAGAAGCAGGGCACTGAGACCCAGAATTGCTAAAAGGCGTGCAGATTCAAATGTTGGAACCAGAGTTGCATAGATACCGGCCAGGATGAGAAATGAAAACATATCCAGGGCACGTTCCACAACAATAGAAGCTCCAACGCCACTGACCTTAAGACTATGTCGTTTGGAGACCACCATGGCACGCAATACTTCGCCAAGCCTGAAAGGGAGCACATTATTCCCCATATACCCCATCATGGTCGCTTCAAACAAGTGATTGGTTTTGATTGCTCCTTGTGGGCTAAGTAAAATTTTCCAGCGAGCAGCCCGAACCACATTACTAAAGACCAGGAGAAAGGCACCAGCAGCGAACAACCAATAATTTATGGATATGACTGCCTGCCAGAAGGGCTCCCATTCAAGATCCTTGAACGAATAGTAGACCAGTCCCAGACTCACCGCTATAGATATTAAAAATTTCCAGGGGTGTTCTTTTACCAAATCAACGATACGCATTACTTCCCCCTAAGATCTGCAACCTGATAGTGCAGATAGTCCTCATCAATTTTTGGGATGGAATATCCTTCATACCCAACCAAATACCTCAATGAAATGATATATTTGTTTCCATCGTAATCAACTAAAATCAGTTTTTCGAGCTTGTCTTCATCGCCTAAAACCGTAGAGAGACTTTCCCAATCAGAGAAATCACTATCAAACGAAAAATTGAGCCGACGCCTGCCATCCCTCAGCTTTTTCTCTCCTTTAAAGCGAGCCTTATTCAGATCCCCTCCCACAAAGAGTTGCTTCAACAAGGCATCAGGAGTCGTCTTTTCATACAAAACCTGTTGCCTGATATGGTTGAGAGTAATCATCTCTTTTTCAGATACAAATATTTCCATTCCGAAATCAGCGAGCATCACGTGGAAATTGGTACCACCATTGATATCCATTTGGATTCTCACAGTGTCGCTTTTATCTGAGAACCGCCAATCGATGACCTGATTGATTTTCACGCTGGTTGCTTCCAGGTTCATAAAATGATCGATAACCTTTGAGAGTTCCTTGGGTGGTTGGGCGGCCATAACCATCTGCATTGAGAGGATAGCATATAGCAGAGTTATTGTTAATGTCTTCGCGAGCGAAGCGCGGCGATCTCGGTTTCCTGCCTGACCAGTTTCCGAGATTGCTTCGTCGATGTACTCCTCGCAATGACTCGAATGGGAGTATCGAGCGAAAGGTCTAATCATCAAGGATATCTTCATCAAATGAAGGATTATCCAAGACTTCAGGTCCAACCAGTACATCTCGTGCCTTGCTGCCCGTATTAGGCCCCACAACGCCTGCACGTTCTAATTCATCTATAAGTCTACCAGCCCGAGCATAACCCACTCGTAATCTTCGTTGTATCATACTCACGGAGCCCTGCTGATGAAGAACGACCAGACGATAGGCTTCATCAAATAAAGGATCAAGCTCTCCCCCGCCTTCAGTACCAGCGATGGTGGGATCCTGTTCATCAACAATACCAGGCAATAATTCTTCTTCTGGTTTGGGTTGTTCCTGAATATGATCCAGAACATCCTCAATTTCCTCCAGTGTCACAAAGGCATTATGAAGGCGCACAGGTGCAGGTGCTCCAGGTGCGAGGAATAACATATCTCCGCGTCCCAATAATTTTTCAGCACCATTTTGATCTAGGATGGTCCTTGAGTCGTTCTTCTGAGCCACTTTGAAGGCAATACGTGTTGGAAAATTTGCTTTGATCACACCGGTGATAACATCAACAGATGGTCTCTGTGTTGCTATGACAAGGTGTATACCCACAGCGCGAGCCATTTGAGCCAGACGTGCAATAGGTTCTTCAATTTCCTTGCCGGCTGTGATCATCAAGTCAGCCAACTCATCGACTAATACAACAATATATGGCAGTGGAACATATCCATCCTTGCCTGTAGCGCGTTCATTGTACTGATCAATATTTCGAACCGTTTTCTTACTCAACAAGTTGTAGCGTTTCTCCATTTCCAACTCAGCGGAACGCAAAGCGTGAATGGCATTCTTGGGGGTCGTAATGACGTATTCGTCAATGGACTCACTGGTAATCAAATGATAACCCTGCAAACGCTTGTATGTGGAAAGCTCCAATTTCTTGGGATCAATCATGATGAATTTCACCTGATCAGGTCGCGCACGATAAAGGAGTGATGTAATAATAGTGTTAATACATACCGATTTACCTGAGCCAGTGGCTCCGGCAACTAGCAAGTGAGGCATCTTGGCCAGATCAGCCACAAAGATTTCACCGGCAGTCGTCTTACCCAGGGCAATTGTCAATACTGAGGCAGGTTCTGAGAATTTTGGTGAATTGATACCACTCTTGAAATACACGATTTCCGGCTCATCATTTGGTAGCTCAATCCCCACTGAATTCTTTCCTGGAATGGGTGCAATGATGCGAACACTTTGGGCTTCCATCACCCTGGCAATATCATCGGAGAGATTGGCAATTTTTGATACACGAATTCCTGGACCAGGTTCGACCTCGTATCTGGTAATAACAGGTCCGGGAGCAATGTTGGTAACACGTCCTTCCACACCAAAAGTCTCAAGCGTCTGAATTAGTAACTCAGCCTTACTTAATAGAATATCTTTGGACTGTCCTTCTGAAGTTGGAGGTGGTTCCATGAGCAAATCGACGGAGGGTAGTTTGTACTCTCTTTTGGGGACGATGTCCTGGGTCTCATCATAGTCCACTTCATCTTCAATGACAGCATCTTCAATTTCTATTTCATTGGGTTTCAGCGTGGTTTGTTCAGCTTTGCCTAAATTTTTAGGTGGCACCTCTTCCCGCTGAATTGGTGGAGGTACGGCTTCCGCTGCCGGTTCTGGTGCAGGTGTCGGTACTGCCTTAGCAGGCGATAATTCCTCTTCCCGCTGAATAGGAGCCTGCGATCTTTCTTTGAGATCTTTAACCTTTGCCCGTTTCTTGCTGGCAAGCTTGAGCTTGTTGCGAAGCTCAGAAATTCGATCCTCAATCCAATCATTGACGTGACGGAATGAAAAACCACGCCAGGCCTGAATGGTGACAATCCCAATACTTAGCAGAATGAGTATAGCACCGGGAAATCCCAGAAAATCCTTTAACAACTGACCGATACTTACAACAAGATACCCACTATGTCTGAACAATTGTTCTGAAGCCATACCACTTTTCTCGGCAATCATGGCGAAGAGCGACATCAGGATCAACGTGGTTCCAAAGCTATAACCTGTAAAGCGGAAAATGGGTTGAAAATCTTTTTCTGAGAATACTACATAACCCCAGATGCCAATTAAAATGGCAATGACCAGTGAACCCCACCCCAGGAACATTTTAAACAAGACCCAGGAGATGAATATTCCCACATACCCCATCCAATTGTGGAAATGTACGCCAGGCATGATGCTTAGTTCTTCTGTGGATTCGTGACTCACCAAGCTGAGGAGCACAAATATTCCCAGCACCATGGTGAGAATACCAAGAATCTCGCGACTTTTTTCTTCTAAACTGATTTGCTTCTTTTTGGCTACCATAGAATCAACTGGTTTTCTTATTTACAAACGGGGGTTTTATGATTTTAATTTTCAATCGTTTTCCCCTAATATCAATACTGAGCTCATTGTTAGCCTTGTGATGAGGTTTATCGATGTACGCCAGACCAATCCCCTTTTTAAGTGTAGGGCTTTGTCCACCACTGGTAACATAGCCTACCTTCTCATCTCCTGCGAAGATTTCATATTTGTTGCGGGGCAATCCACGATCGATCATTTCAAAAGCCACAAGGAATCTTGATAATCCAGTTTCCTTTTGTTTGAGCAGAGCATCCCTTCCTAAGAAATCCTCATGATCTAGATCTGTAGCCCAGCCAAGACGGGCTTCCAGGGGTGTGGTTGTTTCATCAATATCATTACCATATAGACAAAACTTCATTTCCAATCTCAATGTATCGCGAGCACCGAGCCCAATTGGTGCAATACCATATTCTTCACCTGCATCCATGAGTGCAGCCCAAAGTTGTTCAGATTCATCTGGATCATGATAAAGCTCGTAACCCAATTCACCTGTATAACCTGTTCGGGATATGATCATGGGTAGCCCACTAACATCTCCAATTCCAAAATGGTAGAAATCCAATGAGTCGAGATTAGCTGAAGTCAATTTTGACAAAATATTCTTTGCTTCGGGTCCCTGAAGAGCCAGTAATGCAATTCCATCGGAACCATTGGTGAGTTGCACATCCTGAAACTTTTCAACCAGCTCAGACAAATGGTTCCAGTCCTTCTCAAGATTTGAGGCATTTACAACCAGTAAAAAACGATCTGCAAATCGGTAAATGAGAAGGTCATCGACAATGCCGCCATTTTCCAGACACATCGTTGAATATTGGACCTGACCCTTTTCCATTGAAGAAACATTATTTGCTGTGGCATATTCTACAAATTCCAGAGCTTGCTCCCCAGTCACCCAGAACTCTCCCATGTGGGAGACATCAAACAATCCTGCCTGATTTCTAACTTTCTCATGCTCAGCAATTATACCCTCGTATTGAATGGGCATTTCATATCCGGCAAATGGCACCATCTTGGCACCAAGTGATTTATGAATGGCGTTGAAAGCGGTTAGTTTCATGAGTGTGGGTCCTTACACAATTATTCAGCTTTGAATCTAATGGTGATAAGATCAGGTCAAAATTGAAAATCAACTCAATATTGAGTATGATAGGCAAAAAAGCCTTACTGCAATTAATATTTATGATAATTCAAACTGATTCAATAATGCTGCTTCTCTACCCATGGCAATAAATTATATTGGTTCAAAAGGGGATCCTAAATGACTTCGATTTACAGACTCTCACTCGCTTTCGTCTTCTCTCTGGGAACACTCCTCGGTCAGATTCATATACCTTCACCAATCAAATTCGCCTGGCTCACAGACACCCATGTTGGCACAAGGAACGGAGCTGATGATCTAAGTATTGTTGTACATGATATTAACAAAAATGATAGTATCTCATTTGTTATCGTCTCAGGAGATATCTCTGAACTTGATGTTGGTCAAAATCTGCCTCTGGCAAAATCCATTTTAGATAGCCTCAAAATTCCCTATTACATCATCCCCGGAAATCATGATTTGAAATGGTCTTCTTCAGGTGGCCTGCTTTTCGAACAGTTATGGGGAGCTGATAGATTCAACTTCGAAGTTGGAGAATATCGTTTTATTGGGTCACATCAGGGTCCACTTCTGCGGATGGGTGCAGGCTATATTGATCCAACTGATATTTCCTGGATTGATTCTATTCTCAATTCCTTATCTGATCCCCGACAAAAAATATTTATCGTTATGCACTATCCTCTGGATCCTGCCGTTGACAATTGGCATGCACTTCGGGATGTACTGCGGTCCTATAATATTCAAGCGGTATTGCATGGACACGGTCATGCCAATCGAGCTACATCCTATGAAGGTATCCCAGGTGTCATGAGTCGTTCCATTTTAAGACGTGGACAACAGCCCACAGGATATAGCATTGTTGATTTGTTTCCTGATCATGCAAACTTTATTGAAAGGATTCCCCATGTGGACAGCACCCACTTTTGGTACAGACTCCCCCTTGGCAACAATAACTCTCAGGATTCCCTGAGTCTACCCTACCCTGACTACTCAGAGAATGATACCTCAGGAGTTGAGATTGTCTGGCAATATGAAACTGGCTCATTAATCACATCAGCCCCATCTGTGGAAAGTACCCAGGTATTTATCAGCACAGTTGGTGGCGAACTTATGGCGCTGGATATTAAAAGTGGACAAGTGAATTGGAGTTGGCAAGCTGGGGGAGCCATTCACTCCACCCCTGCAGTAAAAGGATCACGCGTTGTCATCGGCTCAGTTGATTCTACAATTTCATGTATTTCAGCTGGGAATGGTAAATTGCTTTGGCAGATTAAAAGTGAGGCATCTGTCTTTAGCTCAGCGCTTATAAAAGGCAGAAAAGTATATATTGGGAATGGAGCAGGTCAGGTTCATGCCCTCAACTTGAGAAATGGTAAAAAGAAATGGATCTTTCGCGGTGGCTCAGGATACATCGAGACGAAACCTGTTCTAGTAGAGGGCAAAGTAATATATGGGGCCTGGGATGAATCAGTTTATGCCCTGAATGCCAGGAATGGACAGCTTGAATGGCAGTGGTCAGATGGTAGATCTGGAGTGCTTTACTCACCAGCGGCTTGTTGGCCAGTAGCAGCTGGGAACAAAGTATTTATTGTAGCTCCTGACCGTGTAATAACAGCAATCGATATCTCCACTGGCGAGACCATCTGGCGCGAATCTGGTCACAAGGTGAGAGAATCCATTGGGATAACCGAAGATGGGATGCATGTTTTTGCCAGAACCATGCAAGATTCAGTCATCTCCTCAAAAACTGCAGGTAAATCCTTTGAATTAGATTGGGTTAAGCATGTAGGATTCGGTTATGACATCGCACCCAATGCAATGATAGAAAAAGATGGATTCATTTTCTTTAGCACAGACAACGGGAGTGTTTTTTGTCTGGAGCGGTCCACTGGTAAATTGGTCTGGAGACACCGAATTAGCGATGGTTTGGTCAACACCCTTGGGGTGATAGATTCCAAACATGTTATTTGCACTGCCGCGGATGGGAAAGTGACTTTACTCCGTTTTGCAGAATAGATATGTCTCATACAACGAGAGGAATCCCAATCATTAATTGTCAAGCGAGTATATGATGAGTTGGATTAACACTATTTTTAGATGGTTGCCAGCACTTGCCATTGGCATCGGCCTCATCACCAGACTCGGTGCTGAGTTTACATGGCTTATCCAACCCAGTCTCATGGTTATTATTTTTCATACTTTTATTGATTCCAGGGCACAAATATGGAAAAATGTATCAAAGTTCCATTTATATGTAATCCTGGGACAAGTCAGTATCGCGATTGGTATATTTTTTCTCTTAAACCTATTTTCACTTGAGGTGGCAGCTGCAGGATTGGTTATAGCACTCGCACCCACGGCAGTATCTGCAGGCACAGTGGCATCCGGGTTGCGGGTAAACTTAAGTCATGTCATGTCTGTGATCGTTGTGACCAATCTATTTGCCTGTATCACATTCTCCATCATTCCTCCTTTGATTGGAAATGATTCATATTCATTCACCTCCACTCTGGAACCATTCAGAATAGTGGGTATGACAGTTGTGATTCCATTAATTGTTTCAAAAATATTGCTTCGTTATGGACGATTTTCAGGGGATTGGAAACCAAAGAAATATGTGGGCTTCGCGATTCGATTTTTGTGGGCTGCCATTTTGGGCGTATCAGCCTCTAAAGTTGGTGTGTGGTATTTTGAAAACACCCAAGCTGGTTTGGCCGATCTAGCCTGGCCACTTTTGCTGGGAGTAGGGATATTTACAATCTTTGCCACTGTTGGATATTACCTTCCTCAAGAGAGTAAACTGGGATCGCTTATATCCTTCAGCCACAAGAATTCAGGCCTGGCGCTTCTGCTAATTATCAATACCTTCCCAATGTCTGCAGTTGCAGTTATTCTGAGCTACTCACTCTCACAGAATATATTTTTCTCAATGCTTATTGGACGGACCGCTCCCAGATAGCAACAGATCCATTATCCTTTTATCCTAATTTTCGATCGAAGTTATTACTTCTGAAGGGTCTTCTTGATCAATTGTTCAGTGGTCAGTTCAGAGTCACTGTCTTTAACGATTTTGCGGATTTTTGAGTAAACTTCAGCACGTGAATATCCAAGGGCTTCCAGAGCCATGATGGCTTCATCCTCAATACTGCTGGTGCCTAGACTTGAAGTCAGACCACCTGGTTCGCTGGCACCCATGCCCTTCTCTATCTTAGGCTTGAGCTCAAGTATAAGTCTTTTTGCTGTTGTAGGGCCAATTCCAGGCGTTTTAGCGATGGTCTTGGCATCTTCAGCCATAATCCAGTTACTAATATCCGCAGGGGAACCACCAGAGAGAATTGCCAGGGCTGCTTTCGGTCCAATCTTGGATATAGCAATCAATTTGAAGAAGAACTCACGTTCATCCCGGTGTGCAAATCCATACAGATCAAAAATATCTTCACGGACATGGAGATGGGTGAAAATCATGATCTGATCGCCAGGAGCCGGCAACTGTTCAAAAGTACTATGGGATACCTTGAGGCGATAGCCAATGCCTGAAGTTTCAACCACAACATGGTCGGGCTGTTTGCTTACCAACTTACCGGAAATAAACTCGTACATTAGATACCCAACTTTGATAGTTTGTAATTTAGACCATGGCAGATCGCTATTCCCAATGCGTCAGAAGCATCCATGGTGACTGGATCTTCTTTGAGTTTGAGTAATCGTTTCACCATATAGAGAACCTGCTCCTTATCTGCAGCCCCATTGCCAGTGACAGCAGATTTAACTTTGCGGGCGGCGTATTCATGCACTTCCAGACCAGCATGTTTTCCAGCCAACATGGCCACGCCACGAACATGACCCATAAGTAAGGCAGTTCTGGCATTCTTGCCATAGAAAGCCTCTTCAATGGATAGTACATCCGGTTCAAACTGTTTTATGGATTCAGCAATGCCCTTGTAAAGAACAGATAATTTATCAGATAATGTATCACTGTTTTTGGTTTTTATGACACCAGAATAGACTGATTTAAAGCGATTTCCATCGTAGTCAACAACCCCAACACCTAGAATCCTCAGACCAGGATCAATGCCAATGATCCTCAGGTTCTACTCCAGACCTTCCAGCATTTCATCTGTAAAATTCACACTGGCTGATAGTTTTTGCATATCGTCATGATCATCAAGGAGTTCCATTAAGTGAACTACTTTTGGTAGATCCTCAGCGCTCACTTCAGTGAAATTATTGGGGATGTTTTGAACTTGAGCCACTTCTACTGAATACCCCGCTTCAATCACAGCTTCATTCACCGTATTGAGGTCATTGGGGGCAGATATGATTTCAAAAAAATCACCTTCATTACTCATATCCTCAGCTCCACCTTCAAGAGCAGCCATCATCAGTTCATCTTCATCAACACCCTCTGCAGGAACCTGGAGAATGCCCTTTGTATCAAACATCCACCCCACCGCTCCAGCCTGTGCCAGATTACCACCATGTTTGCTGAGTAGATGACGAATCTCGGAAACGGTCCGATTGCGATTGTCTGTGGCAACCTCCATCATGAGAGCCACACCACCTGGACCATAGCCTTCATAAATAATTTCTTCAATGATGACACCTTCGAGATCGCCTGTGCCTTTTTTGACAGCTCTTTCAATGTTGGCTGTTGGCATGTTGGAGGCTTTGGCTGTAGAAATAGCCGTACGGAGACGAGGATTTGTTGCTTCATCACCACCACCAGCTCGTGCAGCAATGGTTAATTCTTTGGCAATCCTTGTAAAGACTTTGCCTCTAGCGGCATCTACAACCGCTTTTTTTCTCTTAATGGTGGACCATTTACTATGACCGGACATAATTCTCCCACTCTAATTTTCTAATTCTGGTGTATTCTCAGTCCTGATGACCCAGGCTCGTCGGAATCCATTTTGAAATGCAAATTGCTGCAAACTTTGGGCATCTTCCCGATTGTTCATTTTCCCGACTCTAATTTTGTAATAGGGACTGTCAAATTGAATCATGATTTCATCTTCGAAGGTCGAAGCAGCCCTGGTTTCCAACGCAATTGCTTCATCATAATTATTTGTGCTACCCAATTGGACTCGAAAAACAAAACTGGAGTACTCCGTGACCTCGACAGTATCAGGATCATCACCCATACTGGCATAATAGGCTCTCAAAGATTTTATTTGTTCAATACGAGCTTTTGAACTGGGCCAATCGTGTAAGGTAGTAGGGTCAAAAGACTCATCTAATTTGACCTTATCCTGCCCTAACACGAGGAGGGGTACAAGCAAACTAATATAGGCCAACAGCTTCATGAATTATCCATCCTGTTTTTCCGTCTTCCAATCTAAGTTCATACCAGGCATCTGTCGCATCTAAAATTTCACCTGAAGTACCTTCATGAATAACAAATAAAGTACTGGACCCTGGTATTGGAGCACTGGTTACATCCGCCTCGTCAACCAATAGAACGGCATATTTCTCATTCGTGGCAATTGATCTATCGATGAACCATCCACCCACCACCAAAAGTAGAACACCTGCTATAATTGTTGCCGGTGTTAATACTCGTCCCAGCGAATTTCCTCGCATAAGTCGACTTAGGATGATTCCAAGGATCAGTATGCTAAATAGAGCCTGTTCCAGGAATTTTAGTTCGGCCAGTGACAGACTTTTACGCAACGCTTTAAACCAGGCGATAAACGGCATGGGTTCAGGCAACTCAAAGCGATCTTTGAGAAATAACCTTGAATATTCAAGGTTATGCTGCACATCTGGATCTCTGGGGCTCAATTGTCGGGCTTTTTCAAATTGTAAGATGGCTTTCCCGTATGCTTTCTCAGAGAAATAAGCACAACCCAGATTGTAATGTAGTGCTGTAGAAACCATATCTGTAGCCAACACCTTTTCATAGGTGGTAATAGCGGATTCAAAATCGCCCTTTTCATAGTGACCATTCCCTTGAGCCATCAGACCTTCAACATCAACCGCAAAAACAGAGGTGAGCATCAATAAAAAAAGCAAAGACCAATGCAGGAAGGTTCTCATTATAGGACCCTCCTTAACTTTTGGAAGAGTTCTTGAGTGGCTGAGATCCATTCTGAAGCTGAACGTTTCACCGCTCCAGGAGCGAACCGATCCATGGCAAGACCCTCTAGAAAGGTCTTGTTCTCATCCACAATTTCTTGAGGAAGATCATGTTTGATCAATAATTCCGTAAATTCTGATATATCCAGCGTATTCTCGGCCACATTGAGTCGAGCACCAATAAATCCTGTAATACATTGATGTAGCAATGCTCTTAACTCTTCCGAATCCTCAGAAAGCTTCTCGGCCTTCTTTATCTGCTTTCTCGCCTGCTTTATGGCATTGGTCCTGCGCTGTAGGTCAAGATTGCCTTCAAGACGTCGAGACTGATATTCATAAGCAAAGGCACCACCAAGAGCCAGAAGACCCAATATGTGAAGCATCCAGAAAGTTCCTCCCAATGAGGACGTGGTGGCTTTGACAAATTTTGTATCTGCAGATTTGATATAACGAATGTCTTCCTGCATTAATTCAACCTCTTCCCTGCTATACCCTGAGGTTACAACAGGCTGGGAACCTTCTGCATCATAGACGTTCATCATAATCTTGCCTGAAGTTCTGGTGACATACTTCTGAGATTTCAGATCGAAGTAAGTGAATTCAATAGGATCAATGAGGATTTCACCAGAAATACGAGGCACCAAAAGATAGGTTGATTTCTTTGACCCTGTGTGCTTCATGCCCTTGATTTTGATATTGTCAACTCTTTCTGGTTTGAAAATATCAATTCCTTCAGGAAGCTTTGGCTCAGGTAGTTGCAGGGATTTAAAATTGCCAGAGCCAGAGAGAGAGATACTCAGCCCAACAGCATCATTTGCGAATACAGCATTGGTATCCAAACCGGCTCGAATTTGAAAATTGCCCACTGCCCCGCTAAATTTATAGGGTCTTGGCTCAGGTAAACTCTTCACATTTATCTTTAGGGGGTTAGAGAGATAGTTTTTGGTCGCTTTTCTGTTGCCACTAAAGAAGGGATCATTGAAAAAGGGATCATTGAAGCGTCGAGTACTTCTCTGATTCGATTTCACCTCAATTTCCAATTCGGTCTTTAAAGGATCGATGACCAATTCACCAGATCGAGTAGGATAATACAGCACTGTTTTTAAAACTGCTGTATTGTAACGAACACCATCAACCACCTCAGAGACCAGTCTTGGCTGGGCGGACTGTGGTATTTCTTCAGCCCAAAACCCAACTGCGTCTGGAAGTTTCTCTACCTGATAGTTATAAACGCCAACTTTCGTAAAAAGCTTATAGCGTACAGTAAGTGGTTCCCCAACATAGACACTTGATTTCGATGGTATAGCTCGTAAATAGACTGTTTGGCTTGCAGCTGTCTGCCTACCTCCAGATCCGCGAGCCGAGACGATCTCAAGTCTCAATGGTTTGGTTTTGTATCTTTTGTTACCTATAATCACATCCACTATGGGAAATACGACCTGACCGGGTTCCATGGCAACAAATGTATAGCTTATGGTTTTTTTACTACTGGTTTTTCCATTCACAATGGTATAGTTAGATGATTGCATTGGACCTGATAGCAGGGCAATCTTATCAATATCTCCAATACGGACATTTGGCATGATATCGCTACCTTCAACCTCCAACTTCCAGGTAAATGATTCTTTCACCAGAATTTGTTTGGCATCCAAACTAGCGGTAACCTGGACCTGCCCATAAGCCGTGGTGATACCAAGGAGAAAGATGATGAAAAGGACAGTCTTTGACTTCATCTCATTACCAATCTTTTTCATTGTCTTTACCTGATGTCTTTAGCCTGATCTGTTCACGCATATTTTCAGTTTCACGATCTTTCAGGGCATCTAACAATTGCTGGGCATTCATTAACTCTTCCTGATCGACTGGTTCCTCGCCTTCTGAAGGATTCTCTTGCTGCTCTTCCTTGTCTTCCTGTTCCTGCTCGTCCTGAGATTGCTGTTCATCCTCTTTATCATCCTCAGAGTCGTCTTGATCCTGCTGCTCTTCATCCTGCTGTTCATCGTTCTGGTCTTCAGATTCAGAATCGTTTTTCTCTTCCTGATCTTCTTTGTCCTGCTTTTCCTTATCGTCCTCCCCATCCTCAGAATCTTGGTCTTGAGGAGGTGGCGGAGGCATATGGTTCAGCAGCTCTAAATTGGCTTTTGCATCTTGATCATCAGGACGAATTCGAAGCGCTTGTTTATAAAAATCTTTAGCCTTCTCCACATCCTGCTTATTCAAATAGGCATTACCCAGGTTGTAATATACATCAGCAAGAGCATTTTTATCTTTTAGACTCAGGGCCTGCTCATAAGAGCCTATGGCTTCATCCAGATCACCTAATCTATAATTGGCATTGCCTTGATTATAATGAATATCCTTTAAATCTGGATTCTCTTCCAACAGCTTATTCCAGGCTTCAACAGCTTCCTCATACTTCTGCTCATCGAAGGCTTTTTTTGCAGAGGATTGACCAAATGCACTGAAAACAGGAAATAAAATCAACATCGCATAAATAATGGGGGTTTTGGCAAGGCTAATCACGAATGTAATCTCCTTCCCAGTTTCTTTCTGTGCTATGCAAATCCGTTATCAATAAATCGAGTACCAGAAAGAGTAGCGCGAGCCAGGTGAACCAATGGAATTGTTCTTTATAATTGGTGAATTCATGGCGACTAAATTCCTTCTGGTCCATTCCAAGGATGTCATTATAGATTTCTTCAAGACCTGCTGCAGCCGTGTTGAGATGTACAAATCTTCCGCCAGTTTCCACACTTATAGATTGAAGTGTTTCCGTATAGAGTCTGGTCGTAACGACTTCACCACTGCTGGTTTTACGGTAACCCTTTATAGTTCCCCTATCGTCGTATATAGGTATGGGTGTGCCTGAGAAAGAGCCAATCCCAGCAGTATGGATAATGACATTTTCTTTGCGGGCCCTTTGAAGGACTTCCTCAAGATTACCTTCGTGATCTTCACCATCTGAAATAACAATCATGGCGCGATGCTGCTGATCGTCTGGATCGAATGCACTAAGCCCAATTTCCAGAGCATTCTCAAAGGAGGTACCCTGGACACCAATGAGCGACTCATCTGATATATCTAAAAACATGTCAAATGCTGAATAATCTAATGTGAGGGGCGTTTGGAGATGAGCTTGTCCTGCAAACACAACCAGTCCAACCCTATCTCCTCGTAATTCTTTGATTAATTTTCTCAATTCAAAACGAGCCTTCTCAAGCCGATCAGGTTTGATGTCCTGCGCTCGCATCGAATTGGACACATCCAGCAACACCACGATATCAACACCTTCACGATGAATCTCTGTCAACTCATCTGAAAATTTAGGTCCCCACGCAGCAAACAGGAGTACCAGTATAGCTACCAAACGAAGGATATCCTTTAACAATCTCTTGCGCTTGCTTACACTTCTGGAGAGTTGTTCAATAAGTTCAGGATCACCAGCCCTCCTCACCAAATTTTTGCGTGAGAGACGAAACCAGATACCTGCCAATATCATGAGTGGGATTATCGACCAGAGTAAACTCTGTATCCATATGGGGTATGTTTCAAATTGAATCATCAGGGAAATCTCCTGAAAACCAGTCGTTCTAAGATGAATTCAATAATCAAAAGCAAAAGCGCCACAAGAAGGGGGTAATAAAAGAGTTCAGCGTGCTGTACATATTCTCTGACACTGTACTCAGTTGTCTCCATCTCAGAAATTTCCTGATAAATGGCCGCCAGACTCTTTTCATCGGTGGCTCTAAAATAGTGTCCACCAGTGATATCAGCAATTTTGGTCAGGGTTTCTTCATCAATATCAACTTGAACCTGAACTTTTCTTACTCCAATAACAGTTTGGACTGGCATGGCAGCAGTGCCCCTGGTTCCTGCACCAATGGTATAGATTCGAATACCAAACTCTTTGGCTAGATCAGATGTCGTTATGGGGTCTAGTTCACCTGCATTATTGCGACCATCTGAGAGGAGAACAATGACTTTACTCTTCGCATTCGAGTCACGCAATCGATTGATAGCTCCAGCTACAGCCATTCCGATGGCCGTACCATCAAATTTTTCATTTACGATTTCAAGACCTGCTATAAATTCATTCAATCTGTTCAAGTCAGTCGTCAGGGGACATTGCATAAAACTTTCCCTGGCAAAAACGTTGAGACCAATGCGATCATTCTGTCGTTGGGAAACAAAGGTCTGTGCAACTTTTTTTACTGCTTCTAACCGATTGGGTTTGAAATCCATAGCGCGCATGGATCCTGAGATATCTATGACCATCATAATATCAATACCTTCAGCATTGACCTCCTGCACGGCGTTGCGTTCTTGAGGTCGCATCAGGGCAATAAAAATGGCCATAATAGCCAAAACTCGTAGCGTATAGAGAACATGTTTTCGCCACATACCTGAAGTTTTTGAAATTCCGTCGAACATGAGCAGGGATGAAAATCTTAGAGTTCCGAATCGCTTCCGAGAATAGAATATGTAGATGATAATCAGGGCAGGAATACTCAAAAACAACCAGGCTAACCCGGGGTATTGAAAGGCAAGTAACACTATATTTTATACTATCTTTTTTTTCATATTAATCAGCAGTTTATCCAAAACATCTTTTATAGTCATTGACCTATTAATTGTTTCGCACGGAACGATATTTTTTTGGGTATATCCTATGTAGATGAAACGAATATTAAATTCATGCATAGAACCCTTTAAAGCCCAGCAATTTAAAATATTATAATATTCGGATAGGTAGAATAGATACAACTTCTACAAATTCAGGATGAGGTTTAGTCTTCTTTTTTTTCAGTCTTTTCTTCGGCTTTTTCTTCAGCTTTTGGTTCAGCAGGTGTATTACCAGCTTTTTCAATTTCATCAGTAATACCGCTCAGGGCACCTTTGAATTCCCGGATACCTTTACCAAGTCCCTTAGCCATTTCAGGCAGGCGTTTTGCACCAAAGAAGATCAATATAAATAAGATGATTATTAGCCATTCCCAGCCACCAGGTAAACTCATGGATTACTCCTTAATAAATATTTCTAATTATGCTTTTATTACTCACTTCACTAAACTCTATAATAACGTAAAAGATAATATGCTACACCCATTCCCACGACACCCATAAAGTTCACTTTTAGAGTAAATCCAAAGGTGAGGGAGAATATTCTAAGATCGAGAACAAAGGGTTCGGCTAATCCATATTTTGCCGTATCAAAGGATAGTACAAAGAAATCTCGGACCACACTTTCAGGAAGCAAAGCAGCAGCTACATCCCCTAATACGGAACCAATGATGGCGCCGCTAAAGATCATGAGAACAATTATTTTAATATTACGACGTCTTGGATCCATTACTCAATCCCAACCTCATCATCACGTTGGGTTCTGGTCCATTTCAAAAGACTTGAAAGAATCATCAGAACTGCCAGTGGAAACATGAGAAAACCCTTGGTAACAAAGACCAGAATAACCATTGCTACACTGGATATGAGCACCCATTTCTCTTTTGCTGATCCCTTCAAGCTCATGGGAGGTGATTTTGAAAACGGAATCTTCGATAGCATGAGGCTAGATATAATCATAACGAGAGGTAAGACAATTCGAGCATCACCCCCCGGTTGATGAGGCGTCCATCCCAAGAATGGATATTGATGTATCTGGCTCATAAATAGCCAGATACCCACAACCGTTAAAGCCATGAGGGGTGTTGGGACACCAAAAAATTGCCCCTTCTGTTCGCCTTCTGCTTCAAGATTAAATTTTGCCAGTCTAATCGATCCCAACATGAGTGGCATAAAAGCATAAAACCCACCTACCAATTGCCCAAGGGGTTGAGCCCAGACCATATAAACAAATACTGAGGGTGCAAGACAGAAGGTGATAATATCTGCCAGAGAATCGAACTGGATTCCAAAATCAGATGTACTGTCAAGTGCACGGGCAATTTTTCCATCAAAACCGTCAAAGATGGCACCAAAAACAATGAACCAGGCTGCCCAAAAATAATCACCATTTGCAGAGGAAAGAATGGACATAAAACCCAGAAACATATTAAAGATTGTGAATGAGTTAGGGATAAACCTTCGACGTGGGTTTTCCTTGAGAGGTCGTCTTTTACGAGCAGGATCTCGAACCATAATTAATCCATTTTGGCCAGGACGGTGAGACCACCGCGCACTGGCTCCTTCATTTCCACCAGAATATTGGCAGCTCTGGGAATAACTATATCCATCCGGCTTCCAAATTTGATAAGACCATACCGGTCACCCTGGGTTACTTCGTCGGCTTCCCTGAGGTAATTGATAATTCGACGAGCCAAAGCACCAGCGATCTGGGCAAATTTAACCTTCATCAAATCATTCTCCATTCCTACGACGCTTTGTTCATTCACTTCTGAGGCATCTTCAGCAAAGGCTGCTTTAAAGGCGCCGTATTTATAGTTGACAAAGCCAATTTTACCGGAGATGGGCACACGGTTAATGTGAACATTTAAGGGAGATAAAAACATCGTGATGAGCGTAGCTTCACCCACATAGTCATCCTCAACATCCTTGATATCTACGATGACACCGTCACCAGGACTCAAAATGTGTTTAGGGTTGATTACAACTTCACGTTCAGGATCTCTGAAAAAGTATAAAGTAAATAGTAAGAGTACGCCGCTCACCATGGATGGGATTTTCCAGTAAAGGGAACCCCCATTGAAAAAAGTTATTGCAGTCAGGATCAGCGTAAGCCCAAACACAATTGCTATATTTATATATCCTTCACGAGCCATAATTATCTATACAATTCCTCTCTATTAAGCCGCGCAAAGATAAGCGATGGGTGTCCAGATTAAAACACGCTTTTCGATGCGAAAAGCCACTAAATATATAGAAATTAGCGATGCTACCTGCTTTTAAAATCTGGTCTCAGAACAATAGAAAATCTGAATTGTATGTTACTCAGCGGGTACAACCGTTTCACCCAGTATGATGGGTAGGGCCATACTCTCAGTTTGTCGTAAAACATTTAGAGTAAGCTGGTCACCATTCTTCAGATCTTGAAGGTTAAAGTAGGTAAATATATCATCGTCAGTCTGAATCTGTTGACCATCCAGACCCACGATGAGATCACCAACTTCGACACCACCTCTGTGAGCCGGTGAACCATCCTTAACATTCACCACAACCACACCTACATTTGATCCCAAATTTAGAAGTTGAGCTGTTCGAGGGTTGTTTGGGCGATAACTAATCCCTGTAGAGTAGTTTCTATCTACAAAACCCTTGGCTCTCAATTCATCAATGATACCGATGGCTCTATTGATTGGTAGGGCAAATCCAATCCCAATGGAGCCGCTATGATTCCCACCTGAAAAGATAAAAGTATTAATTCCCACGACCTGCCCTTCAGAATTAACCAATGGTCCCCCACTGTTTCCTGAGTTAATTGAGGCATCTGTTTGGATCATATCTTGATAAATGCGACCTGATTGCTGGAATCCGAAGTCCATATGAAGACTACTAATAATTCCTGCCGTTGCGATGGGCATTTTACTCTCACTAAAGAGACCAAATGGATTGCCCAAAGCAATTACCCACTCACCCAAAATAATTTGGTCGGAGTTACCCAACTCTGCTGCAGGATACTTTCCTGGATCAATAATTTTAATAATAGCCAGATCTGTTTTTTCATCTATCCCCACGACCTCAGCCTTGTGCTGACTTCCATTTGCCAGGGTTACCAGAATTTCCACAGCATTTTCTACAACGTGGGCATTGGTGATTATATATCCATCTTCATCGTAAATAAACCCTGAACCAATCACGGCTTCTTTTTCCTGGAACCATCGTGGTGTCCCAGGCATGATGAAGCGCCAGAAGGGATCGGACATGAGTGGAGATTGAGTATATCGAATCTGAGTAGTAGAGATACCAACAACCGTAGGTGAAACATCCGCGATACCCTGTGTAATGGCAGTTTCCCGTGAGTCGTACAATGAGATCTTTTCAGGAATCTCTGCAGGAGAAATGGTTGATGGAAGCGGGCTATCATCTACTGTAATTGCAGTAGTATACTCACTGACGCCTGGTATTTGCCAGTTTCTCAATTCTCTGAGAGATAGGGTCAGCATTCCCAGGAAAAGGGCCAGGGCAAATATAAGTGTGGTAATTTTTTTCATTGATGTATTATCATTCCAAGTCTCGAATCTAAATAATAAGCGCTAATACTCGATCAGACAAGGGCATCCTTTGCTACTTACCAAGCGGGTTGAAGGTCTTTTGGATAGTTCACCTGCATAAGAGCGAGTCCATAGGCAGGAGCTGTCACTGTGTGTGATTTTCGATTTGGTTTTTTCAATAGCATAGCGAAATGTTCAATATCCCACTTCCCCCGCGCAACTTCAATCATACTCCCCACAAGCATACGCACCATATGGTGCAAAAAACGATCTCCAGCGATGGTAAATTTCAAGACACCTAATGGATTTACTTCCCAGGAAGCCACAGCCAGATTACAAACCATATTTTCAGTCTCAGTACCAGCATAGCAAAAACTTGAGAAATCATGCTCACCTAAAATTAGTTCTGATAGGGTGTGCAATTTGGAAACATCAATGGGATGTCGAACATACCATTGCGTATTCCGATCCAGCACATTAGGTGCTGTGGTAATTTGGTATAGATATTGGCGTCGTTTGGCAGCAAAGCGGCTGTGAAAATCATCACTGACTGTGGCTGATGCCATGAGTCTGATGTCATCAGGAAGTTGGCGGTTAAGGGCTTTCCAAAGATTTTCCACTGGAATAGAGCACGTTTCAACTTCAAAGTGTGCAACCTGACCCAGGGCATGTACACCACTATCTGTTCTACCTGATCCAATCAGACCAACTTCCTGATCTAATACCTTGTGTAGAGCACGTTCTATATGACCCTGGATTGTTTCAGGATCTATCTGAATCTGCCATCCATGATAGGCCGATCCCTCATATTGAATGAGCAGAGCTATTTTCATGCGGCTGTTTTCCTGGCAATGCTGACCAATCCAATCCAGATCGTCATTAAAGACCAGATGAGTATCATCACATGATTTACGGCAAGAAAGACCAGCCCCAGACTCAACCAGCCACAGCTCAATAGAAGCATATATTTTGATGTTTTATTCGACCTTACATTGGGTAGTCCCCGTATGGCAAGTAAATCACCTAGCGTCATTGATCGATGAATTGTATGAGAAATCATGGCTTTTAAAACACCCTGCCAATACCTCATTCTTTGGATGTAAGTTTTTTTGGGAGCACCAGATACGAAATAGAGTTGAAACCTGGAAAATCGCTGCCACTCCTGTTTGAGAGAAGGAATAAACCTCAACGACAGCACTACCAGGGTCTGCAATTTGCCAATCTGGAAACCCAACCATCTCAGAGGCGACAGGAGTATGGTTAGCTGGGCAATGGTAGCTGGATTACTTAGTCGGGATTGAAAACTTGAGACAATGGCCAGGGGCCAGGCAAATCGTTCTACAGCAAAGAGCAAATATTGCCAGTCTGCCCAATGGAACCCTTCCACCAAGGATTTTTGGAAAAGTTCTCTCATAAATGGCGAGAATATGATTTGCAGTAGGGCCAGAAACAAAACCAGACCCAGAATAAAAGCGAGTGTCTTCCAGGGAGATGAAGAAGTTGTGAAAAGAACTCCTAGTGTGAGTAGGCTTATTCCCACATGCCACATGGGTGATGAAACTAAAAAGAGTGAGATAAATACGAGGGCTGAAACAAAAAAGGTGAACCAGATCAGCAAGGGATCTACATCTGCATATGCATTTTTTTTATAAGAGTATGTATCTACCAAATTAGTCCAGCCATCAAAAGGTCAGAGCAATTCTCAAACCAGCGCTTCTATCCGTCATATCAGGTTGAATGACCATTGTTGCATTCAAACGCTTGAGATAGAGCGCGTCCATGGTACTGACCAGGTGATTTAGTGCGATCGCTCCGAAGGTGTATGTCAGGCGTTGTCTCCATAAATAACGTTCTGTTTTTATGTCAAAATATTCACCACGTTTTTCGTCTGAATCCCAATGCCAGTCATAACCATTTTCGGCCGAATAGATCCGGTCCCATTGTCTATTTCGGAGCATCTGCTCATTATAGGCTTCCATACTTTCGTATTTAGAGACACGGTCTAAAAAGACATCTGACTTATTTTGAGGATCAGTGATATGACCATACTCACTGGCAAAATAGTATAGATCATTCTCGTGGTTCTGGGCGGTTGAACTGGCAATACCTGCAAATATCCACAGCGCAGCTTCGATGCCATTAAATAGATAACCTCTGTTATGAGCACCGAAACTGTGCTCTCCCCAACCGGGAATCAGTGTACTTTTCAGGACGGATGGTTTGGACATCGAGCTATCAGAAGATTCCCCAATTATCGGGAAGATTGCCAATATGGTTACAAGTACCACTTTCACGTTGAGATGTCGCAATATTTAAGTCCTTATAAAAAAGAGTGCTGCACCAAGGGAAAATACACCCAGGGTTGTCAAAACAATCAGGATTACTGCAGGCTCACCCCTCAAATAATCACCTTTCAACTCGAAAGGGATTTCTTCACCGAGAAGTGATTTTACCTGAGCCTTTGAGAGGTTGTCTGAAATTTTCCCGTTCCAGGCATATTCGGTCTGTTCATGTATAAATAGCACATTGAGTTCTAACTGGCGAAGGTATCTTGAGTTCCGCATAGATTTTGTAGGGGTATGATTTATTGACATAGTGATCTTATTGGTAATGATGTCAGTTGGTTCTATCTCATACTGGCTTTTTGTCCTGGGCAAACACGAATTCAAAAATGCTCCCAGCGTTGATTCATCTACAAAAGATAGATTCAGGCTATCCTTAGGCAGAGATGTGGAGTCAGTTATGGCCTTACGCAAATCTTTTAGGAGTTCGGTAGTCAATTCCCGATGACTGGATTGACCGAATCCCAATCCGAACAACAAACAAATAATCAGAACATATTTCAATGTGGCGATACCTGGAATGCGTTAGGTATGGGCATAATATCAATAAAAATATTTACTGTGGTTTGGTGGATTTGCCCAGGACCACCCAGAGTAGTCCCAGTGAGGAGAGCAGCAGAATTGTCAATGCAAAAACATTTCCATGTCTACTGTAAAAGGTTCTCTCCAAACCTATGGGGGCATCAAAAACAATCTCACCTTTTTCACCGAGGGGAATTGATTCTGCTATCCTACCCGAAGGTAAGATCATGGCGCTTACACCAGTTTGAGCAGCCCTGGCTATACTTATTCTATGCTCAATGGCTCTGAGCCTTCCTGCAGCAAGGTGCTGATATGGACCAGGTGAATTACCCAACCAGGCATCATTTGTAATGATGGACATGAGATCAGCATCATTATTAATAAAAGTTCGGAAGATGTATGGGTCAGCAGATTCGTAGCATATTAAGGTACCAAGATCAGTGACCTCATCTCGACTTCCCATGGGATATACAACTGATTCATCACCTGGTTGAAAATTGGCCTGGCCAAAATTTAGATTTGCCAGGACGGGGAAGGTTTCAACCATGGGTATACGTTCTGCAAAAGGAACCAGACCCTGTTTACTGGAAATAACAACTGGCATCCCTGGAGAATAATAGAAGGCTGAATTGAAGAATTGATAATCCCCGTTTTTTTCCTCGTGGTGAAGAGCACCAGCCAGGACAGAAACTGCATTTTTCTCAACAAATTTTCTGATCTTGCGATCAAACTGTGGATAGTAATGCAAATGAGCAGGTACAGCACTTTCGGGCCAGATTAGAATACGTGCACTATCCTTAACCGCCCGTCTGGATTGGTCCAGGATGGCTTCAACATGTTTGGTTTTTTTTGAACGAACCCATTTTTGATGTGGATCCAGATTGGTCTGAATAATTCCAACTCTGATGGTTGAATTATTTAACTCTCCCACCACTTTCATGCGAACTGCTCCGAAAATGAAGGAGCCAACAACAATGAAACCCAAAACACCCCAGACCAATTGTTGGGTTCTGACAGTGAGTTTACCAAACTCCAGTTGAAAGAGAATGGTGTTTATCATAACTACCCAAAAACTGATGGCATAGATACCACCATATTCAGCCAATTGCTGGAGTGGAAGCGCGAAATTCTGAGTCATAGCAAGTGATAACCATGGGAATGCTAAAGTATAACCATGATAACTGTACAAGAATTCAATGGAAACCCAGAATGCAGGGGCCATCCAGAGACCTTTTGTACCTAGGTTTCTACCCGTTCTGGCAATCATCAATCCGAATAATCCAAACCAGAGTGACATATAAGCCACGCTACCCATCATGGAGGCTGAGGCAACCCAGATATTGGTTCCAGAGTTATTTGCTATCCAATTCAGACTGGTCAGCGTGAAAATAAATCCAGTAATGTACCCTAATTTGAAGCCTCGCTGCCATCCATCCTGCTGCAGAGCTGCCCAGAGAGGTATCCAGGCTACCCAGGCAATAAAGAACATATCAAAAGGTGGAAAACTGAGGGTAAGTAATAACCCAGAGATGATCGCGAGTGTTTCTGGTGTGAATCTCTTCGTCATGATCTTTCTACCGTTTAATTATCCTTGTGTTTCCTGAAGATATTGTTTCAATATAATAGCAGCCGCAATTCTATCGACTGCACCTTTATCATCACCAATCTTTTTGCCCATTCGATGCAAAGATTCCTCAGCTTCAACTGAGCTATAACTCTCATCAATGGTAAACACTGGTTGGTCAATCCTGGTCTTTAGTACCTCAATAAATACTTCAACCCGTTTAGCCTGTTCACTTTTTTCTGCACCAGGTCTGAGAGGTACTCCAACCACCACTTCTGTCACTTGCTCCCGTTGAATGACTCCACGGATTTGTTCAACTGCATCATCATTACTCGAAATCAGCAGCGTCTCATAAGGACTGGCAATTATCCTCAAAGGATCTGTGAGGGCTAGGCCCACACGTCTCCCACCGGGATCGATTGCTAATATTCGCCCTTGCACGTGACAGTGTGCCTAAAGGTTTAGTCTACTGGCTGTTTCAAGACTTCTTTGAGCAATTTACCAGGTTTGAAATGCGTTTTTCTTCTGGCTGGAACATAGATTTCTTCGTTGGTACGAGGATTTCTAGCACGTGGTTTTGCTTTAGTAGGTTTGACTTCAAAAACACCAAAATTACGGACTTCAATTCGGATTGAAGCTTCATCACCACTCATCATTTCACGAAGAACGGTGAAAACGCCATCGACGATTTCTTCAGTCTGGAATATTTTTTGGCCGAGTTTCTCAGCAGTTTTTTTTGCAACATCTTTTTTTGTGTATGTGATTGACATGGGTTATCCTTTCTTAGCCATGGCTCTACTCGCGTTCTACGCTTATCACGCCTTCTGACGCCAGTAGTTTTGCTTTTAATCGATCTAATTGTTTGACACCTTCTACCTCAATAATGACCAGACCGGTGACAACATCACCGTCGACCTTCATGGATAGAGTATCAATGTTAATGTCATAGGAAGAGATCGTCTCTGTGACGTCTCGAACTAAATGTTTGCGTTCCTGTGCCAATATCTTCATGCGGACAAGGAATTTCTGTGAACGTGCAGCAGCCCAATCCACATCAATAATGCGCTCTTCTTCCGGCAGGTTGGTTCCCACAGTATCACAATCTTTATGATGAACTGTAATTCCCCTACCCCGTGTGATAAAACCCAGAATGGGATCACCAGGAATAGGATTACAGCATTTTCCAAAGCTTATCATCATGTTATCAATGCCCTGTATGGAAACCCCTTTGGTATTCCTTCTGGCTCGATTGAGAAATGACTCGGCATAATAGCTCTCTGATTTTTCCTTCCGGGGTTTGGAATATTCTTCGGGGAAGAATTTACCAAGGATGGATGATATGGTGCGATGACCCGAACCAATTGAGGCTATCATTTTCTCTTCAGATTCAAATTTTAGTGTGACATAGGCATCTTTGAGATGCTTCCATTCCTTGGCTTTTTTGATCTTGCGTAATTCTCGCTCAAGAATCTCCTTACCAAGTCGCAAGCTTTGCTCAAACTCTTGACCTTTGATCCATTTTCTGATATTTGATTTGGCTTTGGAGGTTTTTACAAATTTTAACCATGAGGAATTGGGTTTTTGAGAATCACTTGTTATAATCTCAACCTTATCACCACTCTCTAGCTCACTATTAAGTGGTTTGATGCGGCCATTTACCTTGGCACCGATACAGTGCAGTCCCACCTGAGAGTGCACATCAAAGGCAAAGTCTAGAGGTGTAGCCCCCAGTGGCAAAATTCGAACTTCCCCTTTAGGGGTATAGACAAAAATTTCATCCTTGTAGAGATCAATTTTCAGAAGATCCATAAACTGATGCGAGGTGGTTTTATCTTCGGTCTGGAGAATATCAACCAAATTCCTTAACCAGGTTACCTGCTGATCAATATCTTCTTGAGTTGATTTTGAATCCTGCTCTTTATACTGCCAGTGTGCAGCCACACCCTCTTCAGCCGTATCATCCATGTCCTTTGTCCTGACCTGCACTTCAACTGGAAAGCCATCAGGACCCACTACCGTAGTCTGGATACTCTGATATCCATTAGATTTGGGCTGAGCAATAAAATCTTTGAAGCGTTCCTGGATAGGTGTATAGAAGGCATGAATGAGTCCCAAGACACTATAACAGGCTTCAACCTTATCCACTATGATACGGACTGCATAAATATCGAAAACATCTTCAAAAGGTCGATTCTGATCTCGCATTTTACGAAATATGGAATAGTGAGATTTGAATCTGCTTTTATAAACGGCCTCAAATCCTGTGGCTTCCATCTTCTCTTTTACAGGCTCTAGGAATTTCTGAACATATTTTTCAAAAAATACCTGTCGCTTGGGAATAAGTTTATGCAGTTCCTGAGCTGCTTTTGGTTCCAGAATATCGAAGATGAGATCTTCCATTTCAGACTTGATTCGATACATCCCTAAACGATGAGCCAGCGGGGCATACACATCTCGAGTTTCCCGGGCAATTCGTCTCTGCTTTACAGCAGGGAGATGTTCAAGGGTACGCATATTGTGCAGCCGATCTGCAAATTTGATGATGATGACACGAATATCATCGGCCACAGAAAGAAGCATCTTTCTAAAATTGACTGCCTGTTTGTCTTCTTCACTGCGAAATTTTATATCCGAAAGTTTAGTAACACCGTCTACCAGAGCGGCAACCTCTTCTGAGAATTCTTGTTCCACATCCTTATGGGTGTAGCCTGTATCCTCAATGACATCATGGAGCAATGCTGCCGAAATGGTGACGGGATCGAGTTTCATATCTGCAAGAATCGTTGCCACTTCAACACAATGCGTAAAATAGGGTTCGCCAGATTTCCGTAATTGACCCTGATGAGCTTTCTTACCAAAATTGTAGGCACGCCAGACAAAATCTTCCCCGCTGGGACCCACTGAATCGCTTCCACCCATCAATTCGATGATGTTCTGGAAGTCGTTGGGATATTTAACCCCATCGGTATTCAGGATTCGATCTAGAATTGCCGCAGCCATTAGAAGGGTTCAGGAGCTCCTTCGTTGGGTGGTGGAGATGGCGAATAGGCCGAAAGATTTTCAAAGGAAGCAAATTTATCAATAAAGCTAAGCTTCACAGTTCCTGTGGGACCGTTACGCTGTTTGGCTACGATGAGTTCTGCTAAACCCTCCTGGGTATTTCCATTGTCATCAAGCACACCGTATTTTTCTGGACGATATATAAACATAACCACATCAGCATCCTGCTCAATGGAACCAGATTCACGTAGATCTGAGAGTATGGGGCGTTTGTCTCCTCCCCTTGTTTCAACTGCTCTTGAAAGCTGTGAAAGGGCAATGATGGGAAGGTCAAGTTCCTTGGCTAGCATCTTGAATGATCTGGATATTTGACTTATTTCCTGCTGTCTGGATTCCACTCTTCCAGTCCCCTGCAGGAGTTGCATATAGTCAACAATGATCAGGTCGATACCCTTATCAGCTTTCAAACGTCGAGCTTTGGCTCGGAGTTCGGTGATGTTAAGAGAAGCAGAATCATCGAGATATATTTCGGCTTCGGCCAGGTTTCCAGCAGCCGTACTGAGTCTAGGCCACAAATTTGAAGGAAGACGTCCGGTTCTAACAAGGTGAGCATCAACTTTGGCTTCACTACATAGTAAACGCATAGCCAATTGGTAGTTGGACATCTCCAAAGAGAAAATACCGATCTTGGTACCAAATTTTACTGAGGCATTACGAGCCAGGGAAAGTGCTAGAGCTGTTTTTCCCATGGAGGGTCTGGCTGCGACGATGATTAAATCAGATTTTTGGAAGCCAGATGTAATATCATCCAGCGCATCAAAACCTGTGGCCACACCACGGATACCACCGGGATTTTCGTGGAATTTATCAGCTTGAGCAAAAGCCTCATCCAGGGCACTACGGATTCTTACAAAGTCAGCTGTCTTAAAACGCTTTTCAGAAAGTTCGAATATTTTGCTTTCTGCTTTCTCAAGGAGATCATCAACTCGTTCACGAGTTTCATAAGCCTCAGTGGACAATTCGGCTGAGAGTTGAATCAAGGCACGCAGGGCTGAACTTTCCATTACGAGTCGGGCATAGTAACGAGCATTGGCAGTCGATGGAATTTTTTCAGTCAACTCAGTGATATAATAGGCCCCACCAGCTGCCTGGAGATCACCACTTCTTTTCAATTCATCAACAACGGAAATCTGATCGACTGGTTCACCCCGTGCGTCCAGATTAAGGATGGCATTAAATATTTTCGCGTGGGCTGGACGATAAAAGCTTTCTGGCTCGAGAAATTCCATAGCTGAAGAAAGTGCCATGCGATCCAACATCATGGATCCAATGACGCTCTGCTCGGCTTCTTCGTTGTGGGGTGGTAGTCTCAAATTTTGACTGGTTTCACTCACGCCTGCTCCCCTCTTTTCTCTAGATACATCTCACGGATTTTCTTGAAATCTTCCCAGGCAGGACGTTTCCAGTTGGGATTTCTTAGTAGCGCAGCAGGATGATAGGTAACCACCATATCGGTACCATGATAGTCAAAGACCTGTCCTCGCATGGATGTCAGAGAATCCTTGGTCCGAAGTAGAGTGGTCGCTGATATGCGGCCCAGTGCAACAAGAAGTTTAGGTTTGATCATCTCTATCTGCTTGAGGAGATATTGCTCACACTCTTCAATCTCAGCTTTATTTGGATCACGATTATTAGGTGGCCTGCATTTGAGTATGTTGGCGATATAGACATCTTCCCTGGTGAGATCGATGGCTTTGAGGATATCCGTGAGCAATTTGCCTGATCGGCCGACAAAAGGCAGACCCTCAAGATCCTCTTTTTCACCTGGAGCCTCACCGACGAACATGATATCTGCATCGGGATTGCCGGCACCAAACACAAAGTTGGTCCTGGTAGCGCCGAGAGGACAGTTCATGCAGTTCTCAATGGCACTATTGAATTCACTTAGAGTTTTCACATCACTACTCACAGAGGTTTTCTCCATATCAGTTTCCTGAGTGGTTTCAGGCATGTATAATGGTCCACCAAAAATCTCTAACTCTTCTTTAACGAAGGCTTTTATCTGGTCATGCTTATTCATCACCTGATATTAATCCTGCTCAGTTAGGCTTCTTCAGTTGCCTCTTCATCAGCGTTACCATCATCAAACATGGCCTGCTTTTCCCATTTTAGGTCACCGGATAGAAATTCAGTCAGTCCTACAGTTGTGGGTTTCACAACAGTATCATAGGCTTCTCGATCAATTTCAGTGTCTACTTCGTAGGCAGGTGCCATTTCATCTTCACCACTGATTTCTTCAAGGTTTTCTTCTTCACGACGGCGTTCTTCTTCGATGACATAACGATCACCAATGATCTGTCTCGCTCTTTTAGCGATCACAGTCACTGCTTCAAAAATATCTTCAGTATGCTCTTCGATTTTTCTGAACGGTACTGTCTTTAAACCCATTTATATACTCCTTTGTTGTTGATACACTTCATTTTCTAATATTTCAGTAAACGCGTTAACTGCTTCACTTAATTCAGAGTTAACGATGGTATAGTCAAATTGTTTTCCCAATAGCATCTCTTCCGGCATACGATCAAGACGAATCCTGATCTGTTCAGGACTATCAGTATTTCGGTTGATGAGTCTTTGTTCTAAAGCCTCAACTGAAGGTGGTTCAATAAAAATAGATACACTGTTCTCAGGGTAGGCCTTCTTCAGATTAATCCCACCCTTTATATCGATATCAATAAGTAACTGTTTCCCCTGCTCTAGAGCAGAATCCACGTAGGAACGCAAAGTTCCATAATAATGACCATTTTTTGAATATACTTCCTGCCATTCCACCAATTCATCGCGTTCGATACGCTGCAGGAAATCAGCCTTAGTGATAAAGAAGTAATGCTTTCCTTCTACCTCGTAATCTCTTCGCGGACGTGTAGTAACAGAGACTGAGAATTGAATCTCAGGAATTTTTGCCATAACAGCATTTTCAACAGTCCCCTTGCCTGTACCCGAGGGTCCAGCCACAATGATCAATCTTCCAGTTTGGGTTGTCATTGAATATTTTGCACCTGTTCTCTTATGCGTTCAATCTCATTTTTTAATTCCACAACAGCATGTCCAATAGGAGTGGAGTTAGCTTTGCTACCAATGGTATTTGCTTCGCGATTCATCTCCTGCAGCAAGAAATTTAAGCGCTTACCGGCATCACCATTCTCCACCATTAGCTCACGGAAATGTTGAATATGGGCATCCAGGCGGGTTAATTCCTCTGCAATATCCAGCTTGTCACTCCAGAGCACAATTTCCTGCTCAAGACGCTTCTCATCAATCTGTGACTCGCTCTCTAAACTGCTGTCGCCTATTTTCTTACGCATTTTTTCTGCGATGTGTTCCAGACGACCACCATCTTCCGCTTGAATTTTGGTGATGATCTCAACAATATTATCCAGTTGCTCAAGAATGGCCTGCTCGAGTAATTCACCCTCACGCAAACGCATGGCCTGTAATTGTTCTGAAGCTTTTTTGATCAGGTTTAAAACGGCATCGTTAAATTTTACCTGATCTTCTGCATCTGTATCATATGTGATGACATCAGGAAAGCGAAGTAGTTCGGCAATGGATAGTGATTCACTTTCACGCCCCAAAATCTGGGCGCTATTGTTAGCAATTAGCTGGTAATGCTGGAGCAATTCTTCGTTCATCCGCGGTCTGCCAATGGCAGATTGATCCGTCCCCATATTCATGGTTACGGTTACTCTCCCGCGAGTCAATAATGACTGCAAATGGTTTCTGGCAGCATCTTCCACTTTTTCGTAGCCTCGGGGAAGACGCATGACGAATTCAAGGAACCGACTATTCACAGCTCTCAGCTCAATAACTACCTTAAGATCACCAATTTTTTCTTCGGCCCGGCCATAGCCGGTCATACTTATTAGCATAGGTCCTCTCTAAAACCAACATTTCAACCTACTTATACACTTTTTCTCAAGCTATTACTTGAAATGCTGAGACAAAGCCGCATAGTATAATTTTTGACAATAGCTATGTCAAAAGATATATTGAAGTTAGGTCAATATTTTTTTAATAATTTGGGAGATTCATACCATATTACCCTTGTAAGCCCCATCGAAGCCGAAATTTTAAACCTGATGAGGGTTTAAGAACTAAGGGAGTTCCACAGAACGTAGTACCCGACGAGTGCTAGAATATGTAGCTTCAATTCCGCAGCTGGCCAGGGTGTACATTTGCATAAAATCTGTGCGACTATCCTCCACTTCCGAATTTCCGAAAGTTGCCCACGAGGGTGTATGCTGGAGAGGAATATTTAGACCGATTGAAGTGATAAGTCGTTTATTATCCAGAAACAGAAATCCGTTCTTACGCGTGGCATCCACAGGGACCCATCCCTTGACAGGCAGATAAATCTCTGACCAGACATGAGCTCCAGTATTCTCAGGTACGAAGTTAAAACCGGATTGTTGGCGGGCTGGGATACCGGCTATCCTGCACATGGTCATAAACAGAGCTGAGTATTGGCCACAATCCCCTTTCAGGGTTTCAAAAGCATTTTTTACACCACGTTGCTCTGGTGGATAGATGTATGTCATGGATCTTTGGACCCAATTATAAATTGCCTCAGCCTGACTCACAGGATCTGCAATATTTTCCAATAATCTGAAAACCGTATCGATGAGGGCATCATCTTGCTCTAGAAAGCGCTCAACCCTGGTATAATTATCTAGGATATCTTGAGGGATTTGATTCCAGTGTCTTCGTTCAGCGACTTTGTCTACATCAGGTCGATAATCATAGGTGATATATCTGAATTTCCGAGAGATGGTGAAGTCAGCCTCATGCTGGACCAATGGATTCCAATACAGTATCTGATTTCCATACTCCGAATCATCAAATCGGTGAGCCGGCTCTGGCTGGATAGTGGATTCTGACAACACTCTCTGAGTTGGATAGTCTCTGATATCTGAGCTCCATATATGCAAGGCTGGTGGTTGCTCATCCTGGATGCTTTTGTTCTGGTTAGATTCGATCAAGGCATCGTTTGATAACTTAAAAATATTCTTCACACTGACAGAGAGTTCACCTGTGACCAAGCGAGGATTTGAATACTCACTTGAGAGATTTTTCATGGCACTCTGGAGAATGAGTATTTCTTCAGAATTCGGACGAGCACTGCGGTGACTACAGGCGGTGAACGCAATAAATATGAGTAGAGGTGATAATCGTAGTAGGCTATTATTCAGAGACATACAGGTTTTCCTTAAATCAATATCACTATTTCATGTTCTTGGGAAAGTCGAAGATCAGGCTTAGTCCCACCAATCTTACTTTTTGATATTCCAATGTGCTATAGGGTAACTGTCCCTGATAGTAACTGAATAAAAGTTTCACTGGAGTTTGGGTTCTTCTCGCGAATTCAATACCAGCGCCAATTCTTATATTGGGGACATATTCGTAGTGCTCATAAATCTTTATATCCGTCCCAGCCAAAAGAGCCAATCCGGGCTGATTTGAGAGTGGATGATACCAATCACCACCTAGTTGAAGCAAGATGCGCTCTCGGACGGTATTGGGCGAGACATTGTATCCTGCCACACCATAGATATTCCACCCAACAAACCTCTTAAACAGAGTGAGATCCAGCTGCTCATAATTTTGGGTTCGGAGTGTGGGAGTCACGATGAAATTGCGAATGATATAGTCATCTCCAATATGTGAGGATTGGTGAAAAAGACTTACCCTATACAGTGTGCTGGGATTGTGTTCATAGTGAAAAATTGAGGATATCCGGTAATCTGCATTTTGAAGTCCTCCCATAAAGGCCTCCCCTGCATCAACTATTGAAAATTGTGAGTAGATTGTAAACTCCATTCCTGTTTCCCATTGTCTGGTCTCTGATTGCACGGAACGGACAAATTGCTGGTGCATGCTCAATGAAATTGGGACATAGATCAGTTGCTGGGTCTCCCCTTCGACCTCATAACTCAAAATGCTGATGCTTTGTTGACCGGCTGCTGGATCCAGATATCTAGATGGGAAGAATGACCCTTGAGGCAACCAGCTTATATCAGAACCTGAAAGTGGGCTGGCGGACAGCATGAGGATGAGAACAACAACAATCCGAATATGTAAAAATTTGATCAGAATATCTCCCCAGGTATTAATCCTATTTTTTTATAGGCTCTAGCTTCAGGAGAAAACTATTTTCAACGCAGGTTTGAACAACCCTTATTTGCATACTTTTGTTGAGTTGATCTAGAACAAGTTTATATATGAATAATATTTTATTATTATGTGCGTTTAGAAATTAATGCTTCTCGAATCTTTGTCTGACAATACAGGAAGTGACTTTCAAAATTGATTAAAGCAAAATTACATAATTATGTAATCATTCTCTTATCTCTGCTTACCATAACATTCCTGGTGCTTTACTCGGCCCAGAGTATGAGCTATTTAAACACCCCAGTTGAAGAACGCTATCTGTTAAAAGAGCTAGACAGTTTATATGGTCCTTCAGGTCTATATGGACATGGCGTTGGTTTTCTAGCGGCATTTTTTATGTTTTTACTTTGGCTATATATCATTCGCAAGCGCTGGAACCGTTTACGGGGTGTTGGTCGTCTGAGTCAATGGCTCAAGTATCACATGTGGTTTGGGATTGTGGCTCCCCTCCTGGCTGGATATCATGCTGCTTTCAAATTCGAGGGACTTATCGGAGTGATGTACTGGGCCATGATAGCTGTCATGCTTAGCGGCATCGTAGGGAGATATTTATATGGCCATATCCCTCGTCGACGGGATGGTCATGAAATGAGCATGAAACAAATTAATACTGAGAAAGCTTCAAAACTGCGTTCACTTCAGATGGAATTTGGCATTTCTCCTGAAGATATTAACAAGCTACAAGGTTTAACCCCTCAGTTAAGTGGTGCAGGAACTCTGGTTTCGCTTTACCACCTTGCTGTTTTTGATGTAAAACGCCGCTATCAACTCAATCATATTCTCAAAGATTTTGAGCTACGTTACGGCGTAAGCAAGCAGAACCTGGTCTTCTTTAAAGCAACAATTGAGAAGCAGCTCATCATGAGTCAGCGTGTCATCGTGCTTGATGCAGTGAGTAAAGTCTTCCACTGGTGGCATGTCATACATAAACCTTTCGCCTATGCGATTTTTATCGTTTTAACCCTGCATATCATACTCACCTTAAGTTTTGGATTCACATGGATATTCTAAACAACGAATCGGTATTATCCTGGTTATTGGGTGGTCTGCTCATTTTTGCTTTTACAATACCCTATCTCATTCGCTGGAAGCGCAAACAGAATCAAACAGTAGAAAAACTGAACGAATCAACACGAATTGGGGCTAACAAAGCACTCATGCAGCACCCCATCATCGATTTATCCAGATGTATTGGTTGTGGTATCTGCACGAAAGTTTGTCCAGAGGGTGAAGTACTTGGTCTGGTAGGTGGTAAAGCTGTTCTCATCAATGGAAGCAAATGTGTGGGACATGAAGTCTGCATGGAGAGTTGCCCAGTGGGTGGCATTGAGGTGGGTCTGGGTGATATATCCAGTAGAGAAGATATTCCTCAACTCAGCTCAGAGCTTGAGAGTAATTTTGAGAACATTTACGTCATCGGAGAGCTGGGTGGTTTGGCTTTGATTAGAAATGCTGTAAATCAGGGAGCCAGAGTCGCTAAATCCATACAAGCAAAGCTGAATGGTTCAACTCCCTCTCAACCCATTGTTGTGGTGGGTGCAGGACCTGCAGGACTTTCATGCACCATTTCTCTTAAGGAAATGGGGTTACCAGTTGTTCTTCTTGACCAAAGTGAACCCGGTGGCACCATCCTTCAATATCCCAGAAGGAAACTTGTCATGGTACAACCCATAGAGATGCCAGGTTATGGTGAAATGGCCAACTCTGAATACTCCAAAGAAGAGTTACTTGAGATTTGGGACAATATATTTGAAAGTCATTCTCCTGATTTCCGTCGGGGTCATCAATTGCAGGCCATTGAAAAAGATGGAGCCGGATATAAAATTACCACCAGTATGGGTGGGTTCAGCAGCGAATATGTTGTTCTTGCCCTGGGTCGACGTGGTACACCCAGGAAGTTGGAAGTCCCTGGAGAAGATTTAAGTAAGGTTGCCTATAAATTGATGGATGCAGAAACTTACCAGGATAAACATATTCTGGTTGTGGGTGGTGGTGATTCTGCAGTCGAGGCTGCTGTGGGGCTGGGCCAGCAAATAGGAAATACTGTCACCCTTTCGTATCGCAAGAATGGTTTTGCCAGAATCAAGACCAGAAATGATGAACAGGTGGCCAAAGCGGTTAAAAACGGATGGATTAATATCATGTATGAGTCCACTGTGGATTCAATTGATGAACAACATGTGATTATTAATCACGAGAACCAAAAGAAGCAGGTTGAAAATGATTATGTTTTCATCTTTGCTGGAGGAATCCCCCCTTTCAAATTGATGAATTCAATTGGCATCCAATTCGGAACCTCAACTATATCGTGAAATCAACTCTTGCAACTCTAGGATTATTTTTTCTCCTCCTGTATCCTGTAACTCTGGAGGCCCAATTGAGCCCTGGAGCTTTGGCAGAGCCACATGCCCATTTATCGGGACTCACCAACTGTCTTAGTTGCCATACCTGGGGTAGCAAAGATTTAAGCCCAAAATGCCTGGAATGTCATACACCAATCCAAACCAGGATTGAGGATGAACTTGGCTTTCATGGTAATCTCGAGGAAAACGATTGCCTGGAATGTCACACTGATCATATGAATAGAAATTTTGAAATGATTCACTGGGAACCATCTCAGAAAGATTTCGACCATGTACAAACGGGCTATGAGCTTGAGGGTAAACACCTCAAACTGAATTGCAATGAATGCCACAAAAGCGAATTTATTATATCAGATGATATTCTGGATTATGCTAAATCTAAAAAAACTAGCGATGTTCTCTCCTCCACATTCCTGGGATTGGGATCTGAATGCGCCACCTGTCATGTGGATGTTCATGCAAACGAATTCGTAGACCAAACCTGCGACGATTGTCACAGTGAAGTCAACTGGACTGACGCCAGAGATAACTACGATCACGATTTTGATACCAATTTTCCTATTCGTGGAGCCCATAAACAGCTTGAATGTGAAAAATGCCACACAGCAACCCAAGATGCCGTAGGTGACTTCCAGGCTCAGCAATTTACCGGTTTGAAATTTAATCTCTGTACCAATTGCCATGCGGATGAACACAAAGGATCATTTGGCTCAAATTGTCTCAAATGTCATACTGAGAGTACTTTTAAACAGGAAGATGTGGCTGGGGCATTTAATCACCAGGTAACGCGCTATCCACTCGTTGGTAAACACGCTACCGTCGAGTGCGAATTGTGCCATACCAGTAAAAACCGGTTTAATCTGGCTTCAAGCTTTGATCTGTGTTCTGACTGTCATCCAGATAACCATGACGGAATCTTTCAGAAACCAGAACGTGACAATTCTTGTGATCAATGCCATAGCGTTCGAGGCTTCTTCCCTCCATTATTCGGGGTGATAGAACATCGTAACACTCGATTTGCCATCGACGGAGCCCATCTTGCTCAACCTTGTATCTTTTGCCACGAGCAAGATTTTGAACCCGTATATCGCTGGGAGCCCCTATCCTGTAAGTCCTGTCATACTACAATTCATGGAGAGCAGTTTACTGGATATCAACAAAATGAAACCTGGTGCGAGAACTGTCATAAGACATCTGATTGGGTTGATTTATCCTTCGACCATGCCTCAACCTTTTTCCCCCTCTCCGGAAAACATGAGGATCTGGATTGTTCAGCCTGTCATATCAGTAATGTTGAGATAATCCAGTATGAGGATACTGATACCAGTTGTAACAGCTGCCATGGCGATGTCCATGCGAAACAGTTTGAGGAACAAGTTTGTGACGATTGTCATTCTACTCAGAATTGGAAAATTCCAGAATTCGACCATTTCGGTTTGACTGAATTCACCCTGGATGATCAACACCTGGATTTAGCATGTGGTCAATGTCATAAATTTGAACCACAGCTGAATACCATCCGGTTTAAACCCATACCTCATAAGTGTCAGGACTGCCATAGTTTTGGGGATTTCAAGCGATGAAAGCGATGAGGTTACTGCTTACTCTGTCCCTCTTCATCCTAAGCAATCTTGCCCTGGCTCAGGATGATTCTGATATTGAAACAGATTTAACCTGCGAAGTTTGTCATGCTGGTGGTGATTGGAGTTCTGATATCGGTCAGAATTTTGATCATATCATGACGGGATACGAGTTAATTGGAACCCACGCTGACATTGATTGTGGAAATTGCCACACTGGCTCAACACCGGCTGAGAAACACAATTTTGGTCAGGTCTCATCGGATTGTGTGACCTGTCATGAAGATATTCATAATGATCAATGGGGACAGGATTGTGAACGCTGCCATAGTCCGGATACATGGACTCTATCGACTCAACAGCAAAACCATGACCTGACAAATTTTCCGCTCCAGGGACCCCATCGAAGTTTGAGCTGTGAAAGTTGTCATCTGAATAATCCTGGTTCTGGGGCCACGCTGCCCCTGGATTGTGCTGGTTGTCATTCCTCAGACTATAATGAAAGTGATGATCCATCTCATCAAATTCTGAATCTCGGGAACGATTGTGAATCCTGTCATGCTCCTCAGAGCGCTCACTGGACGAATTCAATCTTCAATCACAATGATACTGACTACTATTTACTGGGAATGCATAACACTGCTACCTGTGGGAGTTGCCATATGCAAAGTGCAGATAATACACCCGCAGAATGCGTAGATTGCCATATAAATGAATTTAATGCCACTCTCCAACCTCCTCATCAGACAGAAGGGTTTCCACTGGATTGTCAATCCTGCCACGACAGTTTTACCTGGAATTCCACATTCCTGCATGAGCAAACTGGTTTTCTGCTGGAGGGAGCCCACGAGACAACACTTTGTTTGGATTGTCATGCTGACCAGAATTTTGATAATACACCAGAGTTATGTTCTGGCTGTCATCAGAACAATTGGGAGGCGACTGTTGTTCCTCCGCATGAGGATGCAGAATTTGGAGAGACCTGTGAAGATTGCCACACTGTTACAGCCTGGCTACCAAGTTTATGGGATCATGACAGGGACTCTGAGTATCCATTAACTGGAGCTCACATTGGACCAAGTTGTGAGGCCTGTCATACGGTAGCTCCATACTCAGCACAGCCATCTGAATGTGTAGATTGTCACCAGTCAGACTATGATGAATCGCTTGAGCCTAATCATGTAACTAGCAGTATGCCAACGACTTGCGATGTATGTCATACGACAGTAAATTGGAGTTCAGAAGAAATTGATCATACCCAGACTGCCTTTCCGCTACAGGGGGCTCATACTGAAATTGAATGCATGACATGCCATGCCGATGGCTATGATTTACCCACGGAATGTCAGGGTTGTCACCTCCAAGATTATACTTCAACAAGCACCAGTCCCAGTCCTGATCATACCCAATATGGCTTTAGTCAGGATTGTATAATTTGCCATAGTCAGGTGACCTGGAAACCATCCTCATTCGATCATAATGCTAATCTGACGGGTTTCGCCATACAAGGTGCGCATCTCGCTCTGCTACCAGAAAATTGTTTTGCTTGTCATGAGACAGCACAATGGACCGGACTCTCTGCAGATTGCTTCGCCTGTCATCAGATTAATTTCGATAACACCAGCGATCCGGATCATGATGCAAACGGGTTTCCAGAGAATCTTTGTGAGACTTGTCATTCCCAGGATGTTTGGGAGCCGTCCATCTTTGACCATAGTGCCACATCAATCAGCTGTGTGACCTGTCATATGGTTCAATACAGTGGAACTTCAGACCCACCTCATGCTGAGTTATCCTTTCCTACTGACTGTGCCAACTGTCATAATAGCACGGCCTGGATTCCAGGTACTTTTTCCCATGATGTTGAAACAACCGGTTTTCTCTCAGATGGAGCTCACCTGAGTATTAATTGCAGCAGCTGTCACGAGAGCTGGGAGCCTCCTACTGAGATCAGAAACTGTGCCTCAGCTTCTTGCCATCAGGATAATTATTCAACCTCAAGCAATCCCCCACATGAAACTATGGGATTTTCTCAGTCTTGCACGGATTGTCATACCACCACTGCCTGGTTACCATCACAATTTGTCCATGACACCCAGACAACGGGCTACGCCCTTGAAGGAGCACATGAAAGTACAGAATGCCAGAGTTGCCACACCCCCTGGGAAATAATTCCTACACCAAGAACCTGCGCCGATGGAAGTTGTCACCTACCGGATTATAATTCAGCCACTAATCCGCCGCATGCTTCTGCTTCCTTTCCCCTGGATTGCGAATCATGTCATTCCATGACTGCCTGGGAGCCTTCAACCTTTGATCACGATGGGCAATCTTTCCCTATCTACAGTGGTCAACATCGCAATGAGTGGAACGATTGTTCTCAATGCCATGTTGATGCCAATGATTTTGCGGTTTTCACATGTTTCGGCGGGGGTTGTCATAATGTAACCGAAATGAATAATGAACACTGTGAGGGTGCTGATTGTGAGAGCTGCAATGGTCATACATACCCAGTATCGGGTGTTACCCCCCTGGATTGCCTGACATGCCACCCCAATGGCGATGAAGATGATTGCGAGGGTAACCTCCTGAATTTCTTCAAGATGAGAACGCTGCCACAACCCACTGAGAAGAAATCCAATGAAACGCAATAGATTCATATTTCTTCTGGTTCTGCTTCCTTTGTTTGGGCACTCACAAATGGTGGAGGACCAGGCCTGTCTGGATTGTCACCAATCAGAATCCTGGATTCCCCTATCTGAGACACCCCGTTTCGATCACAATCAGACTACAGATTTCAGGTTGCTTTACAAACACGCAGATTTGGCATGCACCCAATGTCATTCTGGAGAAACAATCCAAGATTTCCATAGTTTCTCCACCAAGGGTTTGGATTGTGTGAACTGCCATCAGGATACCCACCAGAACTATTGGGGAAGTGATTGTGAAACCTGCCATAGCCCTCAGAACTGGGATCCCGCTATGGCCTATCGTCGACACAATGAGACCCTGTTTCCACTGGTTGCAGCCCACCAGTCACAGGATTGCTATTTATGTCATACAACGCCTGGAAAGATGCCTTCGTTGGATTGTCAGGAGTGTCATGAGTCAGAATTCAGTATTGAACTACCTGCTCACGCTGATCTTTCTCCCCGGACAGATTGTTCAACCTGCCACGCACCGACCCGTTGGGATCAAATCCTGGCAATCAATCATGACGTCTTCTTCCCTATTCATAGTGGAAAACATCGTGGAGAGTGGGATGCCTGTTCAGATTGTCATGAGCAATCCGGTGCATATCAAGTGTTTACTTGTTTTGGATCTGGTTGTCATGATGAAGCTGATATGAATGATGAGCACTGCGATGGTAATGATTGTGAGCGTCGTAACGGTCTAACATATCCACGCAGTGGTGTGGTATCAAACGACTGTTTCTTCTGTCATCCCAGGGGTGATGAATAACATGCGGGGAATAATGCGAGTTTTGATTAAAACTATTGTCGTCAATCTATTGGTAGGGACGCTTTTGACTGGGGTGCTATTTGGGCAGGAAACCATCGATGGCTCAATTACCTATATAAGCCGTGATCAAGCCTACATCGATCTTGGAAAAAAAGCCGGTATACAAATTGGTGATAGTGTTCAAGTCTACCGCAATGATGTTTGGTTGGGTATTGCCAGCATCTCTCAAACCAGTGGTGCATCTTCTGCTATGGAGTCCATGGATCCCGTTGCCATACTCTGGGAAATTGGGGATGATGTTCAGGTTAAAATCACTTTACCAACATTACTTCAATCCACTCCAACCACTGTATTTGTGGATACTGCTGAATCAAAGCCCGTGGTTCAGGTATTCCTGGACAGTAGTTCCTACACTCCACGAAGCCCCAGTAACATGAGTCTGGAATCAGATCGATTTACCCCCACTTTTGCGGGTTATATCTCAACACGAGTTTCAGACCGAGGGGGTGACACCAGTGGGGTAAGGGAAACAAGGGGCTCTATTTATGGTCAATTCAAAGTTCTGGATCTTGGAATTAGGCATCTGGATGTAAGTACCTATTTACGTAGTAATCGTTCCTCAAGAGATTCCAGTTCCCAAACCAGTATTTACTCCATCATGTTGAGTTATGACAATCCAGAAAGTCGATTTAGTTACTTGTTGGGACGAATGTATCACCCTCAATTCTCAATGTTAGGCACCATCGATGGTCTGGGTCTGACCTGGAGATCAGATCGAAGAATTGTGGCTGTGGCCGCTGGTCTTATGTCAAACGTCAATGGCATTCAGGATCAGATCAATCGCAATAAATTTGGACTGCTTGATGAAGAAAGATTTAAATGGGGAAAGGTCCAGGTTGGTATCATCGGCGAAACTGAATCAGGGGCATTTTCCAGAAATTATCTCTTACTTGGCTCTACGGCGAAATTGAGTTCCAGTCTTCGAATCAGAGGCTATAGTGAATTCGACCTCGATTTACAGGATCAATCTCAATTTCAGAGTGCGATCTCCCTCACGCGTTTTCGTGCTTCCATAAATTGGAGACCCTGGCGATCTCTGATCAGTATCTCTCGCTACAGTTATCGAGAGAATGTAGTCGATTTACTGGATACAGCTGAAACTGAGTATGAGAAAGCTGCAAGACATACTTTTAATACTAATTTGAGCCTCATTTTGAACTCAGGAATGAGCATCACGGGCCAAACCAGTTTCCGCGGAGATGGAACCAGCAGGCAAATCAAAATATTCGGCCTCTCGCTGAGCCACCGGAAGTTCACCTCACAGTCCTATCAGCTGAATGCTGGTGGAATGGCCATGTTCTCCTATCTGAGTGAAGGTGGTCGTGTGTATGCCTCGATAGGTAGGGATATCCTCCCCTGGTTGGATGTGGATCTTTATGATGAGGTTTTTCTTTATCGCATCCTGGGAGAATCCAGTTTTAGAACCAGGCACCTGCCTGAGATTTCACTCTCGGCCAAAGTCACTGGACTACAACGACTTAGACTACGTACTCGATTCGAGCATGAAAATGGTGAATTGCTTTACCGTTTCAGTCTTAGTGCTTCAAGACAGTTTTAAGACTTTCCAAACATTTTGGATAAATCGTATTAAATCCATGAGAAAGGAACTTATAAATCAGCCATTTACTTGTGCACTATACGTGCAATCTGCCGACATCATAGTGTAAGTAATAAGATGATACACCTTTGGTATATGGTCTTTCTCAATCAGCGTTGTTGGTCCGACAGCTAGGACCACGATCAAATATTTCTATGGTAAAAAGTTATAGGCCACCACGAATGGGATATGAGTAGTAAATAAGATTTGAATCTATGGGTGCCAGAATTCGATAATCATAGAGTGTACCTACAGAAAGATCACTGTCTTCATATTGCTCAGACTCACTAGTCAACTCTGCAATTCCCTCAAAAGGTCCATCCCCAACCCGCCGTTGAATGAAGATTTTGTCATTCTCAGATGTACGGTTTCTCCAAGTCACTTTTATTTTATTGAAGCTAACATTTATTATCCTCAGATCCGTTGGTCCATCGGGATGTGCATACATGAGAATATTTTTAACTTCTGGCCAGGTTCTGTCTTCTCTGCCATAGATTCTGAACAATCCTCCATCATCCCATACCTGGAAGGGGATATTATTGCGAACTGCTTCTTCAACATAAGTTGCATAATGACGCATTCTGGAATTGTAATCACATGCGTGAACGGCTCCAAATTCACTAATCATTACCGGAATATTATTGGCTGCTGACCAATCACCTGCTTGCTCGAACATGCTCATAGTGGTGCTGATATCTTCTGCAGTTCCCCATGTCCCCTGCCCTTCACCTGCAAATGACCAGGGATCATATGAGTGCCAATACGCCATGAGGTGTTCATCATCGAGAATCCTGGCTGACATCATTTGCTCAATCGCAGACCATTCGTGACCAGAATAGATTACCTTTCTAGTCGGATTATTTGTCCGGATGATGGACAATATTCTGGTATTTAGATCATCTACCTGTTCAGCGGTCAAACCATGGGGCTCATTAATTATCTCAAAGAATAGTTTATCTGATTTGTCCTTGAACCTTTCTGATATCTGGCTCCAGATGGACTCAAACCTGGCGACATTCGCACCTGAATAGTTTTCTTTGATCCAATTATCATGATGCGCGTTGAGGATGATATAGAGATCACGATCAAGACCCCAGCTAACTACCTGGTAGATGCGCGCCATCCAGTTTCGATCTACTGTGTAAGGTGGAACATCCAATGTATGGCTGCCCCATCTTACTGGAATCCGAATACAGGTAAAGCCAGCAGATTTATAATCATCAAAATAGTACTCAAGTGCAGGACCGTTATTCCAATCGCCTTCATCACCTGGTTCGAGTGTATTTCCCAGATTAATACCACGAAGCATAAGTGGGATGTGGTCTTCACCCGTGGCAAGCGTATCCTCTACTTGTTGCAGATTTTGGGCATCCTGATCTGTACAACTGATGCTGAAGAAAACGCTGATAAATAAGTATATGCGTGCAAGATGAAGAGCAATTGAAGCCATAATTTCTCTTTCACATATCAGGAGGAAAAGGCAAGTTTTGGCTACTTAGATAGGGATTCATCCGAGTATAGATTAATTTTGTCCACATCATCCAAACTGGATAGCTCCTTCACAAGCTCATTGCCCTTCGAGGCATTTTTGAGTGTCACATAATAGGATATCTCGTACTGTTGGCTGCTTCCCAATGATCTGACATTGATCATAGTATATGATCGACAATGAGACTGGATAGTCTTCATGTAGGGGGGTTCTCCACCATTGTGATCTCCGCTGTATGCGAATTGCAGTAAATTTTCCTCACTTCTGTGGGAGCCGTAACCAATCTTACTCATGATGAGCAATACAGCACTTATGCTCAACGTTCCAATTATAGCTATCTGTGCCAGTCCCACACCGGCAGCCAAACCTATGGTTAGAGAAAAGAAAATGAAGACAATATCCATAGGGTCTTTTACTGCGGTCCGAAAACGGATGATTGACATGGCACCAACCAAACCAAAGGCTCGAGCAAGATTATTTCCAATAACAATTATGACAACGGTAGTGATCATGGCTAAGACAACCAGGGAGTTGGAAATACTCTTAGAGTATGAAGCACCACCAAAGGTCATTTTGTATGTTTGTGCAATGACCAAACCGCACAAAAATGCTACAAGCAAATTTAGGAGTACATCCCCAGTACGTATGTTCATATCCATAAGTGATTGTAAATCTAGTAATTGCATACTTTCTCTTTCTAGTAGTGACTCATGGAAATAATTTCACGTGTGGTACAATCCCCAACATGTCGATAATGGGTATCTACTCCCCTAACATATTTGGAGTAAGCTTGTTTGCTCAAGTTGTACTTTCGAATAATCCGACGGAACCACTCAGGTATGGGGTTTTCAGATTTATATTCAAGCACAAATTCTCGCTCAAGAAAAGGAACCAATCCCGTCTCATTAAAAAGGTCATCCAGCCCTGGAAACATCATTGAACGAATATTGCTATCAAAGGTGATGCGGTCAGAATGGTTAAATTTTCCTATGTATGCTTCCCGGGTATAGGTCACCAGATTGACTGGGACACGGGAACTCCTTTTTAGGTAGAAAATAAATTTGCTGGCTTTTTCCTGGGAGTTTGGGAAATCCTTCCGATATGGGAGGTACTTTTCCAAATCCCCTCCAGCCAGGAGATTGGCTACATCAGCATACTTAACCGGGGTTCTATCCTTGGAAATATAGGTGTTATTTTTCCACTTTATCTCGAGGAACACATCACTATCAGGGCTCATTTGGTTATAGCCCCTGACGCGCAATTTCTTACGCATCTGGAGTCCAGCATGTTTCTCGTAATAATCCTTTAACCCAAAGGTGTCAAAATAAATGGACCGAATTTCGTAAATATTGGATTCCTGTAATGCTCTGTGATTATCTACAATCACATATGGAGCGATAGCTCGACGGATTTCATCCAAGGAGTACATGGGAATTAGATATTTATTTTCTTGGCGACCGGGCATAGTTAAAACCTAAAACAACTCTTTCAACATTTGGATGACACTCTTGGAGGAAAACTTCACTGAAGCTTCCACTATTTGACCCGGGACTAGTAAACCTTCAGAATTATCAATTCGAATTCGAACCAGAATCAATTGCTCACTGCCCACTTTGAGGATATGGTCATCTACTTGCATTTGATCAGAAGTCACGATCTGCTGGAAATTTGGGCCTATTAACGTCAACTGAGATGTCCATTCAATTGTACTATGGGATCCCCCCTGAATTGGCAATACAGCAACTAAAGTATCCACTTGCTCAATGCTCATCAGCGTATCTTCGGACAAAGGGAATAACAATTTTCCAGAAAGAGGAGTCACTAATGTCATATGATCCAATACGTCACGTGCCACTGCTAATTTTTTTTCTTCATCGACTATCTGGGCGCGAAACACATCTAACTTCCGAGTCTGAGCACCACTCAAGGCTGACCCTAGATCAGCTTCAGCAATTGAAACCCGGATCGCATCCAAGCGTTCCCGGCGCACTTCAATATCATATTCCTGCTGTGGTATAATCTTGCCTTCAAGAAGACTTTTCGATCGTTCGAGGATTTTTTGCTGCTCTTCAAGTCGTGCTCTGGCATAGGTCAACTGGAGTCTGGCAGCTTCAATCTCAGTATCCTTGCTACCTGACCTTTCAAATTCAAGAGAAGCCATAAGTGTATTAATGTTTCCCTCAAGACTTACAATCTTATCTGCAAGTGTGGATGAATAAACTGAGGCCAGGGTATCGCCTGCCTTTACCAATCCTTGTGACAAACCGGGGTTTACATTGTATGTCACCAAACCTCCACGATCTGGTACCAAACTTCTAGAACTGAGGGTGCGATTCTTCCATAAATCTTTGTGAAATGTAGAGTAAGCACCATTTCCGTTAGACAGAACCTGGAAATGATTTGAAGCAGTGACCACAGCTTTTAGAGAAGTTCCCTGTGGAAATGGTACAAACAAAAGAACCACAATTAATACTGCTGCGATGGCTATGTAAGGGGCTGTCCGCTTGTGCTTTACAATCATCTAGATACCATATTCCTTAAAATTGACTCAAATCGATTTCTAAAGCATGAGACGCTGTTATCTCAAAATTCATTTGCTACTATTTAAAATAACCCTATACCGATCAATCATAATGCATTTCCGTTCTTGATCACGGAAGATAGATCATTTTCCTCACTTGCAGATTATCACCTGCGGATGCGCGAAAGAGATATACGCCGGCAGGAATGGACATACCTTCAGAATCCACTGCATCCCAATTAATTTGATTGTGACTACCTATCTGATCAATTTTAAACTTTTGTAAAACCCGACCTCTCAAATCAATTATATCTATTTGTATTAGATTCGCTGATACATTTGTTACCGGTATCGTCGTGCTTCCATTAAACGGGTTAGGGTAATTTTGTCCCAGGCTAAATATATCAGGCAAGACAGGTGCTGTCCATGAAGAGTCCAATGAAAATTCCATGGCCCTCATGTTGAATCCAGCCTCGCGTATTTCGACAGTTAAAGCATGGCTGCCAGCACTTATGGGAATATCATTTAGATAAATGGGTAACCAATGATGCCAACCACCAGTTACTGGTGTCTCTACAGCACTATTTATTAACTCCCCATCTAAATAAACTCTCATATTTCCAGATGAGGTCTGGCTGGCAACTTCAATCTGAAGACTGTAATCCCCCCCCTGGGCGGCTTCGATTGTATACTGAAGCCATTCACCATCATCCGTCCACCCGATGCTGGGATCTCCATTTTGATCCAGCTCAATATCTACACCGTCATTTCTATACTGATATCCTGAATTCCAGGCTGTATAGTCATTCCAATGGACTGTTTGGTAAACGCGATCATTGTAGGCAATACCCTGATTCCCTATATCATAATCAGCCATGAGAATTCTGCCGGGAATGGTGTGATCTTTAAAGGGTTTGCTCTGATAGGCAAATTCAGGATCAAAAAGGGACGCCACTACACCAGGTCGAAACGTACAATTTTCAGTTTTAATATTTTCTGCCAATTCCATTAATATGGCCTTGGCTACCTGCACGGATGGTTTGTTCTGGCCTGTGTCCCAATAATGGATCAATTGATTGTATTGCGCAGGCCTGGCTATGGAATATGGACTGGTAATGGTATCAACTTTTTTAGTTGTCCACCAACACCACCCTACATTATTTGTTTCAAATAGCTGCACCGCATCATGGAACCACGGATTTGAATTCTCTCCGGTTTCACTCATCCACAATGGGACATCGTATCTGCTACGCATATCCAGATGATTGTCAATGGAGTTAGGTCCATTTTCACTCCAATACTTGTGGAAGCTATAGGACATATTATCGTCAAAAGGGGGGGTCAATCCTGTAAAATCTGTTGCATACCAATTGCCTTCGATGAAGAGTATATGAGTGCTGTCTACGGCACGTATCACCTCAGCAATGTCCGTATACAATCTTCTGAATGCCTGGCTACTAACTCCTTCGGCTAAAACGGGTTCATTTAGAAGGTCATAGCCTCCTATCCACGGCTCATTAGCATACCGAGTAGCAATTGCTTCCCAGATCATCATGGTGTGTGACTTATTTGAATCTGCTAGCCACAGACGTGCCGTCCCATCACTATCGCTAATGGGACCGTGATTCTGCCCTCCAGGTGCGCAATGCATATCAAGGACTACATGCATACCCACATCAGAGCACCAGGCAACCAGAGAATCGGTCACTTCATATCCCCACTCATTGGGTACACCGCGAGCTTTAGAAAACATATTGTAGTGGAATGGCATCCTGACATGGTCAAAACCCCATTCAGCTAACTCTGCAATATCTTCTCGAGTAACATAATTATCGTGATAGGCTGCATAAAACTCATCTGCACCGGTCTCTCCGATCACATCCACAATTTGTGCTCGGATACTTGTGGGAGATCCCCTTCCTGGCGTATGTAACATGTAACCTTCTGGAACCAGCCACCCACCAAGACCCATACCTCGCTTTAAAACGATATTACCATCGGCATCAACGATGTTCTGACCCTCGGCATGAACAAACCCATCAGCTCTAGCCTCACTGAAAAGCTGGAGTGTCATGAGCAAGATGAGGATAACCAGTCTTATCATTTTATAAGCAGTATTTTCTTTTGAATGATGTGCCCGTTGAACTGAAAGCGAGCGAGATAGATACCACTGTTGAGATTATTGGCAGACCAAGCTAAGCGATGTTCACCCTGGCTGTGATAATCTGACACTAATTCTGTGACCAACTGGCCTTTCAGATCCAGAATATCAATGGAGACAAGCGCAGATTCCTGTAGAGTAAAGGCAAAAGTAGTTTCGCTATTAAACGGATTTGGATAATTGTTAATTTCAATCAATGAGGATCGCTCAGGCATATTATCAATGCCAGTTCCGAATACTGGTGGTCCAAAAAAATTATCGTAATAGCAATTACTCACCATACCGCCAACCATAAATTGGATCACAATTTGATCCAGGTCCTGACGATTTACTGCATACGAATATTCAAAATATAGAGTTGTCCACGAATTTGTTTGATCAATTGATTGTCTCGAGACGATTTGGGTGGCTGTAGGATCGGCCAGCTCATGGTTTTGCAATTTAAAGGTCACCTGAGTATTTGGAGACTCAGTATAAACCTGTAATGAGAAGGTACGATTCTCAGTCAGATCAAGCTTTTCCGGTAAAGTCAAGAATATATAATCATCCGGACCTGTAGCAGACCACTCTCCAACATATGTACTACTATTTATTCCACCAGGATCGGGATTATCGACAGCCACCGAGGCGTTTGATGAGGAACCGTTCCAGAGATACCAATCAAAAATGTCCTCGACCTCAAACGAATTATACTCATGCAAATCCTGGTCTATAGGAGGTACAGTCGGATCAAAACCCTGGTCTCCATTCTGAGTTAAACTTAGAATCATGTTACCATTGTAAAACGAAATATTATTATGGATGAAGTCAACATTATTGCCATTGAAAGTATGGGTCGCTTTAGCCCATCTATTTTGGTCCCAGTAGGAAAAATCGTCGGTCCAGGCATGCAAAAATTTATTTTCTGATCCATAATTCCCTTCATCAGGGTTGTATGTATAGTATTTGACCCAATCATAATGGGCGAAGACTGGTAGAATATTCGAGTCAAAAGGACCGACCCAACTGATATATGTCGGTTGCCAAATATTCATCATTATTTTTTGAGGATGGTCCAGTTGCTCAATGTGGAGGCCTGTTTGGCGATGAATTTCTACTCCATCAATAAACCAGGCGACATAATCAGGAGCCCATTCAAAGGCATAAGCATGATAACCATAATGCGGATTGAACCAGGTCTGGGCATCATACACATGGTTTATCTGACCTGGTGTAATGGTATTAAACTGAACTTCACTATAGGCAGCCCCCAGAATTTCCAGGTCGATTTCGTTCCAGCCCATACCGCCATCATGATATGTAAAAAAAGATGACAGCAAACCACTACCCTCTGCAGAACGCATCCTGACCTCAAAGCGCCCATATAGAAAGGTCTCAATGGTTCTATATTCTCCACCTTTATAGTCCTTTGCCAGCACAGACAATCCTGAGGTAAAAATCAGAATCAACAGGAATATGGGTCTAAAATTGAAGCTAGTCATGACACTCACCTTTGAATTAGGGATGATGTTAGCTATTGAAATAATCTGACATAATCAACCAGCATGGTTTGCGGAAATAGTGTAGTGTCATCAGGGTTCCCTGGCCACTCCCCCCCAACTGCAACATTTAAAATGAGATGAAATTCCTGATCGAAAGGAGCTGGATAGTCTCCGCCAATAGTGAACCAGCTGCTCAGCGTTTGAAATAATACATCATCGACATACCAGCGCATTTCATGCTCTTCCCACTCAAAGGCAAACGTGTGGAAAGAATCAGAGAAATTCCCAGATGGTAAAACATAAGAAGTCCCACTCGATCTTTTGTCGGGATAGTGATTACCGTAATGTATCGTACCATAAGTACGTGAATTGTCGTGACCCAAAAGTTCCATAATATCTATTTCACCACTCACGGGCCATCCTCCATAAACGGAATAGGTAGGCATCATCCAGATTGCAGGCCAGAGCCCCTGACCCCTGGGTAATTTCGCACGAACCTCCACTCGCCCATATTTCCAGTCGACCTTTCGTGCGGTATTCATCCGTGCCGAATTGTATGCCGGGTTATTTGGATCGAAGGGGTTCTCTTTTCTGGCTGATAGGTAAAGATGACCATTGGCCACACCAGAATTTTCTGGATTCTTAGTGTAAGACTGAAGCTCATTATTTACATAACCTGGCCACCATTCTTCATGGTTCCATTTCCCTGTATCTATACTATCACCATTAAATTCGTCGTTCCACATCAGAGTCCAACCTGCGGGGATATCTGATGGATCAAGACAATTTCCATTGTCTACGTTGGCAAGAGGATCGAAGTTCGCAGAAGTTGAATCTGTACAACCCAGATATTGACAGCTCCCATCATCTTCAGTTGCCGTACTATCATAACTGATAGAATTGTAATCCATGCAACCATAAACCACCTCTGCTTCAGGCTCTGGTGTAGTAGTTGAAGCCTTACATGATATCAAAACCATGATTGCCAAGAGGAGAATAAATACCAAATTTGTTCTATTCAGATTCAAGCTTGCTTCCATAATCGAACACATAATCAGTGGTTATCTGAGGAAAGGGAGGTACTACCACTGGATAAGGGACATTATCCTGGGCGACAAACATATCAATACGAGTTAGTTTTACATCTTCATATGCATCAAAATTGATATAGATATCGTTTGAATAGGCGGTTTGAAGGCTATCAATGATAGGGTTCATATACCCTTCGATAAAGGGTATGGAATTGGAAGATTGCATGGTGCTATCAGAGATTGAGAATCGGATAATTTCTTTATAGATACCCGAGAAATATTGATCTTGCCACATCTGCTCGTAGGAGACTATTTCTTTTCGATCTGAGTATCCATTGGCATAGGCTTCACCCGTTATAATGTGATCTTTGAGTAAATCAGCGATTGACAGTTTCACCTGGCGGGCGAAATCAGACATTTCAAAGCTTTTTTCACGAAACACCAGGGGGTGGCTGGCAACGAGGTCATAGAAGTCCTGTACAGACCAATCCTCATTATCAAATCTGAAAAGCTTTTGGTTTAGGTGGGAGGCGTTCAGATCAGAATCACTCACTGCCAGATGCTGTTTTTCCATATCCCATATGACTTGATTCAACATGGAGCCTTTATCTGACTCTTTCATTAAATATTTTTCGGCTAGATCATCAACGACCACTCGGAAGGTGCTCTCATCAAGGATGAAACTTTTTCCACGCATTAGATCTGCTGTATGCTCATTAAAAAGCTTATTCCCTTTACGCTCTTCAACTTTAGAGACGACATCCTCCCAAAGAGTTTGATTGGCAGATTCGCTTAGCTGCATCTTATCATTCCAACCAATCACTTTAAGGATCAAATGTTTTCCATCACTTAGCTTGAGGGGACCTACAATTGCCCCCCTTTCTACTGGTTGGGAATAAAGGGCATCTCTAATGATGCGTTCCTCATCATCAAACCAGGTGAGCTCCTTGATTTCCAACTCTTCTGTGCCAAATATCCGCGCGTAGACTGATTCGAAGGATTCACCCTCATCCAGGAAAGTCCGTACAGTATGTGCATATTGGGAATCTGGTAGGGTGATGAACCCAAGATTAAACTCCCGACTGGCATTTTTAAAGCTACGCTTCAATTCCTCATCAGTAGTGCTGACAAGTTTGGGGCCATGTTCATATCTGTAGAGTTGACGCATGGCTTGTTCTCGCCGACCCTTGATATAGTTATCAAATTGATCGGGAGACTTGAATTCAGGTTTGGATAAAATGTCCAGAGCTAGAAGTTTTTCTGCGATGAGGGAATTCAGCACAATTTTTTTATGAATGCTATTATCCCCACGGCAATAGGTCGGCCGTGGTGTGTACTCAACCCTGCGAATAAATTCAGATTTGGTAATGACACGGTCACCTACTCGAGCAATAACCTCTGAGTTGGGATATTGGTCATCAACTTTTCCTCCACATCCAAACAGTAGAAAATAAGATGCGGCCAAGACACATAAAGATCGATTTATCCTAGGAGTAAGCATCCGTGATATATCATTAACTCTCTAGAACTGATATGTCAATGTAAAAGAGTTCGCATACCCCAGCAAACCCATTGATCGGTAGGCATAGTCCAGAGCAATTGCCTGGCGCCCAAACAAATTGTACTCAATCCCTCCTCCGTAAGTAAAGGCTGAATATGGAATAGCTGAGTCAAAAAAGTTCAATTCTTCATCACCATTATATAGATACATCCCTCGTAAGCCAGTTCTTAGGAAAATATGTGTCCCTCTGATAAAGGCCATATCGTACTGAAGTCCAAGGTTAATCGATTCGCTATTATTGTTGGGGTGCAACACATCCATTGCTACTAATAAGTTGTGTTTGTGTGTGTAGAATGGATAGAACGATACACCAGCTCTGAATATTACAGGAAGATCCCAGGAATCAGTTTTGTATTCACCTTGTACAGTAGAATAATTCCCAGCCTCATCTGGTTCAATATCAATCACGTTGAGCATGTCAATACCTGAATAAGACATCTTAGATCCATAGTTCGAGATACTCATTCCAATTCGCATCCCTTCTTCCTGATTACCAGTGGGGCTAAAGAAATCTGTCACTATAGCAACACCCAGATCTAGTGCCAAAGCGCTCGCTCCGCTATGCCAAATGGTCGATGAAACATATTTGGTTGATATACCAAAAGAGAACCAGTTAACGATAGAACGTGCATAAGTAAGCGCCATGGCATATTCTGAAGCCTGGTAAAATTCTCCTGTTCCATCCTGATACCTGAGATTGGTAACAGCGATACTCCCAAAATCAACATGGTTCATGCTCAAACCAATATTACCAACATTTGGAACGGTTATGGCGACTGCGGCATAACGATTGGCTATTCCAGCAACCCAGGCTTGATCCATCACAATGAGCTCAGGTTGCTCCTGAAAGGCCAGACCTGCAGGATTCCAATATATTGAGGAGATATTATTACCTACACTCACATAGGCCTCCCCCATTGCTACAGCAGGTCCAATTCCAATTTCCAGAAAATTGGCTGCAGTTGTACCATATCTATAAGGTTTCTGCGCAAATAGAGAACTTGAAAGCAGGAGTCCTAAAAAAATAATCTTTGAAATTGTCTTCATATTTGTTCTCATTTCAACACCGCAAATTTTCCAATGTGTTCTCGACCAGATTCGTTTGATTCCACATGGTAGATATACATTCCAGCTGCAATCTCCAGATTTTCCTCAGTAAGCAGGTTCCAATGCTCCGAGCCATCAGGTGCAGCATTTTCAACTTCAATGGTTTTAATCAAAACCCCTGATGAGGTGAATATCTTTATCACACAAGATGCAGGGAGATGGGTAAACATTAGTTTGCGTGGCTGGTTCAAAAACCTGTTTCTTAAAGCTGGTTCCATGGCATTTGTGCCAACATATGGATTGGGAACTACCTTGATACTATCCATAGTTTGGGCTTCGCGTACCATGTCAATTTCAGCTGAAGTACTCGTGGTGAATCGGATGGTATCGGAACTCCAGAAGGGACGCATGAAACTGAGTTGGTATCGATCCCCTACTCCAGGATAATCAAAATCACCACCACCTATAAAGTCAATCACAAAGGCAGTACCCTTCCAGACAGCGGATGTATCAATGCTTCCCACCAGAATTTTGTCTTGATATTTATTAAAAACACCGTCTAATCCCCAACTGGGACCAAAATGATCCTGGACCACTAAATCCATGATGGGATGATTGCCAGCTTCATCAACCAGACTTGTGTTAATGACATAAAAATCAAATGATTGATCTAGAATGACTTTTGGAGGAAACCATAGACCATTATCATTCTCATCACGAATTCCTGTCGAAGCTCCTACTTGACTCGTGTAAGCGAGTGTATCTCCGGTGAATACAATCTCATAGTCATAGGGAAAAAGGTTGGTTTCTCTAGAAGTCAGAGTTACTGCCATGTGGTTGATAGGTGATCCCTCTATCCAACCAGTTGCGTGAGGGCCATCATCGAGCTCTGGCTCAATAACACTTTGATCGATATGGAGTTGAATACCATCAAAAATATCCGTTTTTATTGTTGTATCTGGATTCAGAGTCCATGTGTCCAAATCCTGATCCAAAATTAGATTCTCAATGGCATAGTTTGAATTTCCAGATGAATCATAACGAGATTCGCTATAAACCATGACAGGTGATCCATTCGTTACGTCTGACACCTTATAGCCGCTGGTAATATAGTGGCTGGGGTTTGATCTATTATTAAGAAGGGTATCTATGAGGAAGGTCACCTCATAGGTATGTCCATCCTTTATTTGATCACGTGCAAAGACGATTGGAGTAATCCTACCACTCCCAAGGGTTGGATTTTGCAGGGAGTCCAGTAAAACAGTAGGTTCCTTAAACCCAGCTGCAGTGCTCCTGGGTGTCACGATCTGAACATTTTGTCCATACCCAGTTACTTCGTCGTATTCATTCGTGCTAACCACCAGGTTATTCTCGGTAGGCGCAATACCAGGGATACTTGTACTGATACCGTAATCGTAAGCAGCTAACCCATAATAGTAGGTCCTACCATTCTGGACCTTTTCATCAATGAAATAATGTCTTAAACCTGTTTCAGTTCCCAGGTTAAAGGCAATACCATTGACCAATCCGAAATCAGCAAATCCAAATACAGAGTCTACCAGATCACACTCAAAAATTGGATCCTTAAATGTGGGTAAGCCATATCCATCAGTAATTACTTCTGCATCTTCAAAAAATTGATCTGTTGACCGGTAAAGTTTGTATCCTTCAAAATCATTCACATTCCCAATAAAAGGATCTCGGGTGAGTTTGTCTGAACGATCATCCCAGGTTAATATCACTTTCCCGTCCGCGGCTGTAGCTTCAAGTGTCGGCATCAACGGAGGTTGTGCAAAACGATAATCGGATTCATAGATTAACTGAACCACAGATTTTAATTGATAAAGAGCAGGTGCAACCCAATCTGGCGCCATCATATTCTCATCTGTGGAATGTAGCTCCGCCATAGAGATTCGCTCTGTCCTTCCAGCAAACAATTGAAAGGGACCTGAGGCAAACAATTCCACTAGATTGGCGTTGACATCGTATAATTTTACCAGGGTATCTGCAGCAACCATATCCCACATAATATCATCGTTGTTAAACCATTTTGTACCAGGAGGTGCTGGACCATCTGGAACGGTCACAATTGTAAAGAGCTGGAATGAGGTTAATCCTAACATGTCAGACTCACTAACATCTGTCTCAGCAAAATTGGGTTCACAACCCAAAGCTTCATCATAATCAGGTCTATGATTACCCTCGGTACCATCTAAATCTGGACCTGGGTAATTCAAATCCAAGGGACCTAGACCATCAAGTCCGACATCATCGCCATAGGGTTCAGATGACTGATAAATGCCATCTCCGTTTAAATCTTGACCATCTGTCCAATCCTGATCTTCATCTCCAGACCAGTGTTCTCTTAACTCTGATTCTACCAAGCCATAAAAATCAAGGAATTTGGTCATGTCAGAGATCCCTTCTGTAGGGCCAATCAAGCTTCCGGCAAAATTGTCCCGGGCCTCATCAATGAGTCCATCATCATCGTTGTCTTCACCATCAAAGGCTAACCCAGGACTCTCCAAATAGGCAAACCCCATAATACCAGGAGTTCCACCATCGGAAGCTTCTTCATCCTTATCCCATGAATACGCTAGATCCAGCTCATCATTGTAAAAACCAATATCATCATCAGGACCTTCTCCACCAATGGCATTATCAACCCAGTATCCAAAGCAAACTTCAGGAAGATCATAAATAGAGTTATTGGTGATATTGTATTCCCAGAAAAGTGCATCTCGTACCTGTGGATTGTTCCACTGAAAGCCGCGGGTTTCAACTCGAAGACCCAGACCACCCCAGGGGGCGCCATCTTGAATGGTTATTGCATGACCTTCATCGCCAATAAATCTCCCGGGTTTTGGGTAGTATTTAACCATGTCATCATCACCCAGGTATTCTTGATCCTGGGCATCATTCACAACGAAGTAGGTTTCCAGATCGGCATATTGAATACCACGTCCAAATCTGCCGTCCCATTCCATAGCCCAATCCTTTGCATAACCACCCTTTGGCCAACCTTCAGGAGGCCAGGTGGTTGAATCATCACTCATAGCTGGATGGTCACTGGTTTCATTAAAATAACCCCAGGCTGGGTAGAAGCCCCATTCGGTGTTACTGGTGTCACTCTGATCCATATGTTCACGGTAACTGGTTTGTAAAAAATGGAGAATGTGCAAATTTGGATCGTTGGCTATCACATTTGGATCATCAACCACAATCGTGTCAACTGTAGTGTCATCAAGATCATTCTCGATATAGACTCTAGCTCCAACCAGAAGACCAATACCATCAACCATTTTATATCCAGAATGGTTATTGGGCCATTTTGAAGCAGTCTCATCTGGCCAGTTTGACAATTCTGTATTATTCGTAAACTCAAGGTGAATGCGATTACCATTCATGGTTCCTTCGCGCTCAGCCTCAAAATCACCGGCTACATCTATTGGACCATTGTAGGGCCTTCCCTGACTGAATGACGTCAGTGGTAGTACCAGCATTAAGATTAAAACTTGAGTTATGCGGATTTGATTTATTGTATTCATTCTATAACTCGACTTCCAAACCAATTTTTATTTCACGAGGTGTAGTAAACATTCCAGGATTCTTATAGCCATCTTCAATGGTGTTAAATAAACTGCGAAAACCATCCCTATCAATATCTTTGACAATACCTGAGTAAGGTCTGCCAGTCGCACCATTGACGTAAGAGGCATTGTAGCGATCAAGTAAATTATAAATAGACAGGTTCAAGCGTGCATTGATTCCGAACATCACCGGAAGCTTCATGAATCCTGTGAAGTCAACATGAAAACCAAGTGCCTTGTGACTGTTATTTGCAGGTAGAACAATATTGACAAGGTCACTACCATCCGGTGGTGAATATGTAAATGTCGTCCCAGAATTAACATATCCAGTAAAAAATGCACCATAAGTTGAAGCTGTATATCCTGCAGACAAGTTAAAGGTATGTCTCTGATCCCAGCTCATGGTGATCATCTTCTTCACTTCATCAATAGAGCTACCGGCACGATTAAAAGTTTGCTGCGCATTGTCGGCATTACCCTTGGTGTATTGCAGGGTATAATTTGCATTGGTGCGAAAGCCACCCTTATTGAAGTCAAACTTGACCTCAAGACCACGTACATTACCGTAGTCTTTGTTAGTATACAAACCGTAGCTTACCTGGTTGTAAGTGGTGACAACGGCAGCACTTAATAAGTCATAAATATCTCGATAGTAGAGATTAACTTCAAGCCCCATGCCTTCAGCCAGTTCCTGCCACAGTCCAATTTCATAACTAACGGTCCTTTGAGCATTTAATCCCAGCGTTTCACCACCCAGGTTACCATTACCCATGGTGGTCCCAAAATCACTGCCTACAAAAAACCCATCATTCTGATAAATATTTGAGTATGATGGCATTTGGAAAAAGTGACCATAGCTAAAGTGTAAAACCGCTCTGTTTCCTAATTGATAAGCGAGCCCAAAGCGGGGACTAATTTGATAAATTGATTTTGAATCAAGATAGGCTGACATTCTTGCTTCATCTAACACCTTCACACTGTCCTGCAAATCAGAATCCCACACCTTAATGGGGACACCCAAAGAATCATTCACATAGTACGTTGAGGAATTTGAGGGATTTCGTCTTTGTGAAGGGTAAACGGTGTTGGCATCAAAATAATCATAACGTAAACCAAGATTGATAACCATTTCATCAAATTCCATTTTGTCCTGGATATAGAACGACCCATCAAGCGGCTGTTTATTGTAGCTATCTGCTTGTTCAGTATTTTCTGATGCAAAAACAGGTTTATAATAATTCTCATTCACTGTGCCAGCATATAAATTTTTTATCAGATGGTAGGAACTGGTGATATCATGTTGTGATATCTGAAATCCTGTTTTCAAACTATGAGCATTGTTAACCTGCCAGGTCAAATCAAACTTTACATTTTGTGTAATCGTTTCGCGCTCATTATGACCTTTATCCTGACCTCCGTAGGCGAATCCAGGTCCATATGATTGAGCATAGGTATCATGAATATAGTTATATACTGTGTCCCCCTCAAAATACCATAGTCCATTTATTTGGCTGAATTCATCAGCTATAGTATAGGATTGGGGATCTTTATAAAGATAATTACCATAATAGTTTGCTGATTGACTCAGCTTAAGATCATAAAAAAATGAGTTGCTGAGCATGTGATTCAATTGAAAGGCAATAAAATCAGAATTGCCATAATTTTTACTTCTACCATCGGGTTTGTATTTGCTCCCGTGGTCATACCCGATCCACTCATCATCATTCCGATTAAACATGATTGAGGAGCGGAGTTTGGGTGAAGGTCTGAAAGAAATTTTTGCAAGCAACGAAGAATGTTTACTTGAACTCATTGAAACAAAGGCACTGTCACCTGTATTGCCATCTATCCACTCCAGGGAATCTGGTGATGAATAGTCGCTGACATCCCAAACATTAAAACGCCTGATCCCGTTCAAGTGACCAGCTGTAGATTGTTCACGATAATTAATAAAAAAACCAATCTGATCTCCCAGTATGGGGCCGGTGAGCATAAATTTATTATCGTAGTTTGTATTTAATTGGTAATGATCCTCCTTATTGTCGGTGAGGCCAAATGGCTCCAATCCTAAAAAGATATCTTCCTCGTCCTCATATGTATTGGAAGTGAAATATGTGGATATTGATGAAGAAGCACTAGCATGAAACTTTTCGGACCCATTCTTGGTAACCGCATTCACGATACCGCTCATGGCATTCCCATATTCAGCATTAAATGTACCAGTGATCACCTCTAAGTCCTGGACAGCTTCTGTTTCAATGCTTACTGCTGCGCTATTTCCGCCAAAGACTTCATCAACTTGGATACCATCTATGAGATAACTTACTTCTCCACTACGACCGCCTCGGAAATGTCCTGCAACAACTCCCGCTTGCATATCTACTACAGCACCAACGCTCTCAACAGGCAACATTTCCATGTCCTCGGACGAAATATTTTTTACAGTGCTTGTCTGATCGCGTTTTGTTGAAATTTTGCTGGCCGTTACGAATACCGTTGCACCTTCCAGCAAGCTGCTGTTGATATCGGCATCGAGATAGGTTGTCCGATTTGTGGAAACTCGAACATCCTCAACTACATAGACCTCATAACCTATCATAGAGACTTTGACTGTATAGGATCCAGGTGTCAAATTGATGATATCATAGTATCCTTCAGTGTCAGTAACTGCTCCTACACCGGCTTCCTCAATGATAACATTGACACCGATCATGTATTCCTCAGTTTCGGCATCTCTAATTTTTCCAGCAATTTTCCCAGTGGTCTGCGCAAATAAACTCGAAACGATAAGTGGGATAGCAATCAGGGTCGTAAGTATTTTATTCATAGTAAACTTTTTTTTAAGATGAATTCTCTTCTGGAGATATTTCAGCAGTAGCCAGCCCCGGGTACATTTAATTGTACCCGGGGCACAGCCACAGCAAAATCACTCTATTTCAGCAGTGTAACCTTCATTACAGACGTACCTGAAGCGCGAGATACTACAACAAAGTAGATACCTGTTCCTAAAGGATGACCATATGAATTTCTGCCATTCCATACAACATTGTAATGACCAGGAGCGTGTCTTGTTTCGACCAAAGACCTGACATTCTGTCCTAACATATTGTAGATATCAATCTTGACATCTTCAACAGCAGGAAGCTGATATTGTATAGTTACATCTGGGTTAAATGGATTGGGATATGTGCTCATCAAGAACTCAGTAGGCAGTAGAAGTTCATCATCAACACCTACAGTAGTACATGACCCAAACACTGAACCGGGAACATCGTACTCTGTATCATCACCGATAGGTGTAAGTAGTTGACGTACATCAAGTTGTACGCCTTCATCAAATACAGTACATTCTTGTCCAGTCATATCCTCAAAAGTTCCAGCGCCATAAGCGAAGAGAAAATTCACTGTATCGCGTGTGGTCAGAGTGATGGTTCCACTCCAGATTCCACTAACAGTTGTTTCTGTAAAGAGAACTGGGTTTGAGAAATCCCATTCATTAGCTGAGTGGATTACATAAGGTGAATCCGATGCAGGATTAAATCCTGTTTCTGCACTCATATCCACGCTGAATGTGACAGCTACATCATGTACAGGTGAACAAGGGAAACAGTATCCAAAACAGAATGCAGGAAGCACAGTGTCCTCAGTAAGGGTCACTGAACGGTCATTGTATTGGTTTGCACCACAACCACCATCAGCCAACTGAATGCCGCCTTCGCCGCCTTCCCAGTCACCACCCCAACTGCCATCAGTTGGACCGTTTCTGAATTTCCAGAAAAATTCAATATCGGAGGCGATTTCCAGGGTGTATTCCCAGATATCATCACCATCTGAATCGTCCATGATATGTCCTTCTTCACCAATGCCGCCACCAGCCATGTAAACACCGTTTTCATGGACTACCTGATCACGCATATCAACCCTAAAGGTCACATTGACTAGATCAACGATACCACAACTACCATCTTCAGTACATTGGCCAAAACAGGTAGTGACAGTTGTATCATTAATACCTACAGAAATCGTACGATCATTATATGGGTCAACTGCACAATCTTGACCTGCAATATCTTCTTTAAAAGCCCAGTCTGGACCATTGGTGAAAGTATAGTCTTCAGAAAAATGGTTGGGAACCTGAACAACAATAGTATAGATGTTATCGTCTGCAATTCTATCACCATCTAGTCCATCATCATGAAATGGATAGTCTGCTGGATAGCCAAAATAGTTTCCACCAGCGAGAAATAGACCATCTTCATTGACAGTTTCCATTTCCATATTCAACTCAAAAGTGATGTCAACGACATCAGTGTCATAGAGACAACTGCCATCATCGATGGTTGCATCTGGATTATAGTTTACACTAACAGGATCCATACATCCATAGATATCATCTGAGTAAAGGGCTTTAAGATTGTCAAACCAGACAGATCCAGTCATGACATCACCAATTTCCGTATTCCAAGGTGGTGAAACCCACTCAAATCCATAACCAACAATTTTGTCCAAATCTAAGAGATCATTTCCTGCAATTCCAGCCCAACCAGTACGGACAAAACCAACATTGTATTCCTGTCCGCCAGCGTTGGATGCTGCTTTTACAAGAGGAATTCTGACCTCTGACCAGCCTGAACCAGCTTCGTCATCAAAGAAGTAGTCATCTTCGATAAAGGCATAGTAAAATTCGCAACTATCTTTACTCCAGTTTGCAGGATCAGTTTGATTACTACCATCAACCAGAGTGAAGCGTAGTGCCATTGAAGAATCAATGTTGGTTGGGATATAATTCTGAATCTGGAAACTGAGATAGTTATATGGCGATAGATCAACATAAGCATCTGTAATATGATTCACAGATGAGAAACCACCGTATTGATAGTAGTGCTCAATCGTATAATCAAACTGTACAGCTCCAACACCATCTTGTGGTAATCCTGCACTTGAGACAAGTGTGGATGTGATGGAGTTGACTAGCTCAGATTCAACAGGATAATCAAATTGCCAGAAGGCATCTGCACCGATGGCGATATCTTCTGCAGTTTCAAAACCATTGAAAACCAGGTCATCAGGCATTACCCATGGTATTCCATGGAAATAGATGTTATCTAAATAGATATCACCATTACCATCAAATTTCAGCTGGTGAATATCAGTCAGAACCATACCCAGATCGGTAAAATGATCTAATCGAATATCAACACTCATCCAGCCAGTAGATCCAACTGGCAGGGCAAAAGCCTGTTCTCCACTTGAGATACTGATCAAAAACACATTCAGGGCAGTAGAATTATCTGACCAGAAATCAACATGCAGATAACCTTTGGCAGAAACATCATGAGCAACGCCACCGTCAGCGCTACCAATATTGATTCCCTGATAATTGAGACCTGTATAAAGCATAGTATTATTGCCATCAATCAGCACTTCTGATTGTACAGTGGCTTGACCCCAACCAGGATTGAAGTTGGTTCCGGCAATATCAGTATACGCATCACTATAAATAGAAATAACGTCTGCTTCTAACTCTGTAGGAGTCGGGGCAGCAACAGTTGGCCCATCGATTACTTCATCACAAGCAACACATTCCATCCAACAGATCGTGTCCATCACGACATCATTAAATAGAGCAACTACTCCATAGGTAACATCATTTGGATCATCAGGATGAGGGAATGCACAAGGAGCACCAACAGCAGGTCTTCCTTCTGGGGAACCCCAGCCACCACCTAATAAATATAGAAAGCGGTGTGTTCCAGCAGCAACAGTAGCAGTTGCTGAATAGATCCCATCAGCATTGTCATCAGTAAGTTCTAAGTCCCAACCAGACCAACCACCGAAATCACCTGTAGCCCAGATGTTCGATTCAGCTGGTACAGTTTCATCAGTCATGTCTACAATAAAGGTAACATCATAGGTATCCTGACAGGGATCACAAGAGTTCCAACAAGTCGTATCAGCAACCACATCAGCATCAACAACAGTAAAACCAAAAGTGGCATCACCTTCATCGACTGCAGAGTCGCAAATTGACTGATCTATAGGTCTGCCCTCTGGGCTTCCCCAGCCACCGCCAATAAGATACAAATAGCGATATGAGCCTGGGGCTACACTGGCTATTGTTCCTGAATAGATACCATCGGCATCTGCATCAGTAAGCTCAGTTCCCCAACCACTCCAGCCATCTACCTCACCGGTAATCCAGATACTGGATCCTTCAGGCACGCTTGCACGGGCTGCATCAACTGCAATGGTTACGTTGTAAGTCTGTGCAGTTAACAACACAGGCAACAACACTAGCAAAGCAACTGCTAATTTTGTTAAGTAACGCTTAGGTAGCATTATGCTTCCTCCTTCTTTGGTTATATGAATCATTATAATTCCTTTCCTCTTAACATATTCATGCAAATTTCATCCAAAGTACCAGAATGGTGATCACCAGTACAACGGATGCTATGACATTAATTCTATTCCATTTCGCGTTCTGATCATCCATACGTCGGCTCATATCTGTTTGCATCTCAGATGCAGTAGCCAAAGTAAGTCCTGAAATTCGTTGTTTATTGGGGGCAGCCGTAGATAAGCTGACAATCACTACCACACCTACAGAAATAACAAACAGGAATACAGCAAAATGTAAAAAATTCATTGTTGCAAACCATTCAAAGCTTCCTAGAGAGGTGCCAGATTTCACCATAATCTCGAGTATAAATCGCAGTGCTCCCAGAACAGCACCAACTCCAAGAGCAGAAATGGCCCCCTGTGAATTGGCCCGAGTCCAGAAAATGCCCAGGATGAATACCGCAGCAATTGGAGGACTGATGTAGGCCTGGACACTTTGCAGATATACGAACAATTGACCACTCAACATGGTGATGAGTGGAACTGATAAAACACCTAGCACGACCATGACTGCCGTAGCTAGACGACCAACCAAGACCAGCTCAACTTCAGAGGACTCGGGTCTGAAATTTTTATAAAAATCAATGGTGAATAAAGTTGAGGTACTGTTAAAGACACTTGCTAGTGATGACATCAATGCTGCCAGCAAACTGGCGATGACGATACCCTTGATCCCTGAGGGCAATAAATAGCTGGTGACCAGCGTAGGATATGCTTCATCCCCTGTGGTCCCAAAAAGAGCAGCTGCAATCAGACCAGGGAGGACCAGGATAAATACAGGCAGAATTTTGAGGAAGCCCGCCAGGATGGCCCCTGAGCGGGCATGGTTAATATTCTTTGCGCTTAAAACACGCTGGACGATAAACTGATCGGTACACCAGTACCAAACTCCCAAAATAGGAGCCCCAAAAATGATACCGGTCCAGGGAAAATCAGGATGATCAAAAGCTTTAAACATTTGGAAATATTCAGGCGGCAGCTTGGCTTGGAGCCCTGTGAAACCCCCTACCTCATTTAAACCTAGAAGCGTAAGTGCAATGGCTCCACCGATGAGAATAAAGGCTTGAACAAGCTCAGTATAGATAACTGCACTGAGTCCACCGGCAATAGTATAAATACCTGTGACAATGATCAGCACAATAGCTGAGGTCATCATGTCCCAACCAAGAATCTTGTTCAACAGCAAGCCACCAGCAAAAAGGGTCACAGAGATTTTTGTAATGACATAGGCAACGATGGAAACAGAGGTAAGATACATGCGACTGGCTTTACCATAACGTCTTTCCAGAAATTCAGGCATGGTGAAGACACCTGACTTCAAATAGAATGGGACAAAGATCCAACCCAGAAAAAGAACCATAAAGGCAGCCAGCCATTCAAAATGACCTACGGCCAGCCCACTACTAGAACCTGTACCAGCCAGGCCAATGAAATGTTCACTTGAGATATTAGAAGCAAATAGAGAAGCACCAATGGCAATCCAGCCAACATTTCTACCTGCCAGGAAATATTCAGTGGTGTCATTGGTTCTTCGGGAAAAGTAGAACCCAACTGAAACAACCAGAAGGAAATACAGGATGATGACAGCGAAATCAAGTCCGCTCATGCAGAACCTGTAGAATATTTGATGATTTGATCAATAATTTTCATTACGTACTATCATATAAGTCAAATACCAGACCACTCATGCCATATCGTCTAGGGTTCAGGGAGATAGATAAATATTAACGCTTTTAAATATGAGTATAGTTGAGAGGAAGTTGTTTGTATAACAAGGGTTTACAAATGCAATTCCAGATGATATTCTGTGAAATATTATCTTAAAATAATTTTCAATCGGGAAATCTAATGACTATGAATCATCGTTATGACTTATTATAGGAATAATAATATTATTATAATAATAATTATAAGATAAAAGTCATCAGCGTTACTTAAGCCCAAGCTCTTTGCACATACGATGAAAATTTGGAGGAGCCAGACCAAGTTTTCCAGCAGCCTCCGTATCCGTGCGACTGTGTTTTCGGACAAACTCAAAATACTGTTTGCGGAAGTTTTGTTCTACATCTTTGAGAGGAATAATGTTCTCTGCTGAAAATACTGGATTTGATATACCAGTAGCAGAATCCTGGGACTGTACATCCATGGCAAGCTCCACGACTTCAAGGGTAATAGTATCATTACTCAGTATGACCAGTCTCTGCGTCACATTTTTCAATTGGCGAACATTTCCTGGCCAATGGAATTGCTCCAAAAAACTCCAGGCTCCATCTGTGATGGCAGGCAGTACAATACTCAAATCACGACAATGGTGACCTACAAAATAGTCAATAAGAACCCGAATGTCCTCTTTACGCTCTTTCAAGGCAGGTGCCTGGATATTGAGGATATTCAGACGGTAATAAAGATCCTCACGGAATAGATTTTTTTTCATCCGTTCCTTCAGGTTTTTATTGGTCGCAGCTATCACTCGTACATCAACATTATGGCTCTTTTTACGGCCAATTTTATCCATTTCACCCGTTTCCAGAACACGCAGGAGTTTGGCCTGAGCTTGATAGGGTAATTCAGATATTTCATCCAAGAATATGGTTCCATTATTTGCCTGTTCGAATAACCCGGCTTTATCTTCTTTAGCTCCTGTAAAAGCGCCCTTCAAGAATCCGAACAGCTCACTTTCAATCAGTTCATCGGGGATGGCAGCACAGTTGACTGTGACAAAATTTTCATAGCGTCGACTACTCTGATAGTGAATATTTCTAGCAATCAACTCCTTCCCCGTACCTGACTCTCCAATAACCAACACATTGGCATGGGTAGCAGCATATTTGGTGATACGCTCCCTGACCTTCAGAATGCTTTCGGAATCTCCAAGCATGGGTCTTTCTTGAATAATTCGGGCGATCTTTTTATCCAGGCGACTCTGAGAACGCATGCGCTCTTGTTCCAGCCGCTTTTTTTCTGCAGCATTCATGATTGTCAGAATAAAGTCTGTAGGTTGATAGATAAAATCCTCAATATCGGAGGGATATTTTGTTCCAAACCAGTAGGCACCGCTCTCAATTAATTGATTGGCAAAATGCAGGTCAGTCTGATTAATGGTCATCTTGGTGATGACAATAATCTGAATACTGGGATCGACCTTTTTCAAGCGTTTGATCAGTCTTTCACCATACAATCCACCCGATATCTGATAATCCAGAATGGCCACATCATAGGGACCTTTTTTCTCAAGGGTCTCTATGGCATCCTCCCCAGTGGATACGATTTCCTGGATACAGATTCTCTCCCGGTGGGGTGCGATGGTATTTTTTATCCTGCGTACATCAAACTCTTCATCTTCGATGAGGAGTACTTTAATTTGATCCAGTTCCATATATTATCCTGTAGGAGCCTGTAATGTAAAGCAGGCGCCTCCTTCTGCTTTATTATGTGCATCCACTACCCAATCACATCTCCGGCTTATTTCCCAGGCCAGATAGCAACCATAACCAGAGCTCTGACTTCCCTCCTTGGTACTCACTGACTCTTTAAATATGGCCTTCTGACCATACTTATCAACTTTCAACAATTCAGGTGATAATCCTTTACCATTATCACATATCTCAACCGTGAGTCTTTGGTTCACTTCATCAAATTTTGTTTTGATCTTTATCACGAGATTATGATCAACATTGTGCTCAATGGCGTTCTGTATCAAGGGCTCGATGATCTCCCAAACCACATACTCATTGATATGCAGGATGGGAATTTCCTCAGCAAAATCAAGCTCTACACTCACCGCATTGCTTTCGCTAACCCTATATACCCGTTGAAATATGTTCTCTACGATAAACTGAATCACCTCATTGATATTGGTCTGAAAAATGGGATTCCGAATGACATGAAGAGGTGGATCATAGGTTTTCATATCATAGATCACCCGGGAAACAAAATTTGCATATTTTGTGACTCGGTTTCGGGTTTCATCCAGGTTTTTATCCTTCAGACCCCTAAGATCCTCTTTAATAAACCCCATAACTTTTTCGGCTTTGTGATGGGTGTGATAAATACGTTTAGTAAAGAGGGATTCTTTCTGATGTTCCACTTGTTCTCTAAGCTGTTTTGACCGCTGATCAAACAATTGATGTTGGACTTCATCACGTTCTTGCGCAGTATAAGAGTATATGAAAAACATGGCGAGGAATCCAACCAGGATAAGACCTGTGAATAATACTCCACTTTGGCTGTAGGCTGATTCAATGAGTGATAAAAATCCTGCCACATCGGGTGTGACCCTCATATATGCTGCACCAGAAATCTCACCCTTATCATAGAATGGCACCAATACATGGAATGTATTGTTGCCTTCCAACGAGCTGATAATTTGCTCTTGATCCACCAAAGATTGAAAATGCTCGTGGTAGTAGAGGATGGCGTTTGCTGCGGCGGGTTGATTCTCTATCATCAGGATGGAACTTTGTTCAAGATAGAGATCATAAATTTCTGCTCCATCTCTCAGTGCAACCACCCGTCCTCCCTGATTGACCAGGAGATAGACCTCATCAATATTCCGTTGTAGCATCTGCTGGCTCAGTAACTTATCAAAAGATTGAATAGCGCTCTGTCGATTCTCTCCATTTGTTGAATTATCTGTTCGACCATGTTCAATGAGAAGTTCCAGGGCAGTCGTAGTCAGATCAGCAACACGTTCTGCAGAATCGCGTCGGTAATATTCCATGGCCTGTTGGAAAATCTGATGAGTGGACTGGCTATTAATGAAGGAAAGTGCAGTTTGGAAAACAACCACCACGATGAACAACACCAGGATGTGTTGGATCTCAAAATGATAGCTCTCAAATTTTTTAGGAAGTTTCAAAAAGGGCTTGCTCACTTTAAAATTCCATCAATTTCAGCTTGCGCCATCGTCAGACCTGCTTCAACCTCAATCTCCCCGGACAATATTTGGTGGAGCTTGGTTGAAAGGATATCAGATATGAGCGTATATTGATCCAGTGTAGGTCTATGAAGCCCTTTTTGCATCATTTTTTGAATGAGCTGCAATCTTTGCTGACGAGGTCCTGATTCTGGTCGACTATAAAACTCCCGCTGAATTGGCAGGAGACCCTCACTTTCATAAAATATTTGTTGACCTTCCATAGAGCAGGCAAATTTCATAAACTCAATGGCTGCCCGTTTGACAGGTGAATGCTTGGAAAGCATCATATTCCATCCACCAAAAACAGGTGTCGATTCACCCCCTTCAAAGTGTGGCAGGGGCGCTATTTCTAATTTTTCAAATAGTACTGGATCGAAACGCTGATAATTCTCATTGTTCATTGTGGGCCATCCGCGTACGAAGGGAATATCGTGAGCAAGTGCAAAGCGGATACAATCATCTTCAGTCATACTCAAGGCTTCAATAGGTGCAAAATTTGTAACGATCATTTCACGCATGAAGTGGGTGCGCTCAATGATTAGTGAATCCGTCAGGTTGATCAGTTTCCCTGATACTTCATCCTCAAGGGTTTGTCCTATTATTTCATTAAAATTACAGATTAGCCCTTCATAGGCTACAGCCTGGGGAATAAATGTGGGTTTTCCCGGGAAATATGATTCCCGGAGCTCTAACATTTCCTCCCAGGTAATGGATTGATTGATACGGTCCACGATGGCCTCACCATCTGGTAGTGCCAGGATCATATCTTTGCGGTAATATAAAGCGCCTATATCTGTATAGAGAGGGACAGCATAAAGGATGTCATCAACATAGCACGTCTGGAGAGGTTGAGGGACCAATTTATTTAAAAACTGAGGAGCAAAATATGGCGCTAATGGCTCAGCCCATTTTGTAAATCGAGGAACCCATATCAAATCGACGGAGAAAACATCAATTCTGCTGCTACGGCTTCGTAAGTTCCTGGCTATCAGTTCTTTTCGTTGATTGGTATTAAATTTTGAGAAGGGTAAATCAATAGCAACCACTTCCACTTCACCCTTATGAAGTTCATTAAATTGTCTAATAATTTCGGCGTGACCCACACCAATATTATCTGCAAAATAAACTCTCTCAATCCCATCTGTGTTTAAGGGATTTGTTCCCAGTGGAAATGATGATATTAAGAATGATATGAGGAAGATTAATGCCCCAATGGAGAACAAGAAAGGCAGGCTCGTGGAGAGTGATTTTAACCTGAGTTTTTTAGGTTGGTTTTTTTGTAGTTTCTTATCATTCATTTTATTGAAATGATAATAATTGGCATATTAAAACAATACAAGCCCTAACTATTGAATAGTACGAATTTCAGGTATTGGCTTTGACGGGAAAATAATTTTCCCAAACTAGGAGTTTCTTTTTCATTCAATCTCAACTATCTGCAATTCACATTGGCAACAAATGAATGGCGTTATCAGCATAAATACAGATACTTACCCCCCACAACCTTTGATCAGGTATATGACCATTAAATGTGTAAGGCTACTCATTCACCTTTGGTTTCATTTCACAGATCACCTTCGTTTCAGAATGGATGCGGTAGTGGCACTCAATTTGATTACTTAGATGTCAGGAAGTAATTCTGTATCTAGATATCAATATATGAGGAGTAAACATGTTTACGAGATCAACATTTCTAAAAAGTTTTGTGCTTGTATTAGTGCTTCAACTAGTTGTGAGCTGCAACTCCACCGAGCCGATTGTAAAACATGTATCAGTGACGGGGAAAAGTGTTGAGAACATCGTTGAGTTGATGACACTGGCAGAAAAAGTTGGACAAATGACTCAGGCTGATAGACGTTATCTAATTGATGAAGCTGATATTACCAATTTGCATTTAGGATCACTCCTTAGTGGAGGTGGATCAACCCCTGAAACAAATAATCCCAGCTCCTGGGCTGACATGGTGGATCGTTATCAGGATCTAGCTGCCAAGTCTCGTTTGGGAATCCCACTCATGTATGGTATCGATGCAGTCCATGGGCACAGCAATGTGGTAGGTGCTACCATTTTTCCACACAATATTGCCCTTGGCGCCACAGGTAATCCAGGACTGGTGAGAGAAATTGCCCATATCACCGCCAAGGAAGTCCGTGCAACCGGGATCAATTGGACTTTTGATCCATGTGTGGCTAACTCAAGAGACGAACGCTGGGGACGTGCCTATGAGTCCTATGGAGAAGATCCTGCTCTTTTAGCAGCCCTGGGACAGGCTCAGGTTGAAGGTTATCAGGGAGCATCCCTTAGTGATGCTGATGCCATCGTGGCCTGTACGAAGCACTACATTGGAGATGGCGCTCCGACTTGGACAACCGGCAAAAATGGGAAAATTGACCGTGGAGATGCTCAAATTTCAGAGGACGAATTGCGAGCCCTCCATCTCCCACCCTACCAGGCAGCTATTCAAGGTGGCACTGCAACCATCATGGCTTCATATAACAGCTGGAATGGTGAAAAACTTCATGGACAAAAATATCTTATGACAGATGTACTCAAAGGTGAGCTTGGGTTTCAGGGTTTTATCGTCACAGACTGGGCAGGCATTGATGAGCTACCTGGTGATTATAAAAGTGACATCGTGGAGTCAATCAATGCAGGTGTAGATATGATTATGGTTCCGGGTGACACAAGCAAAGATGGATATACATACAGAGAATTTATTACCAAGCTGATAGAGGCCGCAAATGAAGGCTTAATAGAAATGTCTCGCATCGATGATGCTGTAACCAGAATATTGAATGTGAAGAAGAGTATGGGTCTGCTGGATGCTCCCTATCATAATGATCGCAATCTCATCCCCCACGTCGGATCATCAGAGCATCGAGCGGTTGCTCGACAAGCTGTTCGGGAATCTGTAGTTTTGCTGAGGAATGAAAGTGTATTGCCCCTATCCAAAGATATTGCAACTATTGTTGTTGCAGGCCGTGGTGCCAATGATGTTGGCATGCAATGTGGTGGTTGGACCATTTCATGGCAGGGTGGCATGGGTGATATTACTCCCGGTACAACTGTATTGGATGGTGTGCAAGCCATGGTTTCTTCATCAACCCAGGTGGTCCACTCACCTGATGGAACTATTGTTTCCAATGCTGATGCAGTAATTGTTGTCGTTGGAGAAACACCCTATGCTGAAATGCATGGAGATAGGGATAATCTGGTTTTATCGAACGAAGATATTGAAGTTATAAACACAGTAAAGGCCAGTGGAAAACCTATGGTGGTGGTACTCCTCTCTGGACGCCCCATTATTATCACCGATATTATCGAAGAGGCTGATGCTTTTCTGGCCGCTTGGTTGCCTGGAACAGAAGGCAACGGCATCACCGATGTGATTTTTGGTGATTACTCACCCACGGGGAAACTTTCAGTGACCTGGCCCACAGACATGAGTCAAATACCAATTAACGTTGGTGATAGCAACTATGCACCTCTCTTTCCAGTAGGATATGGATTGACTTATTAGGCGTTGCCTTATTAAAACGAAGGAACTAAGCTGAAGCTGATATGAAGCATCTGCTAAACGAATTTTCCAAAGCAATCAGTTTCCTAGCAGTAGTTATACCTTCCATACTCCTGGGTCAGTCCTTGATGCTTAATGAGATCGTGGCCTCAAATCAAGCAAGTCTCAATGATGAAGATGGTGACACGCCTGACTGGATAGAGCTTTACAATACATCCACATCACCTATCGACCTGCAGGGTTATGGTCTTTCTGATGATATTGGTGATCCGTATAAGTGGACATTTGAAACTGGCCAGATAGCTGGCAGCAGTCACGCTATTATATTTGCGTCAGACAAGGATAGACAAAGCTTGAATATCAGTTGGTCCTTGATGTACGATGAAGGCGATTTGTGGCGTTATTTTGTTGGCACTTCCAATCCACCTTACAATTGGTATGCTTTGGATTTCAATGAATCCCAATGGCTGGAAGATCCCAGCGGATTTGGCTACGGGGATAATGATGACAACACAGTAATCCCAACTACGATGTCAGTATATATGCGCAACACCTTTTCCATTGATGATACATCCTCAACACCTGGGATACTTTTTCACATCGATTATGATGATGGATACATCGCCTATCTGAACGGAGTTGAATTCTCTCGGGCAAATATGGGTGCACCTGGAAGTGCTGTGAATAACAACACACCTGCTGCCTCATATACTGAACCATCACTCCCTGGTGGCATCGATCTCCCCTACACGCTTATACCTCGAGAATTATTTCAGGAGGGTGATAATGTTATTGCTGTTGAGGTGCATAACCACAGCACCAGCTCTTCTGATCTAACTGCCATCCCATTTCTCAGCGTCGGAGAGCTAGGTGGGTCTGGTTTACTACCTGAATTCTTAATCACTCCTGATCAGAGTCAATTCCACACCAATTTCAAAATTAGCAGTGATGGTGAGCTGGTCATGCTAACCAGTCCGGATGGTGGGAGTCTCGATTCAATTAGAACACCTCAGTTACCTCCTGATATCAGTTGGGGTAGAGACCCTGATGCAAGTGGTGACTTATACTATTTCAACCCTCCAACACCAGGTGAGACAAATGTAGGAGGATTCACCATACTGGCCGAACCACCTACCTTATCTCCTGAACCAGGTTTCTACAATGTTGGTATTGCATTGAGTATGGGTACTGTTCCTGCAGGCAGGATCTACAAGTATACGCTTGATGGCACCAAGCCAAATCTGGGTTCGGCAACCTATTCTGCCCCTCTTTCTATTACGCAAACAACGGTGATTCGAGTTATGACCTGCGAGCCTGACGGAACAAACCCCACTCAATCATCTTTCAGCTATTTTTTAAATGAGGACCCTAATCTACCCGTACTGTCACTCATTTTTGAACCAGGTGCTTTCTTTGACAATGATTCTGGCATGTATGTCATGGGATCGAATGCATCCCCATCTTTTCCACATTTTGGTGCAAATTTCTGGGAAGACTGGGAGCGACAGGTTCATCTCGAATATTTTGAGGATGGTGATGATCTGAGTTATTCTGCCTCTGCCGGTGCAAAGATATTTGGAGGTTGGAGTCGTGGTAATCCACAACGCTCAATCTCGCTTTTTGCTCGAGGACGTTATGGGACCAGCAAATTCGATTTCACCTTCTTTCCTGATATAGACTTAGACAAGTTTGAGGCAATCGTGCTCAGGAATTCAGGAAACGATTGGAATATGTCAGGCTACCGGGATGGTTTTATGACAGGTCTGGTTTCTGAGAGGGATATTGACAAACAAGCCTTCCAACCAGTTGAAGTCTATTTTAATGGCGACTACTGGGGAGTCTACAATTTGCGAGAGAAGGTCAATGAGCATTTTGTAGCGAGTCATCACGATCTTGATACTGATGACATTGATTTATTGGCCATAGATGGTAGCGAGGTTGTTCATGGCGAGAACAATCATTATGTAGATTTGATTGATTATGTCAATTCACATGCGCTCACATCTGACCTCAATTTTGAGTACATCGAAGAACGAGTAGATATTGATAACTTTATTGATTATCAATTGGCTCAGATCTACTACGACAACCAGGACTGGCCCGGAAATAACATCAAGTTTTGGCGTTCTCGCCTTCCCGGTGGAAAGTGGCGTTGGATACTATATGATACTGATTTTGGTTTTAGTATCTGGAGTAACAACAACTATATGAGAAATACCCTGGAGTTTGCCACTGATCCAAACGGACCTGCATGGCCAAACCCTCCCTGGTCCACCCTGCTCCTACGTAAATTTTTGACGAATCCTGGTTTTAGACAAAATTTCATCCTGACAGCTTGCGACTTGTTAAATCAACCATTCGAATATGGGGAAGTTGAAGCAGCTCTCATTCTCCATCAACAATGGCTGTTACCCGCTTTACCAGATCATATTTCACGTTGGAATCACATCAACATTACCAACTGGTATAATGAGGGAACCATCATGAATATTTTTGCCTTGAATCGACCCTATTACATGCGTAATCATTTTAGAAACAAATTTAACCTTGGTGCTGATAGTGATCTTCAAGTCAATGTTGAGCCTGCAGATGGTGGTCTGGTTCGAGTACATTCCATCACCCCTGAAAGCTATCCCTGGAGTGGCACTTACTTTTCAACGGTTCCCCTTGATGTACGCGCTATTGCCCTGCCTGGATATCAATTTTCACACTGGGAGAATAGACTGGTAGACAATGTAGATTTGACGATAAGTATGCTTTCAGATGTCGAATTAACAGCAGTATTTGTCCCCATATCTCCAGAGGATGGAGCCCTGGTGATCAATGAGATCAACTATAATTCTCTCAATGATTATGATTCTAAGGACTGGGTCGAACTTTTTAACGGAACGCTTGAGAGTGTCGATCTTGAAGGTTGGTCAATTAGCGATGATTCTGATGATAATCTTTTTGTCTTGCCAGATTTATCTCTCCAACCTGGAGCCTACTTGATTGTGAGTAGTGACACCCTGGCTTTTAGAAGTATTCATGGTGGTAGTTCTCGAATTGTTGGTGATTTGGATTTCAATTTTAGCAATGGTGGTGAGCTTATTCGACTGTTTAATTCTGATGAAATCCTCATCGATAGTGTTCGCTATGATGACGAAGACCCATGGCCAATAGAACCTGATGGTGAAGGTCCAACTCTGGAGCTGATTCACCCCACCCTGGACAACGGTTTACGCTCAAGTTGGGCTGTGTCTGACAATCTGGGGACACCTGGTATGCAGAATAGTCGATTTGTCAATCCTTCTACAATAACAGAACATCACAGACCTGCAGATTTTCGATTGGGGATGGCTTTCCCCAACCCTTTCAATGCCCGAGTTAGCATTCCCTATACTGTACCTGAGATCGGTGCATTTCAGATTGATGTATTTGACCTACGAGGCCGTTTGATTCGGTCTGAGAGGATTATTTCATCGGGTAGCAGTACAGGAACGTATTTTTGGGATGGTAACAATGAATATGGAATGGCCAGTAGTTCTGGGATGTATGTGGTTCGTTTATCTCAAAATGAGCTCATGTCTTCTCTAAAAATTGCACTCCTCCGTTAGAGAGATCTACTCAACGAGTCTGACTGTTCCAAAATTTGCAGGTGATTGATAGGCATTGTCGCTTGTAGTAAACCAGGATATTTTTCCATTTCTCGTATTACTATCATTATCATTGATGTGAACATCAAGACCCAGGAAGTGATCCGCAATGGCAATTCCATTTAGACTTTCCCATGGGATAGCAATCTCAACTGCGTATCCATCCTCAAGCATGACCTGTACCACTGATGCACTCTCAAAATAGGCTCCAATATCAGCATAGATATTTTCACCATTGAGTACAAATCGAAGTTGAAATTCATCCTCACCAAAGAATTTTGATTTGCTATTGTCCGTATCCAGATAGATCTCGATACCATCGTTTAGATGATCTACTGATGAGTTTGTGCTGAGATTATCGTCCCGTATTTCCATATAGAAATACAGATTTTCCCAATCCCATAGCGTCCTAAACCAGGCACTGAGATCTGAATCGTCTTCTACGGAGCCTGAAATCGTGTGGTTTAGAGTCAACTGTTGTACCTCTCCCCAAAGATCATCAAGTAACCCATCAATTTCAGGAGGAGTAGATATATAAGTGATTCGATATCCTCTAAATTCCTCCCAACTAATCTCACTGGGAGTGGTTTGAGTCCGTCCCTTTTCATTCCAGACTTCTGCATGGAATTTCCCACTCCTCAACCTCATGGGTAATTCGTTTAGAACCAGGTTGAAATCAGTGGCTGCTGTAAGCAGGTCTCCATCGCGGTACCACTGATAATTCAAGGGATATCCGGATGCTTTTACGCGTAAAACTCCAGGATATCCTTCCATGAATATTCTGTCAGCCGTGTATTCCAGGATCGTGGGCATAGAGAGCTCCATTGTGCTGGCATACTTCTGTGGATCCAAAGGATGTAAAGACTCTACCATACCGGGCAAAAAGTCACACACCTGCGAATTTGTCATTCTGGCCTGCTTGAACAGCCATCTTTTTGCCTGCCATTTGGTGGGTCTGGGACCTTCGCCATTCCAATAGGCTAGGATCTTTTTAAAACCAACTGTCTTCCTGATGCTCCAGGGTTGTCGATTCAACTCAAATTTTTTATGCGTCCACCAATTCCAGCCCACATTCGCCTCTTCCAGAAATTCTGTGGAGAGCTTGTACAATTCCCAGGGAGGATCCTGTTCGCCGGTTTCTCCATGCCAGAGGGGTATATCATATTTTTTACGGAGATCGTCCCAGCGTTGGAGACCTCGTTGGGTGTTTGTAGGCGGGTAGGAGTGGAAAGCCATGACGAGGTGCGGATCCCAATCTATGGGTTCCAGGACAGAAAAATCTTGAGCCCAATCATCACCTTCAATAAAGATGATGCCATCCTGATCTGTCTCACGAATGACTTCCGTGATGAGGACATATAATTCTCTTAATAAGCCAGGATCTACCCCATCATATCTTGCCAGCAGGGGTTCATTTAGTAGATCATAACCAACTATGCAGGAATTATCTGCATAGCGTCTGGTGATGTTATCCCACAGATCAATAGTCCGCGGCCAATAGATCGACTTCTCCGTCCATAGGCGGGCTTCACCATCACTATCCGAAATATTCTCTGCATTCTGGCCACCAGGGGCTCCATGGAGATCCCAGATCACACCCATGCCTACAGCTTCACACCATTCCACAAAATCATCAAGATATTCAAATTTATTCTCATCATATACAAAGGGTGCTTGAGAGGGTTGTTTGTCACGTGGTTGAATCATGGATGCCAGCAAAGGAACTCGAAGGGTGTTCACCCCAAATGATTTCATGATTTCAACATCTTCCCGGGTAACAAAATTTGTATAATACAAATCCCAGAACTTCTCTGCATTTCTCGATCCGATCAGGTCCTCGATGGCAGCTTCAAAATGTCGCGGTCTATTGAGTTTTCTAATGCCCCACATATATCCCTCAGGAAGCAACCAGCCCCCCAGACCAATACCACGGAGTTGAACGATTTCTCCGGTCTCGATATCAACCACATTCTGACCATCTGTGGTATAATAAGCACATACTTCAGTTCCCATTGTCAACAGCAGGCCTGCCGCCAGGAACCATTTAATTTTTTTCATATTAGCTCTTTGTAATAATTAATTAGAATATCGATGACTTCAGGTCTGCTGAATTCTCTTGGAGGTCTGTGCCCTTTATCCAACATTTCCCGCAATTTTGTGCCACTAATCATGAGGTGATCATTCTGGTCATGGGGACAGGTTTTGGCGGATACAATGGATTCACATTTATAGCACCAAAAGGTCCAGTCCATATTGATAGGTGTTAGATATAGATCGTCTGGTTTCAGCGTTTCAAAAATCTCCTGAGCCTCAAAAGCACCGTAGAAATCACCTACTCCAGCGTGGTCGCGACCAATGATCATATGACTGCATCCAAAATTCTGACGAATTATCGCATGGAGGATGGCCTCCCGCGGTCCAGCATACATCATTTCTATGGGGTATACCTTTAAGGCAGTCCTGGCAGGGTTGTAATAATTTTCCATCATGACCTGATAACATTCCATGCGAATATCAGCTGGGATATCTCCTTCTTTCAGTTTCCCGACCACAGGATGGATCAGCAGACCATCACAAAGTTCTAGAGCAACTTTAGTTAAATATTCATGGGATCTATGAATTGGATTTCTGGTTTGAAATGCCGCGATAGTGCTCCAACCCTTTTCTTCAAAAAGGGCTCTTGTATCGGCTGGGCGGGCAAACTCATGAAAAGTCTCAGGATATCCTCCCTCACTCAGCACCTTGAGTGAACCTGCAAGATAGATATCACCCTGCTCATATAATTTTACCACTCCCGGGTGAGTCAGATCTGTTGTGGCAAAAACTTTTTCGGCTTCTACCTCTTTGTTGTATGAGTAGATCTCACTAATGGTCATAACTGCCATGATTTGATTAGAATCGAGACTGACCAGAGAAATCTCCTCTCCTGGCTCCAGTGCACCAGCAATATGTTTGGCAACTGGCAAGGTCACCGGAATGGGCCAAAGCAGACCATCAGACAAACGTAGATCGTTTATGACGCCCAAGTAATCGTCACTTCCCATAAATCCGGTAAGGGGGCTGTAGGCTCCCGTAGCCAACATTATCACATCAGATTCTGACTTGGAATTCAATACAACTGATTTCAGACCCTCTGCTCTATCTAAAATTCTGGATTTTTCAGTTTTATCAGAAACTAGGATAGGTAGGAGTTTCCCACCATGTGGTGGAACCAAATCTACCTGCCGTTTTCTCAATATTCTCATCCCCTCTCAGTTACAATCTAATTCGCGTCTGCAATGTAGAAACGGCTATCAAAATTCAAGATCCTCAGGTGTTTCTCATTAAATATGAAGTGGCCAGAATAATGGCAAAATAAATACTGCAATTAGCCCAAAAAGAATGACTAGGGGCAAACCAACACGGGTGTAATCGGTGAAACGATAACCACCAATTCCCATGACCAGCAGATTCACAGGATGCCCAATTGGACTCAAAAAACTTGCTGAACTACCCAGAGCCACGACCATGGCTAGCGCATAAGGTGAAAGCCCCAGGTTTGAAGCCGTGGTGATGGCCATGGGAGCCATAAGAACTGCCACGGCAGCAGTGGGCATGACCTGCGCAAAAAGACAGGTAATAATGTAGAGTCCAGCGATGATGCCCTGTGGTCCCAGAAAGGCCAGTGAACCCAGAAGACTATCTGCCAGCAGGCTGGTCACCCCGGTTTCATACATGGCGACCCCCAGACTCAACATTCCAGCTATGAGCATGATTGCCCGCCACTCAATGGCCTCGTATGCTTCATCCATGGTGAGACATTTTGTCAATACCATGAGGACAGCACCGGCCAGGGCAGCAATAAAAATGGGTAGCCAGCCAATGGCCACTGCCACGAGAACACTTAGTTCAATTCCAGCAGCGATCATGACCTTGTCTTTTTTGTAGATCGGCTGATCCAGACCACTGATAATGAGGTAGTCATCCTCCTGTTGCAACATCCCCAGGTTTTGTCGCAAGCCATAGACCATGAGGGCATCACCAGGTTCCAGGACAAAGTCACGGAGATTTGTGCGATAGGCCCTATCCCTGCGCCAAATAGCCAGCACAGTAAGGCCAAATTTTTCACGGAAATAGAGCTCACCAATCGTTTTGCCTGCCGCTGAATTTCGTGGAGAGAGGGTAATTTCAGCGACACCAACTTCATCAGATTCTAACCGGTCCAGATCATTTTGGGATTGCTCTTCCATCTCCAAATTCTGTAGGCTGTGAAGAATTTCCAGGATTTCGGGCTCTCCGATAACAATGAGGATATCATTTGCTTCAAGCTCGTGAGCAGGTGTTGGCATGAAGATGACTTCATCACCTCTTCGAATTCCCAGGACATTGATTCCAAGTGCACTCTTCAAGTGGCTCCGAGCGATACTCCGTGTTGCCAGTGTTGATTCTTCGGGAATTTGGATGCCGATGAGATGTCGATGTAATTTGTACTGCAGTGCAATCTTGCGAGGTGAGACATAATTAAATTCCTTGACCTGCTTACTATTCGCCATGGCATCAAGTTTATCGGTTTGGCCAATAGCGATGAGCAAGTCATCTGCATTGAATCGGTAATTTCTCAGACGGGAGACTCGCACCTTATTTTTCTGAATCACAGCAATGATGTTTATCTCGAATGAATTACGCGTCCCTGCTTCTTTAAATGTTTTTCCAATAAATTGAGAGTCCTTAGCAATTTTGAATTCGGCAAATCGGATCGCCTCTTCCAACTCATGCTCACCTATCAACCAACCGTGTTTCAGAGTGAGGGTTTTCCAGTCTTGGAGCGTACCAACTTGATCTCTTCTCCCCCCCACCAACAACTTATCCTCGGCCCGTAATTGAGTATCGGGTCCTGGAGCCAGTAGGGTTTTCTCTCCCCTCAGAATCGCCAGGACATTGAATCCCAGCGCAGACCCAAGGCGGCTCTCAGCAAGATTTTTATCCTTTAAAGCCGAGTTCTCAGGGATGCTCATGGTCAAAAGGCGGTCGTTGAGCTCATATTGACCATTTAGCGTATCGGCGATGGAGGTTGATCGTCCCAGATCCCTATTCGGTAAGAGGTGTCTTCCAAAGAAAACGAGATAAGAGATACCTACTGCCATAGCGATTACACCAATTGGGGTAAAATCAAACAGAGCGAAAGGCTGAAGTCCTTCCATCTCCAGGGCGTTGCTGATAAGAATATTCGGAGCTGTAGCAATAAGTGTGGTAAGACCACCAAACAGGGAAGCAAAGGCCAGGGGAATCAATAATTTTGAAGGTGAGCGACCAGTTCGATGGGCAATTTCCATGACAACAGGCAACATGAGGGCTGCTACGCCAATATTATTCATGACTCCCGATAGCGCACCAACGGTTACCATCATGATAACCAGTAATTTGATTTCGCTGTTTCCAGAGAGTTTGAGTATTTGACCACCCAGGATTTGAGCGACACCAGTTCTGACCAAACCCGCACTTAATACGAGGACAGAAGCAATGGTGATGATGGCAGTATTGCTAAACCCAGCAATGGCCTGGGAATGTGTTATGAGCCCAAAAATTGATAATATGAGCAGAACAGATAGGGCAACCAAATCCACTCGAAGCCATTCTGTGACGAAGAGCAATACTGCTCCCCCGAGCACCGCGAGTACAAATATCATGGATAAAGTCATCTAATACCTGTCAGTTTTAACTTCTTTACATTGATCTGATAATCTACTGTGAATATTTGAAAGGTAAGGGGAAAAAGCCAGGGGTGCAAGACTTCACTGATACCATTGCGCCCAATACTGTGAATCTGTAGTGCTTGAAAATGACACCACTACGTTAACTATTTTATGCCAAATACTTCCCCATGATTATTAGTATGCTTGGAGTATGCTAAAATGGCTGCGTCATCAGGTGAATGAATGAAGTTGGGGTTGTAGAGGAGTTAATTGGTTTGCTAGATAAGTTTACTACCAGATGGGGCTCAGAGTTTGGCTATCGACACATTCTAATTGTCGCCTTCCCGCTGATTCTTAGTACTGGTTCCTGGTCCATACAACAGTTTGTAGATCGAATGTTTCTCAGCTGGCACTCAGAGGAAGCCCTGGCTGCAGCCATGCCCGCGGGAATCCTAAATTTTGCTTTTATCTGTCTCTTTATTGGCACCGTGAGCTACGCTGGAACTTTTGTATCTCAATATGTTGGAGCAAAAGAGGATCATAAAGTTGGAAAAGTTCTCTGGCACAGTTTCTACCTATCCCTTTTTGGCGCTATGATCCTGCTCTTGGTCTCCCCCTTCTCAAGTGAGTTGTTCAGAATTGTTGGACATAGCAGTAAACTCCAGATCATGGAGAGCACCTATTTCAAAATCCTCTGTTTTGGTGGATTAGGACCCATTCTTTCTTCGGCTTTTGCAGGATTCTTTACTGGTCAGGGAAGGAATTGGCCTGTGATGTGGGTAAATATTTTCACGACCACCATCAATCTAATTCTGGACTACCTCTTGATTTTCGGTATAGGCATCTTCCCTGAAATGGGTATTGCTGGTGCTGCCCTGGCGACCATTATCGCTGGGTTTTCATCTCTCATCATGTATCTCATATTAATTTTCAGACCCCACAATGAAACGCGATTCAAAGTCTGGTCATCCAGGTCATGGGACACCTCTTTCATGAGGCGGTTCCTCAAGTATGGCTTACCTAGTGGTGGACATTTCTTTCTGGAGATCATGGGTTTCACAGCCTTTATTCTGATTCTTGGACGGATTGGTCAGATGGAATTGGCTGCCACAAACATTGCCATTAATATCAATAGTCTGGCATTTATGCCCATGTTTGGATTGGGAATCGCCGTCTCAATGATGGTCGGCCAGAATATTGGAGGTGGTAAACCAGAATCAGCCCAATACGCTGCCAATTCAGGGGTTCAATTGGGTATGGTGTATATGATCTTCTGCACTTTCATGTATGTTGGTATTCCACAGATTTTTGTCGCTCCATTTGCAGCATCTGTTGAAACGTACGAGATGGCCATCATCCTGCTTCGTTTTGTAGCAGTTTATGCTGTATTTGATACGTTGAGTATTTTGTACTCTTCAGCAATTAAAGGAGCTGGTGATACGCACTTTGTCATGCGGGTCACTACTGCACTGTCCATTTTTGTTTTGATTATACCTACTTATATCGCAGTGGAATATTTCGATGCGAATTTATACCTGCCCTGGACATTCTGTGCGCTGTTCATCGTAGCTATGGGCCTGACCTTCCTGGGCAGATTTATGGGCGGTAAATGGAAAAAGATGAGTGTGATTGAAACACCTGGATTTCTACCCTCTCAACACCCGGCCAACCCCATTGCACCTGAGGTATAACTCGCAGATCAATTAACCTTTGATTTCTCCTTCAAGAATCAGGTTCAATTAAAGCTTAAATAAACTTGAGAATTACTGTTTAAGTCAACCTTTTGTCTTGACTTACCTCATCGTGGATAAATACTTTGTACGGTAATCGAACAAAGTATATTTTGCATTAAATGATGTCCCAAATTGAGGAGTTCCTAGTGCGTTCAGAGTATAACAAGCTGACTCATCCCGGAGTGAAGGGACTTGCTATCAGCTTGATTTTTATGCTCGGATTCTCCCTGTCTCATTGTACAAGCGACCAGGTCGCCTATGTAAAAGTCGTCTCTGACAGCACAGGTCATAAGCTTACGGTAGATGGTACAGATTATTTTGTCCATGGGATGAATTGGGACTACTTCCCCATCGGAACGAATTACAGATACAGCCTGTGGGACCAACCAGATGAATTTATCAAGTCTGTTCTAAAAGAGGAAATGACCGCCTTACAGGCCATGGGGGTAAACACTATCCGCCAATATGCCGGAGTGCCACCTCGCTGGGTGGAGTATATCCACGAAACATATGGTATTTTCACTATCCTGAACCATCTCTTTGCTCGCTATGGCATGGACGTCAATGACACCTGGGTAGCCAATGTGGATTATGGAGATCCTCTAACCCGAGAATTAATCCTTAGTGATGTCGTCTCAGTAATAGAACAATTTCGTTATGTGCCCGGTGTTCTCATGTGGCTTTTAGGGAACGAGAATAACTACGGGTTAATCTGGGAATCCGCTGAAACAGGTGATATGCCTGAAGTTGGTGAAAATCATCATCAGAAAGCCCGAGACCTATATTCACTTTTTAATGAAGCCATCAGGATCATCCATATCCGTGACAATCACCGACCAGTAGCCATAGCAAATGGAGACCTCCAATTCATTGATCTCATAGATGAAGAAATTGAAAATTTAGATGTTTTTGGAACAAACAGTTATCGGGGAGCCTCATTTGAAGACCTATTTCAGGTCGTAAATGACAAGCTGAATATACCTCTACTGCTCACTGAATTTGGGGCCGATGCTTTCAATGCCAGGGAACAAAGAGAAGACCAGGATTCACAAGCTCTTATCCTGCTGGAAAATTGGCAGGAAATTTATAAACAAGCACACGGAAATGGCGACATTGGCAATGCTATTGGCGGCCTTACCTTTCAATTTACAGATGGGTGGTGGAAGGCTGGTCCTGATGACAAACTGGATTTCCATGATTCGACAGCATCCTGGTCCAATGGGGGCTACTCCAGCGATTTTGCCCCTGGCCAAAATAACATGAATGAAGAATGGTTTGGTGTGTGTGGAAGAGAAGCTTCGGAGTCAACTGGACGGGATATTCTGCGTCCGCGTTTAGCCTACCACGTACTCCGGAAAATCCACAGTCTTGATCCACTTTCCCCTGCTCTGGGATCGAGTGATATCCAGAAATATTTCTCAACGCTTGCTCAAGCCAACCTGGATTCACTCAAATCTATCTATGAGTTTTACAACAATTGAGCTTTCCTGAAAATAAAATGTCTCCACTATCTGGCGTTGGATATAGACAAACGAATTTCATGGGCTTACGAAAAGTTGATCGCTGGGAAGCCAGACCATTAGCAGATTCAGTTCTTCATCTCATTTGGCGTAAAAAGCAGATTTCTCGAGCTGAGATTGCCCGTCAGATTGGACTCTCCCGTTCAACTGTGACAGAAGTAGTAAAAGATTTACTGAACACGGGATATGTCAAGGAAGTCGGAGCTGGAGTATCAAGTGGTGGTAGAAAACCCATTGTCCTTGAATTTCAAAATGATCATAAGCTCATCCTGGGTATAGATATTGGTGCAACTCATGTCTCTGCCTCTCTCATGGACCTGGGTGGCAACCTGGTTGCATTTGAAAAACGTAGCTATTCAGTGCGGTCTGACCCAGAGGGTACTCGTAGTCTGGTCTTTCAGCTTTGTGATGAATGTCTCGATAAGGTGGTGGATGGTCCTCAACGTCTCTTGAGTATTGGTGTCGCACTTCCTAGCCCCGTAGATCCCGATCACCCTGAATGGGTATCTGAAGTTGTCATACCTGCCTGGCGTGGGAAGAATGAATTGGATATCCTGCATAGTCACTATGGTGTCCCTGTCTATGTGGACAATGATGCCAATCTTGGTGCTCTAGCTGAGTATCGCTGGGGGGCCGGTCGCGGAGTTGAAGATTTGACCTATGTCAAGATCGGATATGGATTAGGCGCTGGTTTTGTATTCAACGGGGAAATCTATAGGGGTGCAACTGGAATCGCTGGTGAAATGGGACATATAACTGTGGGAGAAAGCGATACCGTTTGTGAATGCGGTCTTAAGGGCTGTCTGACAACGCTTGTAGGTGGAAAAGCTATGATGACTCGAATTGCTGAGCTCTCAGGTCTGTATCCTGATAGTCCTCTCACAAAAAGTACAACCGACCTGGAGGCTATTGAAGTGGCTGTGCATGGCAATGATGAGTTAGCTCTACAACTGTATCGCGAAACAACAGAATACTTGAGTACAGCTATTACTGGCTGGATCAATATGATGAATCCCAGTCGGGTTATCCTTGGTGGGGCTATGAAAGAGCTTCAGAACCGCTTGTTAGAGCCAGTCCAGGAGAAGATCAAGGCATGCTCCATCGTCGGATCTGTTCCTATTACAGACGTGCGGACCAGTGAACTTGGACATCAGGCAGAAAGTATTGGAGCAGCGACTCTGGCTCTCGAGGGTGTCTTTTCCGAGCCAGGCTTTTATCGGAGAGAGCTTGAAACTCTACAAGAATCAAATGTATAGCATGTTGAAAGTTTTTAATAATCCTGAAATGTCCTCACAGATATATCAAATATGTTTTCGTTAAGAAATGAGTAATGAAGGAGTCTCGCACATGAGTGCAAAAACACACTACAAAACTGCACATGAAGATCGAATCTCGCTAAAACAGAAATCGGCTTACGCTGTTGGTATGCTGGTAAACAACCTTCAGGCTGCAGCTCTGCCTGCCATGGTAGTTATTCTCAATCTGGGTCTAGGTATGGATGTCTTATGGGTGGGTCTTATTGGTGCCATCCCCCGTATTTTTGATGCTATCTCTGATCCGCTGCTGGGCTACATCTCTGACAATACGAGAACTCGCTGGGGGAGACGTCGACCCTTCATCTTTGCCGGAGCCATATTGGCTGGAATTATTTTCGCTCTGATGTGGCAGTTACCCTCTGGCTACATAGACATTCTCGATAAGACTCCCATCAAACAACATCAAACCATTGCAGACAGCAAAACAGATGCAGTCTTTAATGATGCAGGTGGTGTCATTCTCGATTACTCAGAAGAAGCCATGGCCGATGCCAACTTTACTTTTTATGGACCAGAGGCACTTGCTACTGAAGCTGGCTCATCGCTGTCGACAAATCTAGATGGTTTCCCCCAGGTTGAGATCAATGTTGACATTCCAGAATTTGAATCCTTTCAGGTGGTATTCAATGAAGCCGCAGGCGAATCCTACTCCATCGATCTTAGCGATGAAATGTCTGAAGACGGAAAAGGTAATCTTTACAAGTTTAAGCTAGCTGATCTCGTCAGATCTACCTCCCTAGGAGATCAGACAGGCGATGAAACCCTTGATATCCAGTCTCTGGATAATATTTCTATACATCTCGCAGGGCTGGTTGGAACTGGAACCGCCACCATTCATTCACTCAAGCTGAGAAAGAGTGAAAAATTCTTTGTCACATATTTCTGGTATTTCATGGCCATGTCCATTCTTTTCTTCCTGGCCTATACTGTATTCGCAACACCATTCGTAGCCTTCGGTTATGAAATGACACCGGATTATCATGAACGTACACGACTGCATGCCTTTGCCAATACAGTGGGACAACTGGCCTGGTTAGGTGTCCCCTGGTTCTATGCCATCATGTCCAGCGCGCTGTTCAGGGACACGGTTCACGGTGCCCGCACACTCGCAATTGCCGTTGGTATCATCGTCGCCGTATTTGGAATCATTCCCGCCATCTTCTTAAAGGAGAGACAAACTCTGGAACCGGTAAAAAATACTGGCAAGAGTATCGGTGAGAATATGAGTGAGTTTTTCAAAGGGATTGTGACCACCTTCAAGTGCAGCCCGTTTGTAAAATTGTGTGGGGCTACTTTTCTGGTTTTTAACGGTTTTCAATTGGGGATGTCTTTCTCCATTTATGTCATGATCTACTATCTCTTCGGTGGTAATGATGGAGATGCTGGAAAACTCATGGGCTGGTTTGGGATGCTTACATCCATTGCAACCCTTGGTGTCATTCCTTTGACCGGTTGGATCGCAACCAAGATTGGCAAGCGCAAAACCTTTCTCATAACTATCTCACTATCCATCCTGGGCTATGCCATCAAATGGGTTGGATACAATCCTGACTACCCATACTGGTTGTTATACGCAGCACCATTCGTTGCCTTTGGTACAGGTTCATTATTTACTCTCATGGGCTCCATGATCTCTGATGTATGTGATTATGACGAGCTTGAGACTCATCAACGTCGAGAAGGTGTTTTTGGAGCCATCTACTGGTGGATGGTCAAAGTAGGTATGGCTCTGGCAGGACTGCTGACGGGAATACTTCTAAAGGTTTCCGGTTTTGATGTAGCTCTGGGAGCGGCCCAATCAGAAAATACTCTATTCTTGATCAGAGTATTCGATGTGGGGATTCCTTTGTTCACCTCCCTGATTGCGTTGTGGATTATTTCCACATACAAACTCACCGAAGTAAAAGCGTACGATATCCGAACACAACTTGAAGCCAGACGAGGTAAAGTCGCCATGGCAGATTCTACAGATAACTAATAGAGGACGACCTAATTATGATGAACAGAAAGATTAAAATCGGGGTACTTACCCTCCTCTTCATGGCAATCCTATTTGTGGCTTGTAGCCCCAAACCTGACCTCACCCCTCAAATGCCAACCCAGAAACTTACATCTACTTCTGAGATCCTACTAACCTCAGCCAGCGGCAGCAAACTTGCAGTTCAGGAGAATGTCAATTTCAGTTCAGGTCAGGCTGAAGGTATTGTCCTTCAGGTTTTCCCGGATAGTGTCAAACAGACTATCGATGGTATCGGAACTTCTTTTACCGAATCCTCAGCATTCGTCCTGGCTCATCTCGATCCAAAAGACCGCATGGAAGTCATGCAAAACATCTATGGCGAATCTGGAGCAAATTTCTCCCTGACACGAACTCACATCGGATCCTGTGACTTTTCCGTGGAAGGCAAGTATTCATATGCGGAGCAAGCTGGTGATACTGGGCTTAAGTCATTTAACATAAAAGAGGATTTAGAGGGTTTTGCTACAGCAGAATATCCAGGTATCAAGGACAGCAATTATGATCTCCTTCCTATGATTCAGGAAGCACTTAAAATCAAACAATCTCAAAAAGATTCTGAACTCCGCATCATTGCCTCCGCCTGGACAGCTCCTGCCTGGATGAAGGATATTGAAGATTATTACCAGCCCATGACCGCTGAGAATAACTGGCAAGGTTCAGGTGGTACCCTCAAACCTGAGTACGTCAGTACCTATGCTGATTATCTCATAAGATATTTTGAGGCCTATAAGGCTGCAGGGGTCAACATCTGGGGTCTTACTCCTGTAAATGAACCTCACGGCAATAATGGCCAATGGGAAAGTATGAACTTCAGTCCTGAAACTCAGAGTGAATTTGTCCAGAAACATCTGGGACCTGGTTTACGTAATGCAGGATTTGGAGATGCCAGACTCTTGATCTTCGATCAGAATCGTGATGGCATCGAAGAATGGTCAGAAGTCCTCTACCCCGCTGATGTTGAAGAAAAATATATCTATGGCATGGCTGTACATTGGTATGAAAGTACCATCAAAGTTTATGAAGAAGTATTTGATCGTGTCCACGCCAAATATCCTGAGTATAGCATTGTTCACACCGAAGGCTGCATAGATGATTTAGGTAAACCGGCTCCGGCTGATTGCACAGACCCCGAAGGACGTACTGAGAAAAACTGGTTTAAGAATGATGAATTCTGGTGGACACCCTCAGCTTCGGACTGGGCTTATGCAGTACCCTGGGCAGGTGAAGCAGGAAAGGATCATCCTCTGTACACCCCAGTGCATCGATATGCCCGCAACATTATTGTAAGTCTTGATCATTGGGCAACAGGTTGGGTGGATTGGAATATCGTCCTGGATCAACAGGGTGGTCCCAACCACGTCGGGAACTTCTGTGGGGCTCCCATCATGATCGATACGGAATCACTAGATGTTTACTACACACCCATCTACTCGGTTTTGGCTCAGTTCAGCAGGACCATTAGACCCGGTGATCGAGCCCTACAGACACAGGCTCACACTGAGGGTTTGAATCCAGATGATTTACACTTTTGTGCTACTGTAAATGAAGCCGGGTTGATGAGCGTACAAATTCTGAACACAAGTGCCTCTCCAATACAGTATAAGTTGCAGGTTGCTGATGAATTTGCTGATGTAATGATCCCAGAAAACTCAGTGCAGACAGTGAGAGTACAACTTTAGAATATGTATGGCTCCTTCAGATTTCTGGTCAATATGAATTTTATGATTCGAGGTAATTAGATTGAATTCTTCTCCCAAACCCAACTACCAATTGAATAAGAATGGTGATTTCGTCATTAGCAATTACAACGCTGCTAAACCATTCTCCAGTTTTTTCCCAGGAATAGCAGGAAAGATGGGCATACCCATGTGGGTATTCTATGTGAATCGCGGACAGGGAATCTGCAGCATGGGTGTCCAGGATAAGGAGAATCCCATTATGGAATTCCTCCCTGCAAATTGGGCCTACCAATTGGCACCTACACAGGGATTTAGAACCTTTATTAAGTTTCCAGAAGGATCTGGCGTCAAGTTCTATGAGCCCTTCCAGGATCACTACCAGGACCAGAATATTGAACGCACCCAGACCATGCATATTTCGCCGTCCCATTTGGTGTTGGTGGAAGAAAACAAGACCCTGGGTCTCCGCTTTACCGTGGAGTATCATTCTGTTCCTGAGGAAAGCTATGCCGGACTCATTAGAAACCTGCATATCACAAATCTAAACAACATTGATGTATCTTTTGAGGGGCTGGACGGTCTCCCACTCATCGTCCCCTTTGGTATTGGGAATTTTGGTCTCAAGAATATCCGTCGTTTGATGGAAGCGTTTGTTGAGGTCAAAAATTACGATCAGAAAGCCCCCCTATTTAAGGCCAAGGTCAAGCCAGCTGATAAACCTGATATTGAAAAGCTCGAACGCGGCAACTTTTATATTGGATTTGAGAACAACAAGGAAGGCATGAAGAAGCTGACTCCAATCGTTGATCCCGAAAGGATATTTGGGGCTCACAATGACTATTCCTACCCTGATTTTTTCCTGAATACACCTTTTGATAGTCTTTTGGATCATCAGGCTTTTGAGAATCGCTATCCCTCAGCCATGAGTATGTTTTCTACAGAAATAGGAGCAGGTGAGACCTATACGGTGAGCTCAATTATCGGCCATGCTGAATCCCAGGATGCTCTGAATGCATTACTCCCTACTATTATGAGAAAGGATTATTTCAGCAATAAAGCTCAAGACAGTATCAATATCGTTGATGAATTGACGCAGAAAAACCTGGTGATTAGCCGTGAACCAGTTTTTGACATGTACGTCCGTCAGAATTTTCTGGATAATGTACTAAGAGGTGGTTTTCCCTATACATTTGAAGGCGAGAATTCAAAATCAGTACTCCATCTTTATTCGAGAAAACATGGTGATCTCGAACGTGATTATAACGATTATCGTATCACTCCCTCACATTACTCGCAGGGCAATGGCAATTTCAGGGATATCAATCAGAATCGCCGCTCAGATCTTTTGTTTAATCCTGATGTGGGTTCAGGGAATCTGGAGCATTTTGTCAATTTGATCCAATTGGATGGATTTAACCCGTTGGTATTGAAAGAAGTTCGTTACCGTATTGAGAATGAAACGGCTGCTTCGCAGATACTAAATGCACGTTTTGACACTCAATTATCCAATGAAATCCTTACTTTTCTTAAGGATCCCATTAGTCCAGGCGAGCTGCTTGAATTTCTAAGGCAAAAGGATGTCGAGTTTAGAGACAATGCAGATGTTTTGCTTGGTGATCTCTTGGCCGTATGCACAAAGATTAATGATACGGATTTTGCCGAGGGTTATTGGTCAGACCATTGGACCTACAATCTGGATCTCCTGGAGAATTACCTCAGCGTTTATCCTGAGAAGCTTGGAAATATTCTTTTTGATTTTAAAGAATTCACATTTCATGATAGCGCTCACCGAGTACTCCCCCGCTCAGATAAGTATGTCTTATGGGATGGCAAGACCATGCAGTTGGATTCTGTCAGCCATGATGAAGAAAAAGCTGCACTTATAGCTTCAAGAGGCGAAGATCAACATCTCATGTGTGATGAATTTGGACAGGGTCCAATAGTCCGATCCTCACTCCTCATCAAGTTCCTAAGCATTGTTACCAATAAAATTGCATCACTTGATCCATCAGGTATTGGTGTTGAGATGGAGACTGATAAACCCAATTGGTATGATGCACTCAATGGATTACCTGGTGTGCTGGGATCCAGTCTTAGTGAAACCATAGAAATTAAACGCACCGCTGAATTTATCCTGAAGGCATTTGAACATGACTCTCCTATTGAGGATACTCTTGTATTTGAGGAGCTTCATGATTTCGCCAGTATGGTTTTCGCAGCCCTATCAAATGGGGATAGCGATTATGAATATTGGGATTCGGCCACCTCCGCCAAGGAAGAATATCGTTCTAAAACACGTCTGGGGATCAGTGGCAAGACAATCGCTGTAGGTTCTGAGTGGTTAAAGGAATTTCTAGTAGCTTGTGTTGCCAAGGTTGATAAGAGTATCAGCAAAGCTATCGATGACGACACTGGTATCCCTGGCACTTATTTTTATCACGAGGTCTTAGATCACCAGATCATTGACAGCCTCGATGATCCTGGAACAAAACATCCCAAGTTAAATGGTCGCGGGTTCCCCTGCTACCAGGCTAATTCGTTTAAACTTGTAAGATTGCCGCTTTTCCTGGAGGGTCCCGTACATTATCTCCGCACCCTACCCAACCTCGAGAGAGCTCAACAACTAGCCAGGAATATCAAAACCAGTGGTTTATTTGATAAAAAACTAGAAATGTATAAAGTGAATGCTGAGCTCAGTGATCAACCTATGGAAATTGGTCGTGCTCGTGTATTCTCCCCAGGTTGGTTTGAGAATGAATCGATATGGCTGCACATGGAATACAAGTATATGTTAGAATTACTTCGCAATGGCTTGTACGAGACCTTTTTCCATGATTTTAAAAAGGTGTTCATCCCCTTTCTAGATCCTGAAGTTTACGGTCGCAGCATCTTAGAAAATTCTTCCTTTCTTGTAAGTAGTGCTAATCCAAATCCAGAACTGCATGGAACTGGATTCGTCGCCCGTCTTAGTGGCGCCACTGCTGAGTTTATCCACATTCTGATGTATATGGCCATGGGGTCAAGATCATTTTTCACCAACGCATCGGGTGAATTGAACTTCAGTATGAACCCAGTGCTACCTGCCTGGTTATTCACTGAACAGGAACAGACTACTAATATTCTGGTGAATGGTGAAACTCAGGGTATATCGACACCAGCAAACAGCTTCAGCTTCATGCTACTCAGCGAAATTTTGGTGACCTACCACAATCCCAGTGAGAAGGATACCTTTGGGCCAGATGGTGTTGCACCTCAGAAATGGGATCTCACGGATATTAGAGGGCAATCTGAGAGCTTTGAGGGTCCTTCTCTTGGACAGGAAGCTGCATTGAAGATTCGCTCAAAGCAGATCCAACGTATCGAGATCACACTGGGTTGATTGATTAATGATAAACAATGCTATTCAATTTTAGGGGAAGAAATGCAACATTCACGATATGTATCGATATTCATAGTCCTTTTGACTGGTCTCATTCTGTCTTGCCAACCACAGCCACCAGCCGCACCATCTATGGAGAAGACTCCAGTTCCCAGGGAAATAGACCTCAATCAGAATGAAACAGAATTTACCAAAAGACCCTTCAAACCCTATCTAGGTGAGAAATGGATTGGCAAAGCCATTTCGTATGGATGCTATCGTGAAGGTCAGGCTCCGGGAGTAAAAGGTCCAACTGAGGAAGAGATTCTTGAAGACCTAAACATTCTCAGTCCCCACTGGAACTTCGTCCGGGTTTATGGGTCTGATGACGACTCTGAGCGGGTCTTAAAAGTGATTCATGACAACCAACTCCCCATTAGGGTGATGTTAGGTATCTGGCTTGAGAATGAAACAAAGCGTCCTGAACGCAAACCCGAAAATATTAAGCAAGTAAAACGTGGTATTGATTTGGCCAACAGATTTTCTGAAGAAGTAATCGCTATCAATGTTGGAAATGAAACCCAGGTGGAATGGTCCTGGCACCACATGGAGATGCTTAATTTAATTCGATACATCCGAGAAGTACGTCAGTCCACAACAGTGCCAATCACGACAGCGGATGATTATAATTTTTGGAATAAACCCGAGAGTAAACTTGTTGCTTCTGAAATCGACTTTATAGGTCTGCACGCCTACCCCTTATGGAATGGAAAAACGCTAGAGGGAGCAATCTCCTGGATTGATAATATTTACAAATCTGCTCAAACATTTCACCCTAATATGTTGATTGCTATAACCGAAACGGGATGGGCAACCGTCTATGACCCAAGTAAACAGGGTCCCGGCGAAGAGGGTTCACTGGTCAAAACTGAGGTGAGTTTAAAAGCTCAGGAATACTTCCTCGAACACTTCAACAATTGGATCGAAGAGAACCAGACAACAGCATTTCTTTTCGAGGCCTTTGATGAACCCTGGAAGGGCGGTGGAGCACAATCAGGACCAAATGTGATGGAAAAACATTGGGGCGTGTTCAATGAAGACCGCACCCCTAAAGCATCATTATTCAATTATCTAAACAACCAAAGTCATAAAGAAAAAGAATAGGACAACAATGAGAATTAATATTTTAGCACTCCTGACCCTTCTAGCCTGGGCTGGAATATCCATGGGCCAAAACGCTCCCATCACATTTGAGACAGATGGATTTGGCGCTACCTGGACCTGGACAAGCTTCGAGAATGATACAAATCTGCCTCTCACAATAGTAGCAAACCCCAGCGTAGACAGTGTCAATGCTTCTGCAATGGTGGCTTCCTACACCACATTAACAACAGGTCAACCCTGGGCTGGTGTTGAATCTCAACATGGCGCTGATATCGGACCATTCTCTTTTGACATCAGTAACTCTATTGTCAAAGTGATGGTCTATAAATCTGTAATCAGTGATGTGGGTGTCAAATTCGCTGAAGCAAGTGGTGAAGCTCAACCTGAAGTAAAAGTAGCCAACACGGTTATCAATGAATGGGAGGAGCTAACCTTCGATCTCTCTGGAAGTATTGGTGTAGGCGTCACAGGTGTAGTGGACCAGATTATCATCTTCCCTGACTTTGATCTAGCAGGCAGGACCACTGACAATATCTGTTATTTTGACAACATCACTTTCTCAGGCGAGGAATTACCTCCTGCACCTGCAGCTCACGCACCGGTACCCACAGCACTGGCAACTGATGTTATTTCAGTATTCAGTGATCCTTATCCTAATATCGCTAATTCCAATTTCAATCCTGGTTGGGGTCAAGCCACTGTGTTTTCTGAGGTCCTCATCGAAGGTAACAATACCCTGCTGTACAGCGGTTTGGATTACCAGGGAATCGAATTGGGAAGTACTCAGGATCTCACAGGAATGGATTCTGTCCATGTTGATTTCTGGAGTGTAAATGCTACTGAATTACAAATTTTTCTCATCAGTCAATCCTCAGGTGAACAAGCCTTCTCCCTCCCCGTGGCCAATGAAACCTGGGTAAGCGCAAACGTCCCTCTGACGCACTTCACTGATCTCGAATTATCGCTGAGTGATATTTTCCAGCTCAAATTTGTGGGCAATGGAGATGTCTATCTTGATAATATCTATTTTAAGGGTGAGGGTGGTGGCCTGGAACCAACACCCCATTCACCTATCGACTTTGAAGCTGAGGGTCATGGAGCAGATTGGACATGGTCCACGTTTGAAAATGGCGCTAATGATCCACTGGTTATCGGCGCCAATCCCAGCACTTCTGGATTAAATCCTTCTGCAACAGTAGCATCAATGACTGCTTTGACTACTGGTGCTCCCTGGGTTGGTGTAGAGTCTCAACATGGCGCAGATATCGGTTCATTTAGCTGGGATGCCACCAACAGCACTGTCAAGATCATGGTGTATAAACCTGTGATTAGTGATGTGGGTATCAAATTCGCTGAAGCCAATGGTGAAGCACAGCCTGAGATCAAAATTGCCAACACGGTTATCAATGAATGGGAAGAACTGACCTTTGATTTTTCCGGTCATATTGGTCTCGGTGCGACTGGTATTCTGGATCAGATCATCATTTTTCCTGATTTTGATGCAGCAAGAGCCACTGATAATCTCTGTTACTTTGACAACATCACCTTTTCTGCCCAGGAACTAGCACCAATACCCGTAGCCCATGCACCCATCCCAACTCATGCTCCTGAGGATGTCATTTCGGTGTTCAGCGATGCTTATTCTAGTATACCTGGAGTCAACTTGAATCCGGGTTGGGGACAGAGTACAGTAGTAAGCGAAGTAGCCATTGAAGGCAACAACACACTACTTTATTCAGGATTGAATTATCAGGGCACAGAATTTAGTGCCATTGATGTGTCTCAGATGAGTCACCTGCATGTGGATTACTGGACAGGGAATTCAACTGCCCTGAATTTCTTTGTTATCAGTCAGACACCGACGGTGGATAGTGACTATTATAGTCTTGCCATCACTCCTGAACAGTGGGTAAGTGTGGATATACCACTCACCTCCTATCCTAATGTAGATCTCACCGATGTTTTCCAGTTCAAGGTTGAAGGAAATGGCACAATCTATTGGGATAATATTTATTTCTATTCAAATACTGTTGGTATCGATGAGGAAACTAATGAAATGCTTCCCGATGAGTTTGCCCTCAGGCAAAATTATCCAAACCCCTTCAATCCTTCCACATCAATTGATTATAGTATTGTTGAAACCGGGCATATCACGCTCAAGCTCTACGATATTGCTGGACGAGAAGTTGTGACTTTGGTTGATGGTGATGCATCTCCAGGATACTACAGCACTCATTTTGATGCAAGTAACCTGTCCACTGGAACCTATTTCTATGCCCTGACAGCAGGTAAACATCGAAGCGTAAAGAAAATGGTACTGATCAAATAGATCAATATGTGATTCATTCAGTTTCTTTATCAAAGAGCCCTCCAGATATATGGGGGGCTTTTTGATCACCAATTTCCGTTAAATAATAGTTGATATATATAGTGATATTCTGAATAATTTATCCCAATGTCTTCTACTTACAAAATGATGCTCCTCTGGGTAGTTTTTTATTTGTGCTCGAATATTGTTTATTCCCAAACTGAATCCATATTCAGAAATGACTTTGACATCAGGATGGAAAATACGAATCAGCGATGTGGGTTGGGTGCAATCCCCGACAATGAGGCTTACGATTCAGGAGGATGCAAACATTTAGGTTGGCAGGAAAGTGATATAATCCTGGGTCTGGTCCAACAATACCGGTCAACCCACAATCTACCCTATCTGACTACAGCCTGGGAAAGAATACAGGTAGTGCTTGATCTTAGAGATAGTGAGCGAGGTGTATTTGACTACAAGAACAGATCTCGACCCCTATGGAGAAATGTTTCATATCAGTTTCCGAAGGGTCTTTTGATGTCCCAAACCGACGAGTATAATCATATCCACAATACTTCGGGACAAGGCATGTCAGAAGCTGAAAGATCCTCATTTTCTTATCACTGGATCGTTCATACAGGTAAAATTTTGCTGCCCATTATTCTATTTAGTGAGACTATCTATTCAGATAAAGAATTGTATGGGGATGATCTATGGATAGAAAGAGCAAAGTTGTGTCTGGAAGCTACACGTGCTGGTGTAGATGAACATATGCGTGGTGACGATCCTCAGTGGGTTGAAAATCGTGACATAGGCTATTTTCAATACGAAGCGGCAGTGATATCAAAGGTTCGGAGTGGTGAATGGGAGAGCCCAAATTTAAAATATACTCCAAATATACCCTATAATATGCAGAACATTTTTGGATCTGTGCTCGTTCATTTGCACCTCACCTATCAGCTCATTGGATATGAACAAGATTCAGCTTTGTTTAAAATGTATGCAGAAAAACTAGCGAAATATTTGAAGAATGGACTTGTTGAGGTAAGTACCGAACCAGGGAAAAGTAGATACACCTGGAAGTATCATTCAAATCATGCTGACCCTGCTGAGGATGCCAGCCATGCAGCGCTGAATATTCAATTCGCAAAATTGTGCTATGACAACGGGATAATTTTCACTTACGATGATATGCAAAAATTTGCTAGCACATTTAAGCACATGATTTTTCACTCCGATGGTTTACAGGTTAAGCATCTTGTCGATGGGACAATGAAGTTCGGAGTTAGCCCTGGTAAATACCGTGGCACCATGGGTCGCTGGGTAGACCTGGCAGATATCGACGAAAGTATTTTCATTATGTGCTACGAAATTTATTCTGAAGGTATTTCATCCGTATATACCTCATCAAATATGTTGAAAGCTTTTCAATCACTCAGCAATGATTGAGTTAACTCAATCAATTCATTCATACGTGCAATAATTGCCAACTATAATGTGGTATTTTTTTATATGACATTTTATATTCGCCCCTTAATCAGTTCGTCATAATTCAACGGGAGGGTACTAAAATGAGTATTAAAAATGCTTTTCTATCAATTCTATTGATTTGCATGCTAGTCAGTTTTGTTTCTGCTGCAGGAGACAAATGGAAAGTTTCCTATGGTGGTAAGGAAAAATGGGCTGATCTAAATAGTAGCGGATTCAGCATTAGCAGTTTGCGTTTTGGTGATTTTAACGGTGACAAAAAGACTGACGTTTTCCGAACCAATGGAAAAGATTGGTTTATCTCGTATGGTGGCTCAGGTAAATGGACAAGATTGAATTCGAGTGGTTATGGGATCGAGAACATTGCCTTTGGTGACTTCAACGGGGATGGTAAAACGGATATTTTTCGTTCTGATGGGAAAAAATGGTATGTCTCTTGGAATGGGACCAAGCCATGGGAGCAATTTAACACCAGTCAATTTACAGTAGCTGTTTTAGGATTCGGAGATTTTGATGGTGATAGGAAGACTGACATTTTTCGGGCAAGTAGTGGAAACTGGAAAGTTGTCTACGCGGGAAAAGGTAAGTGGCAAGATTTAAACACCAGCGGATTCAAAGTGGATCAACTCCGATATGGTGATTTTAACGGAGATAAAAAGACTGATGTTTTTCGTGCCAATGGTAAAGCATGGTTCATTTCATATGGTGGTAAGGGGAAATGGCAAAAACTAAAATCAAGTGGTTATAGTTTAGATAATATTGCTTTAGGTGATTTCAATGGAGATGGAAAGACCGACATTTTTAGAACAGATGGGAAAAAGTGGTACATCTCTTATAATGGCACAAAACCGTGGCAACCTTTTAACACCAGTCAATTTAGAGTACAGGTCTTGGGTTTTGGAGATTTTAATGGTGATGGAAAAACTGATATTTTTCGGACGACCAAAAAATAACATCGTCATTCTTCATATAATTCACCATGTAAAAGCCCCGCCATGTGCGGGGTTTTTACTTTGTAGCAGGGGGTCCGCCGTCGCTAAAGCTATGGCGGGACAGGCGGATTTCAGCTTCGTTACACTCGCTGTTCTCCACCAAGATGTCGCTGGCATCTTGATTCCGAATGAACCGGCGCTCACTGTGTTCGCTACGCGACTTCTCATCGCTACCCATACAAACAAAAATGTCCCCCTCACGGGAGACATTTTTATTTGTAGCAGGGGGCGGATTTGAACCGCCGACACCCGGCTTATGAAGTCTATAAGTGTCTGTTCTATAAGCATTAATAACATGCGGATAGTATACAATTAGATATTACGTATACGCTGATCCGTATACGTAAATGGGCTATGACTCTATCTCATTTTAGAATCCACCCTTTGCCCATTTATCAAGTGGAGTGCTTGTTAAGTGATTCTTAAATCCAACACTCCAATCATCTTAATTTGAATTGGCTATTCCCTAGTCGGAGTCATATTACTTTTTAAAGTGAAGCTGTCTTCAATTTGGCGAAAACTGGTGATGTCAGTATTTTTTACTCTGTACCACCTTTCCTCAACTATAAATGTACATGAATCTGAAGTGCCAGAGAAAATCCTAACATTTTTTTCTTCGTAGCCATCTGAATATTTTTTTCCAAGATGTTCAAATGGTATTCCAGATAGATGTAAACCCTCGCCTTCGTATCCACCCCAATAAGCAAAACTATCAATTTGAGCCTTCCCAATAATTGCCTTCCATATTTGCGTTTTATTCGTCATTAGGAAACTTGGAGGTACGGGCATAGACCATACTGAAGCTGAAAAGGTTAACGAATTACTCCCAGGTGCATTTAACTCAAATTCAAACACCTCAGGGAACAAATTACGATCTGAGTAATAGTCTGTAATTACGACTTCCCAACCAGCAGGGAACTCCACTTCAAAGTCCTTATGCGAAATTTTTGTCAAGCATATCTCAGAACTTTCTTTGTTATGCTCGCTTTGTGCATTGAGTTCGTCAAGTGGAAAATCCGGAGAACTTCGGACACCGATTCCGGAAAGTTTCGGACAGCATTCCGATTTTCTTCGGACAGTGATTCCGGAAAGTTTCGGACACTTTCGGGGGTATGACCGGAATAATATTTAAAACCCCCTTGGCGAACTAATCACAGTTGCCAAGCTCCAGTTCAGAGTGAACATGTCCTCTTTTAAATAAGAGGATATAAATGAGAAGAAAAACACTCAGGAACAGTCCACCCCAGCAGTGGGCAGGGAGATTAAAAATGAAACACATCCGCAAAATAATAGAACTAAGCGAGCTGACAGACCTATCCGTTCGTGCGATCAGGAATGCCCTGAATTTACCACGATCAACAGTCAACGATTACCTCACAGCTTACAAGGCCAGTGACCTGACTCTGGAACTGATCCAGTCCCTGAATGATGATCAGATATACACAGCTCTGTTTGGAGACAAGACCAAGGGCTCAGCCAGACCACTACCAGACTTCGCTAAGATGAATACCGAGTTAAAAAAGAAACATGTGACTCGTTCCCTGTTGTGGGAAGAATACCGTGAGAAACATCCTGATGGACTGGGCTACTCCCAGTTCTGTGAGCACTACCGCCTTTGGTCAAAGAAGGTGAGTGTCAGTATGCGTCAGACCCATAAGGCCGGAGAGAAGCTGTTTGTGGATTATTCCGGATTAACGATGGAAGTCATTGACCCAAAGACAGGTGAGATCAGTAAGGCAGAAGTCTTTGTGGCAGCCCTGGGAGCCAGTGGTTACAGCTATGCCGAAGCCAGCATGAGCCAGAAGAAACACGACTTCATTGCTTCTCATGTCAGAGCCTTTCGGTTCTATAACGGTGTTACAGAAGTGCTGGTCCCCGATAATTTAAAATCAGCTGTGACCAGGGCGAACTGGTATGAACCCGACATCAATGAGAGTTACCAGGATATGGCGGATCATTATGGTACCGTGGTGCTGCCAGCCAGGCCCTATAAGCCAAAAGATAAATCCAAAGCTGAGCTGAGCGTGAAGCTGGTACAGCGCTGGATACTGGCCCGTCTGAGACACATCAAGTTCTTTAGCCTCCATGAACTCAATGAAGCTATCTGGGAGCTGTTGGATGATCTGAATAACCGTAAGATGAGACATCTGGGCAAAAGCCGCCGGGAGTTATTTGAAGCGTTGGATCAGCCAGCACTAAAGGCCTTACCGGATCGAACTTATATATACAGGGACTTCAAAGACTGCAAAGTGAATATTGATTATCATATCCTCCTGGAAAAAGATCTCTATAGTGTACCCTATCAGCTAGCGGGAGAGGTTGTGAATGCCCGCTATACTTCCACTACTGTAGAAATCTACCACAAGGACAAACGGGTAGTGTAATCCCCCCTAAAAAGAGTAGCGTTTAAAAGTAGAATTTTCTAAATAATCGGAGCAAAGGAAGATTCTATGAAGAAGTCAAAATTCAGCGAGCAAAAGATCGTATCGATTCTTAAGCAGGGTGAAGATGGTGTCAAAGTGCCAGACCTCTGTCGAGAACACGGTATCAGCACCGCAACATTTTACAAGTGGCGTTCTAAATATGGTGGCATGAGCGTTTCTCTGCTGAAGCGGATGAAAGAGTTGGAAGCTGAGAATGCTCGTCTGAAACGCATGTATGCTGACGAGCGCTTGAAATCAGAGCTTCGCAAAGAGATCATTGAAAAAAAGTTATAAAGCCAGCTGTCAGAAGACAGTTGGCCAAAGATCTGGTTGAGTTAAGGGCGGTGAGTATCGCCAAGAGCTGTGAGGTTGTTTCCATCAGTCAATGCTGCTACCGATACGAGTCCGTCAATGGTACAGAGAATGAACAGCTCGGAGATCTCCTTGTGAGTATGGTCAATGATCCTTTCAAAAGGCGCTGGGGTTTTGGATTATGCTTTGACTTCATCCGAAATGTGTTGGGCTATAAATGGAATCATAAACGGGTATATAGAATCTACTGCGAACTTGAATTAAATCAGCGTATCAAGCCCAGGAGACGCATTAAAAGGGATAAACCTGAAGCACTAGCCGTTCCGCTATCAGAGAATGAGCAGTGGTCAATGGATTTTATGAGCGACGCTTTGGAAGATGGTAGAACAATACGGACCTTCAATGTGATAGATGATCATCATCGTGAGGGCCTTGGAATAGATGTGGATCTTTCACTACCCTCTGTGAGGGTGATCCGTTCACTGGAACAGATTATTGAGTGGAGGGGTAAACCGAAACGGATACGGTGTGACAATGGTCCTGAATATATTAGTAACGCCATGAGAATGTGGGCTAGAGACAATCATATCACACTTGATTTTATTCAACCAGGCAAGCCTACTCAAAATGCATATGTAGAGCGATTTAATCGAACTGCTAGACATGACTGGTTGAATATGTTCATCTTTCAGACTGTGGGGCAAGCGCAAGAGATAGCAACAAAGTGGTTATGGCACTACAATAACGAGAGGCCTCATACTGCAAACGGAGGGTTCCCTCCAAGAATGGTGAGCAGTGTGGCTTAATATCTACTTTTAGATAGCACTAAAAATGGGGGGATTACACTGAAGCAGGCTTTCGTATCTGCCTGGGAATACTGTCCAGGGCAAAATCCTTAGATGATCTTGATGTCGAAGCGGTTTCAAAACGAATGTTGGAGCTTAAGCTTTTTACTGTCAAGAACTTTGAGAACATCCATAGAAACAAATCCTATGAACAAGTCTCAACACAGCCCCTGGAGATGACACCTCCTGACAGCTATCACGAAAACGTTCGTGGTCAGCAGTGCTACCAGTGAGGAGGATGATATGATAGATCACACACTTGATCAGATCTCACAGCTAAAGCTCAACGGCTTGAAAGCTGCTCTGCTGGAACAAATGGAACAGCCCAACCATTATGCTGACATGGGCTTTGAAGAACGGATCACTTATCTCATTGATAGAGAAGTTCTGGACAGAAACAATCGTAGGACTAAACGGATGCTGAGAGCTTCCAAAATGAAGTTCAAGCCGGTCTTCCCAGAGGACATTGATTATCGGGAAGATCGCAATTTAAAGAAATCAGCAGTAATGAGCCTGCTCCAGAACAACTGGATACAGCAGCATCAGAATATCATTATCACAGGAGCGACTGGATCAGGTAAAACCCATCTGGCCTGTGTGTTTGGTAACCAGGTCATTATCTCGGGCCACTCTGTATACTACACCAGAATACCATCGCTCATTGATGATGTGGCTTTGGCCAGAGCTGAAGGAACCTATCAGAGGTTTATAAAACGAATAGCCCGTTATGATCTGCTGATCCTGGATGACTTCGGCCTCTCCTCGCTTACCACACCGCAGGCTCAGGAACTCTTGGAAGTAATCGAGATAAGATCAGGAGCTGGCAGTCACATCATTACCAGCCAATTACCGGTCAAGGAGTGGTACAGCATCTTTAAAAATCCGACTCTGGCTGATGCCATTATGGACAGAGTCATTCATAATGCTCATAGATTAAATCTGGAAGGAGATACGATGAGAAAACTTAAAAACAGGGTAGGCCTTTCGGACACACTGCCCTAAACTAACTTGACCTGAACAGGGGCGACCGGGGTGTCCGAAACTTTCCGGAATGGGTGTCCGAAACTTCCGGAATAACCACAAGTGCATAAAACAGAATAACAGCGGCTAAAATAAATATTGAGACTTTTTTAGTACTATAGATTAAGCTATCCCTGAAGCGTACAGAATCGTTCATAGGTATCATTCCCTCCCATTTTCTGAATATCATTTTTTTTCAAAGCTTACTCACTAAAGTGGGTTCCATACATCTGGTTTCAATTAGTTTAATTTCACCCGGTCTAGTGGACACCAGTTACTGTAAATTCTATGTGGCAAGGAGGAAGTTATCCTGTAATCAATATTCCATTCAGGTAAAGTAAAACCAATATGATTACGAGCAGAGCTATGTTCATCCTTAGCGAACTTGAGCTTAATTTTAGCGCTGTCCCCAATGACTTTTTAGGGATAAATGGTATACCAGAGAGGTTTACAATTGAAATGGTTTCATCCAAAACCAGATGCCCCAAATATCCAATACCAATAGCACCTGAAAACAGAAGTGAATCAAAGATTTGAAGACCCATAGCGAGAAAAGCAGAATTTAAAATAAGGATCGCAACAATCACTCCAACCAATGAATGCATGATACCTCGGTGGGTTGTTAGTCTTTTAAAAAGATATTTTAGCGCAAAATTAATTGAACCAAATGTTCCCCAAACTCCTACCACTATAGCATATACACTTGCTTCAACCTCATCGTATAAATAATAGCCAACTGAAGCCGCTAAAATAATGCCCAGTACGAAGAATAATAGTTTCACCGGAATACCAGTATCGCTATCGAGGTCAGGTAAAAACGAACCTATGATAACTGCGACAAATATTAGAGGTAAATAGGTAAGTGATATAACTGCGAAGAGAACAAGCCCTATCCCTGCACTCAGACCAAGCGCCATCCCTGTCGCCAGGTGTGCTTTATAACCAGCCATTAAGTCATTTCCAATTGATAATGAATGGTTACGCCAACTTCAGATACTATTTGAAGAATTAACTGGGTACATCCTTTAAAGATATCTCAATTTCCTTTACTCGTATGAAACATTTAACAAGTCAGCTAATATCAAAGTAAATTTTAATCCTGATCTATTAATGATTTTTTTTCAATTCGAATTATTGAAATTATTGTTCTCATCTCAAAGTTCTCAAAAACCCCAGCCCACTGTTAATATCATATATTGAGAATAAGAATTATCATTCAATTGTTGTACCCATGCAATATCGATACCTAGCTGCCCAGTTTGGATTCCTAATCCGACTGACCCCTTTCGGCTTATTTCCGTGATTTCCTCAGAATCTTCAAATGAATCATCAAGATTCAAGAGGATGCCAGACATCCCCAACCTGAAGAGAAATGAATATTTATCATTTGCCACATACTTGTATTCTATTCCAGTATTTAATTTTTGAAATGAGCTCTGGAGGGCTAGAAAATCTGCTGTGACAATAATATTGGGTAATTCCAGTGAATTGTCAATATTTGCAATATTTATGCTTACCCCATATTGAAGATTCTTTGAATATTGATCATATACTCCCACACTGATACTATCCCTGAGTATTAAGCCAAAGCTCAGATACTTTGTCGGGTTGAACTTCAATCCTATATCATGAGGTTTCCTTAGTAATGATTTTTTATTTGTCTGGTTAAAGCCAATATTTCCACCGAATTCTTGAGATAAATATTTCCAAGTAACACCAACATTTATAAGCCTAATTTTAAAGGCTGCGGAGATAAATGATACATATTCGCTATAACCGAATGATCCTAGGTATGATGATCGATTGTCATACTCATCAATATCATCTACGAAGTATCCTGTCATGGAGATGCCTAGGGCCCACTGAATATTGCTCATGGGCAAAGGTTTGTTGAATGAATATGCCAAACTGATCTGGGGTGTATTTATGTCACCAAAAGACTTGTAATCAAAAATGTTGTTTTGGAGATCGCTTATTTGAAATTTTAATCCAGCTGATTCTACTAAACCAGCAGGATTCCAATAGGCTGCGGAAGGATCCTTTACCTCAGCCACGTAAGCTGAGCCCATCCCCAGTGCGCGAGCTGACATCCCTTTCTTTAAAAAAGCCGCACTTCCACCAAGTTGCTGTCCATTCAGAATACTGTAAATTAGACTTAGCGTGATTAATAATATTTTTGTATTCATCATCTATTTACTATAGCTATTTTGATACGAACAGGGTCTTCATCGTCAATTCTGAGATATCCAAAATAAATTCCTGATGCCATCTTATTCCCAAAGAGATCTTTGCCATCCCAGATTAGATCTTCATGTGTACCGATATCTAAACTTATTTCATTGTTTATATATACTACATCTCCACCAGAATCGATAATAAGGAATTTCCCTGATGAGACGCCCTCTCTTCCAATAACATAATGGATTTTTGTATTTTCTCCAGTAACTGTCGAGAAAGGATTTGGATAATTAAATACCTCTCCTCCAAGTGTTGCATTCCCCATTAATATCGAGTACTCAACACTCTCAGAAACCTTATTTTCAGTATAGTCTGAAATTACAATTCTCAGTTCTGCACTAATCATTTCCGCGTCACTCATGGTGGAATCACTATCTAATATCAAGGTTACCAGACTGTCCACCCTGATACTCCAAGTTTCTTCCAATTCACCAGGTCTGATAGTTTTTGTGCTAAATTTTGTTGAATCAGAGTAAATATTATGAATTCCCCATTTGATAAACATATCCAACGACAAGGAGTCTGGAAAAGGAAAGGTAGTCACCTCAGATTGATTTATAGATTGATTTATAGATGGCTTCATCAGTTGGGGTGTTGAATTTAACCAGCCAACAATTTGATCTGAATAATTGATTTCAATTAAATCTTTCCTAGATATTTCATGGCCCCCACCGGATTTAGAGATTCCAGCGGTAGGTATTATCTTTGAAATTTTTGGTCCATCATTGTCGACAATAAATTGCCGATAAATTGGAACCATACCCTTAACATTCATGTCCTGTGAAAATAGCATGACATCATATAAATCATTTTCTAGAGATTCTATATATGAGCCAAATACTAGAGAAGAATCAATAGAATTTATTTTCCATAATGAATCGAGTTCTGTTCGATCCCCACGAATTTGGAGGTAAACTGAATCAGGAAATTCACCACCCAAATTCAGTTCGAAACTAGACAATTCCGTACTTGATATTATTCTCTCTCTTTTATTGAAATGGATAACCTCAGGATTATAAAAGGACCAGTTAATACTTGAAGTATCCGTAGATCTGAGTTTCACATCGGAAAAGTGTGAATCAGATCCTTCAGCTTTTTGAACATTAAGGGAATAATCAAAGGATGTATTACTATAGCTAATTTCATCAAACCATCTATTCAAACGCCATACATCATCGTTAGAAATATTGATTGATATTTGAGGCATGTCACTAATTTCAATCGAATCGAGAAGCATTATATCAACTCTAGATAATTCGATTGAGGTACTGGTCGTATCTGCGAAAAGTGTCGTATCATCATTTGTATTGCCCTCCCTTTTAATTTGGAATAAATCCATTGGAGGAGTTTCACCTAGTTGAAATGTCCCGGGGGATGTGACAAAAGAAAGAGTGGTAATACCAGCTTGCTCAAATATTTGGGGCTCATCTAATATCACTGGCGGGAAAAACTCAACCTGCTGGTCAGAAATATCAACAATCTGTGGATTGCTACCAGTTTTTAGGACAATACGCCCTTGTGTCACATTGAAATATTTGATTAAAGAATCACCAACGGTTTGATCATAAATTGGGCTAGTATCGAGAAAAAGATTTGAAATTGTTAATTCACCTGAGGTAGAGATTTCTGGGAATTCAATTACTAATGAATCATTTGATTTTGTGTAAACTGTTATGCTATCGAGGTCACTAACACTTATATCAATATTTTCGATATCCCAATCTGCTACCAATCCCAAATTATCAGGTAATAGAAGCAATAGTGGTCGGGTCATATTGAGTAATCTATGGGATGAATCATTAATTGTCAGATCAGGTAAGATATATTTCATTGAAGTACCCAGACTAAATTCAGTCGAGTCACTCAATTCTAAGGTCAAATTCCCAGAACTGACCTCTGCGTTCTTGTCAAAATCTTTCGACGGTATTTCGCTATTTCCAATGAATTGATATTTTAAGTGGAAACCATCATTTACCTCTTCAATTGACTTAAATCCCAATCCTTCAAGTCGCATTTCATCACCGATATTTATTTCCTTTAAACTGATAGGGATGGAGACCTGCTTATCTTGAATATCATAGTTTGTTAGAAATTCGTCACCAAGTTTTAGGGTTGAGGTATCTTCCCAAGTAAATCCACTACCTGAAGTTGTAGGGATTATGAGCTGTAGTGCAGTAAAATTCTTTAATACAGGTGTTGATTCATCCTCCTTAATAATTATTGAGGGCATTTTCGCGTATATACCTTCCTCACCAACAATGAATGAAGGGATATTGTCTGCAAAAACTGAAGGGCCACCAATGGTTTTTTCAGTAGGATCAATAAGTAATAAGGAATTTGACGTTACTAACGGACTAAATTTAAGAGATCCATTTGAAGACGTGTTTAAGCTCTCCGATAGTCCTTCTCCCTTAAAATACAAACCGCTTATCCAGATGGTATCAGCCTGATTAAATATTGAGTCTTCAATAGTTAATATTTTTGCCGTTTGGTTAACACTATTGTAAGGGATTCTTGAGATTATTTCGCCGGACCTCGATATCTTCACTGATAGCGAATCGGTTATTTTATTTATTGCCCATTCCACCATCAAAGTATCAGGTATGATTATGCTCAATGAAGAATTTACAAGTCGCGTTGAGTCCTGGTAAATCGTGATTTGGTTTAGCCTCGTATTTTCCGAACCTTTGAAAAAGAATTGATCTTCCTCTGAAATGAAGGATAAATCACCAACAAGAATTTGCTGGTCAGTAGAATTACAGATACTTATGCCACTATTTAAAGAAAGGGCTAGAGATGTAGCAGCCATATTTTGTGGAGCTTTAACAAATAAATCTTCTATAGTTATTATATCACCTGATTCGCTATTTTGAATTATCTCAAAATCAACAAGTCTACCCCTATATTGAGGAATTGGATTGATAATAGACTGTCCCATAGATACCCGGCATATAGATACTGAGTTATCCCAAATCATTCCACTCGTTTCATCTAGGGCTAGCGTTAAAAAACCTCGTTCATTTTTTGAGATTACTGGGGCGTGTAAGTCTTCAACAATGGTAACTTTGGGTAGAGATATCGAGGTTTCATTACTCAATAGATTAATAATATCATGATCAAGATCAATGTAGGGACGTCCAATATTTAACCAGCTAGTTGAATCGTATTCAAAATAAGGAAAACTAAAGGTTTCTTTGTTAACACTCAGCCGATAATATTCATTCCTAGCATAAAATGTCGTATCAAAAGCCCCAATTTGGATATCTTCAATGATTAATGAATCTCCTGGGGCAAAGTCGCTATTAACATGAATTAATAATGAGTCTCTTCCTCCTATTGTAATACTGTCTAGTCTACTATCACTTACTGATAGTGATGAGATACTATCCGGTAATATCCATCTTCCAGGAAATCCAGAGGGAAGAGTAATAATTATACCTTCACTCTTGGTAATGGTGGTTGCAAACGGATCCTCCTTGACAATTATTCTCCCCATATTATGAGGTTCATCATTGTATAGCATAATTTTATCTGACTCTACACTTAGCGTAGGTTGTCCGATTTCAATATGTCTTGCATCTGAATCATGAAAGGTATTCTGATCCGAAGATATCAGGATCGAATATGGATGGCTGGTTGTATCTTCAATTCCATCGACTACCAGTCCTTCGATTATTAAAGTATCATTAGCAGTCCATTCTTGCATTAGCAGAGAATCGATGGCAATATGAAGAATGGTGGAATCAATCACATTATTACTATAACTCGTAATTTGATCTAGTTGTATACCTCTCTTTCTAACAAGTGAAAGAGAAGAAGCCGTTGCATCTTCATGCCAATACATGTTAAGCGCAGATGGTAATTTTAAGTAAATATCTGGATGCCCTTTTAGGGTAGCAGCATATCCATCCTCCATGTACAATATTGATGAGATTGCTTGTTGATTATCCCCGACAACAAACACCTGATCCTTCTCGCTAGTAATTGATGGATCTCCAATTGAAAGCTTACGATATGTGGTGTCGGGAAAGGTGGGTCCTATATCCCCATAATCAGTCGTGCCTATCACATCCAAGAATAGGGATTGAGAGTTCGAAGGTTTATAGTCACGGAATGTAACATCAATTAGAGCAGTCTCATTGGGAACAAATGAGGAGTCAATTAAGAATGCAATAACTGAAGAATCCGAATGGAATTCAAGATAATTGAGTTTAGTGTTCCTACTTGAAATAGAATCGTTAAGCCAATTAACTTCAAGAGAATCATGCATCTTTATGCGCAATGTATCTCCAATAAAAAAGGTAGCGTTAATTGAGCCGTTATCGAGAAGAATTTGACCATCCCAGGTTGTCTCAGGATTAATGCTGTTGACTATTAAGAAATTTTGAGAGCTTGAATCTGGATTAATTTCAATTCTTGGATCGCCAATTTTAGATGAAAATGGATCCTGTGCATTTGCTCTCGAATAGGAACTATCTCCATTAACTATGATTCTAACAGCCACTGAATCAAGTGCTCCTGAAAAGCCAGTAATTTGCATACCACTCAGTGTTATTAAGTCTGCTGCACTAAAATCATCGATTACATCAATCAGAAGCTGTGTAGAGTCTTCAAGAATTCTAACACTACTGCTTATCAAATCATCTCCACTCTGAATAACAATTGAAGAATCGGCCCATTTTAGAGGATTTTCTAGAGATGATGGCAAACAGATACGAATATTATTGTCTCGGTTTATCGTGTTCTCGATGGTCCCATTAGAAATTGTGATTGGCGAAAAATATCTCTCACGATCTCCAACAATAAAAATTTGATCGCTTATTGTTGTAACATGGGGCTGAGCAATTTTGAATACCGTCGTCGTATCTCTTGCCAGCCGTGTACCATCATATAAAGAATCATGTTGAGTATTCTTTTCACCATTATCAATGATAGTAAAAGTACTGTGATGGAATCCTGCGTTTAATTCGCTACCAAGTACTATACGTAAAGTGTCATTCTCAGGAATTACATATATACTTTCAGTTAGATTTTCGACCGTATCTAAACTATCAGACCATGATATTGCTATGCTGTCACTGTCAAAATCATATACTTCAATTTCCATATCAGCCCAGCCTCTACCATCGACATCAGTATATATTAAAGTATCATAATCGGGTGAAAATGTAGTTATCTCTGGCCTGTCATTTATGGGCCAAACTATAATCATTACTGTTGCCTCTAGACTCGACAGGCCATCGGGTGTTTCGCCAGTATACCCGTTATCTGTTACCCGAAATATCACTGAATCTATTCCGTTGTATTCCGGGAGACTGTCGCTTAGAGCATACAATGCATTCCCACTGGTGGAACTATGCAGCACTTCCCCATGTGTTGGTTGTCTTATGATTTCGTATGAGATCTGTTGAGAATCTGCTGAGGTCTCGAAATAGTCTCCATCATCCCCAAAAAATGTGAAATTCTCGTCACTACCTTCAAACAGGGATATCGTATCAGAATAGGCAATGGGTATATCATTTACAGGGATAATGTTTATAAAAGCTGTATCAAGTTCTCCACCTAAACCGCTATCATCCTGATTTAGAGAAGCCTGAACAAAAATGCTGTCCGAGCCATTGTAGTTCACATCTGGTAAATAATAAAATCCTGCAATTCCATCATCCGCAGGGACGAACGAATTATTTTCTATAGCTTGGCTGGTGGTATCTGGATTGAGAAATATTCTACCGTGCACCATATTAGTGATTTTGAAATGAGTTACCTCTTCGCCATCAACTGGATTACGAGTAATAAAAATACCGTCTGTTGTTAAGCTATCTTCATAGGTACTTGCGTTTGTAATACTAGGCTTGTCCGGCACAGGAGCAACTACGATGATGATATTTTGAGGATCACTCGTGTCTGTACCACCATCAGAGACCCCTCCATTATCACCTAAACTTATAGTAACAGTGCAAGTGTCATATGCATCAGGTGCGAGGGTATAAGTAAGAGTACCAGTGGGATCTATTGCTGGTGGGACACTAAATAATTCGTTGGCATTATTGCTCACGTTGAAGTTCAAAATCTGATCAGACTCATTTGGTGGTCCTGAACTTATATCTGTCCCCCAACCTATAATTTCATGATAGAGTGAAGGTCCCGAGTCTTCGAGAACATCCTCATCTGAGCCCACTGAAAAACTCGGAGCATCATTAACTGACTTTACACTAATAAAAAAAGCCTGTGGAAAGCTGGTAGCTACGCCTCCATTTTGAATACCACCATTATCGCTTAAACTTACTGTTACGGTGCATGTATCATACACATCAGGTGCGAGGGTATAAGTAAGACTACCGGTGGGATCTATTGCCGGCTGAACACTAAACAAGCTGTTGTTATCATTACTCACATTAAAGCTAAGGGTCTGACCAGACTCATCTGGAGGACCAGAACTTATACTTGT
>Ga0209264_1000051_pt1 | contig 113076 bp, 103 predicted proteins | sample SaaInlV_DNA_150m_FD_184687 | JGI IMG/M metagenome (GOLD analysis project Ga0209264, IMG submission 184687) | Marine microbial communities from expanding oxygen minimum zones in the Saanich Inlet - SI075_LV_DNA_150m (SPAdes) (version 2) | ecosystem: Environmental > Aquatic > Marine >... | reverse complement strand
TTTTTTTTCGATTGTTTGATAAATTTATTAAATTTACTTTTTTCTTCATTTTTTAACTTATTATAAAAATTTTTTACTTTATTAGTTGGTATTGAATTATAAAAATCTTTTTTTCCTTGATTATTTAATGTATAATAAAGTTTTATTTGTTCATTAATATTACTTAAATGTTTAAGATTATTATTAGGACGACTAGTAATTTCTTGTCTGATATTATTTTCATTCATTTCAACTATTATATTAGGACTTTTAGTAATTTTATTATTTGCATTTACTTTACTTTTAGATTTTTCAAGTTTATCTAAATACTCTTTTTTCTTATTTGAGGTAATAAAAGAAAATTTACTCATTATACTACTTCCTTTTTTTGAAAATGGTTCTTCCCATTTACTGAATGATTGTATTTGTTTCTTTGTTGGTTTTGGAATTCCTCCTCCTGTCTTGACGGATGATATTTTATTTTTATTTAAACTTTTAATTTCTTTATATTTTACTTTTGTATTCGAATTCTTTTTAATATTATTAGACTTATCAGTAACAATTTGATCTATTTTTTTATAATATTCATCAGTCTTATTAATATTAGTTGCTAATTTATAATTATTTGATATACTCTTAATATTAATACTATTATTTATATTTCTTATATTATCACCAAAATTAATTTTAATGTTAATAGTACAGTTTTGTAGTGATGGTTTTATCTTTTGTAAAAACTCTATAAATACTTTTATATTTTTTAATTGAGTTTGTGGAGAATCAGGTGTATTATCAGGTGTAAAACCCTCTTCTTTAATATAATTAGCAATTTTTAAAGTAAGATTTATTGTATTATTTATTATATTATTTTTTTTTGCTAAATGTGGTAGATATAAACAAAGTGCTGTCATCCATGTTCTAATCAAACAAGATACATAAACAGTATCACCATTTTGTATTGTAATATCTTTTTTCATAGATGATATTTTTAACGCACTTAAAATACCATATAATGATAATTTAGTATCATTTTCCAATTGTTGATCAATAAAAGGTTTATTTCCTTTAAAACTACTTCTTTCTTTATACATATTAGCTACAGAAAATGCATGTCGTGTAAATGTAATATTTTTTGTAATATTTGTGGTGTTATTATGATAATCAAAAATTAAATCCCATACATTTTCTTTCATAATTTCTTTTTTATGTTCATCGTCAACAAGATTATATTTTTTCCACAATGATTTCATAAATAAACTATGGCCAACAACATATAATTTATTATTTTTTTCATTTGATTTAGTTGGTATATTTGAAAAATATTCCAATGCTTTACCGACATTTGAATCTTTTTGTTCACTCGTATAAGTGATATTAGACATATATATATATAATAAATATTATAAATTTCATTTATTTAATCTATAGTATTATGGATTTCATCATAGATTACATTTATTTATTATTGAAAATAGTCCTTGCAAATAAGAATCAGCTAAATCATCTTTTTTCTTATGTTCCATAAAAAATTGTAAATTTTCATCATCATTATATTCTTTTAAAAAATATTTAACATGTTCCACAGCCATCTTTTTTTTTTCAGTATAAGATAATTTAATTTTTTTCTCTTTAATTGGTTTAATGACTTCTATTTCTACTTCTCTTACTTCATCTTCTACTACTTCATCTTCTACTACTTCACCTACTTCTTTACCTACTTCTTCATCTACTACTTCTCCTACTACTTCTGTTTTATCTTCATTTACTAAAAATTTTTCTATAGTCTGTTTTTCACCAGTCTTTTTCTTTTTTCTTTTTAAATCCTCCAATGAAATTACAGGTCCTTTATAAACCTTTAACTTATTCGAAGCATTACAAAAATCGATTTGTTGTATTTTATTTTCATTGGTATTTAAAATTTTTCCATACATTAAGAAATAGGAATAAACAATCATTTGAATAGATTTCATTTTTGGATTTTTCAAAGATGGTTGATTTTCTATAACAACATAATCGACATCTAATAAAAAACGATTTTCATTTAATTTTCTGGGTATATTTTCAAAAACTAAATTCATATTTTTTTTCATATCAGGAGTATCTATTAAATTGATAATTCCCCATTTTAATATTTTTTTTTCATTCGTTTCTTTATTATAATCTAATATACAATAACTTAGATTAATGATGCCAACATCCCAAGAAAGAATTTTCATATAGTTTATGTATAAAATTATCTTTATATTATTTTTATAGAATCTATAAAAATAATACTATTTAATTATTCATTTGCATCCGCATCCGCATCCGCATTTGAATTATCATTCATTAAATAATTTAACTATTGGTATTAGGTCTGGTTACGAAATATTTAAAACCATTGTCAGAAACATTTGAACCAAAATTTCTTATACTTGTATTACATTCAGCAGGTTTTCCAATATAAGCAAATTTGTTTTTTAAGAATGGGTCAACTTGAGGTAAAAAGTAACAATTTAAATAACTAGTTTGTTCAGGAAATTTTCTGTACCAAAAGTTGTAATAAGTATAAGGATCACCACATTTAGAATTAAAATATCCAAAATTAGCTTTAGGATTAGTATAAATTGTGTTAGGTTTTACACACCATGAACCTTTATTAGTTAGAGGATAACTATCAGTTGCAAAATTTTTCATATTAGAAGGCATTATACTATAATCTAATATTTTTTTTTAAATTTAATTATAATTAAATTACTTTTAAATCCATAAATGTTTGTAGTGAATTATTTGGGTCAAATACTGGTTTATTCCTTTTTAATTTTAATGTATCCTGTGTTTTTCTTAAAATATTCTCATTGACATTTAATTTTAAACTCGTATTAAATTCTTTACTATGATTTACAGATTCCTCTATTTTTGGTATAATTGAAATTAATGGTGGATCAATTAAATTAAATAATCGATCATTATTTAAACAATTTTCTCTAAATTCTTCTATAGATAGATACCCACCAAACATCTTTAATGTCTCCCTAGGCGGAGATAAATCAATTTTAATAAATTTTCTATAATATAATTTTTTATACATTAAATTTAATAAACTATATCGTTCATGAACATTGTCATCATTTAAACTAAAATTATAAGAAGCAGCACAATTAAAACTACAAAATACTCCTTTAACATAAAATTTATCTTTTTTATGACTATGTGGTAAACTACATGGTATATTATCAAAATTATGACAACACCACCAACAATTTATATTAGTTTTTTCAGGCCATACTTTTTCTTTATTACTCTCAATAAATTCATATAATATATTTCTTAAATTTTTCTTTTGTATTTTATTATTATTTTTTTGATTAACATCCCATGCTTTATCACTTTTAATTTCCTGTTTAATATCTTGTTTAATATCTTGTTTAATATCTTGTTTAATCTCTTGTTTAATATTAATATTAATATTATAATCATTATTATTATTATTATCATCATCATCATTGTAGTTTTCCAAAAAATTTATTTGTGTTGGTAGATTAAATTTGTCATTAACATTAATATTATTATCTTCATTTAATAAATTTAAATTATTATCATTATCTAATGGTTTAGGTTCATTTTCATTATTATTATCTTCTATATTAATTGGTAAATGTAATATTAATGTTTCATTCTTGTTTTCTTCATAAAATGTTTTCGATAGTTCTTTTACTGAATAAACTTTCTCTTTTGGTTTTCTACCTCTCTTCTTTGGTATTTTTTCAACTTCATCTTCAGTTTTAATTTTCGGTTTTCTACCTCTCTTTTTAGGCACATTTTCAATTACTTCAGTACTAATATCATTATTATTAATATTATCAGTGGATTCTTGTACAATTGTTAGATTTTTCGGTTTTCTACCTCTCTTTTTAGGTATTTTTATAGTATCATTATTTAAAATATTATTTTCTAAAATATTATTGTCCTGCATATAATTTATTTTAATTAATAAATCCTTAAATACATTGTTTTTAATAAATATAAATTATATATACTTAAAGTAATAGTAATGGACACAAATCTAAAGCCAAAACACATAACAAAATATTTTAATAAAATTGATAAAAAGAATGATGAAAAAATAGGATTTCTCAAAACCATTATAAATGACTATGATTATCTAATTCCTCAATTCTATTTAAAACAAAATAGTTATATAAAAAGTTATCATAATATTACTCTTCAATTAAATTTATTTAATACAAAATATAAAAATTTAAAAAAAATATTAGAATTAAATATAAATACGTTAAAAATACCTTCTAATAAATTAAAATTAGATTTATCTAAAGATGAAAATATAATTTATCAAAATTTAAATAAAAAATATAAAAATATGACTGATGTTAATTTAACTAAAAAAGTAAGTACTGATACTTCTGATTTTAAAGATTTATTAAAAAATAAAAATATATTTCAAAATTTTAAAAACTATAGAGAGAAGAAATATATATATAGTAATATTGAATCAAGTCTATTTATTAAAATTTTGAATGAAAATTTACATAAAGATAAAGTAATTTTTATTAAGATGTATAAAAACCTTATAAAACATTTAAATTCTATTTTAAAATATAAATATTCAACAGGTATTTTGGGGTATGATCCTATTTTTAATATTGGTAATTTAAAGGATAGTAAAAATAACAATATTAACAAAGATAAAAAAGATAATAATAACAAATATGTTTTAATAAATAAGAATTCATCAAATAATGGAAACAATTCATCAAATAATGAGAACAATTCATCAAATAATGGAAACAATTCACCAAACAACTCATCAACAATTGAAAATGCATTAAATGATTATACTGAATTATATGAATCATATAATTGTTCTAAATTTTTAATTAAAATAAAAAATAAATTAGAAGAACATTGTAAAAAATTTCATGATATTAGTTTAAAATTAAGTGAAAAATCTTATACAAATATTTATGATTTATTAATTTTAATATTAGACCAAGAATATCATTTATTAAATTTTATGTTACATTTTAATTATTTATCATCTTATGAAAAAATTTTAAAAAAAGATATTGAAATAAGACAATATGTTAAAAGAAATTTAATGAATTTTAGTTCTTACATGGATGATTATTTAAAAAAAGATTCAAATAATGTTGATAATAATATGTTTGAAATACAATCATATGATATAAATAAATTTTTTTCACAAAATGAATAAAAAATAATTGTTTTAGATTTAGATATAGATTATAGATATAGATATAGATATCTATCTATTTTCAGGACTTATATACTCAAATTCTAAATAGTCAAATATATCTTTTTCACTTTTTGGTTGAAAATCTATTATTTTTCCACTTTTCTTATCATATAAACCTTTCTCATTTAACTTATATCCTTTCTTAGATGCAAATAGTCTTATTTTTTTTGAAAAATCTCTTGATGAACTAAAATATAATATATAAAAATATTTATGTTTTTCTTCAACAAACCCTATATCCATTTGACGAACTTTATCTTTCTTGTTCATTCTTATTAAATAAATATCCTTTTCAATTCCATCTACCAATTTATCTACAACATAATTATTCTTTGTTAATATATTTTGTATAGTATCTTTAATTTCTTGATAATCATAATTTTTATTTTTAAAAATAATAATATAATCTATATCATTACTTGTACTTTTTTTCATAGCATATGATCCGGCATTTAATAATACACATTTTATTTTTTCATCTTTTATTTTCTTCTTTACTATATTTGTTATATTCGTAATTTCATCATATGATATTTTTTCTTTTAAATTATTATAATATTTCAGACCACTTTTTTGTGCACTCGTTAATATTACTTTTTTTGATTTTACTTTTTGTTTTAAATCTTTTATGTCTTTACATCCATTATCATAGTATAATTTCTTCGATGCTAACTGTCCAACTCCATAAATTGATTGAAAATTTCTTAATATTTTTATTTTTGATAAATCTTTTTTAATATTTTCATGTTGTGGTAGTTCATTTGTCTGTAAAATTACTTTAATTTTATCTAATGATTTCTTTCCTATTGAATTCATATGATCGATGTTTTTTATTGATACAATTTTACTTGTTTTTTTTAATTCCTTCAATGCTTTTTCATAGCTATTTACTTTGAATTCACTTTCCTTAGAATTATTCATTGTTTTATGATAATTACATAAATCTTCAAATATTTTTATAATTAAATCCTTTTTATCTATATTACTATTAGTATTAATATTAATATCATTAGTATTAGTATTAATATTTCCATATTCTTCTTTAACTTTTTTCATAATATCTATATTTTTATGATGAGTTTCCGAGTTAGTTTCCAATATCATTGGAATTTTATATTTATTTGATATTTTTAAAATTTCATATAAATTTTCTTGTTTCTTTTTTTTAAATATAAATCCATTTGTTAAAGGTGCATGTCTGTCTAAATAACTTCCTAAATCACCATATGAATCATTAAGATGAAATAATTTTACATTTTTCAATCCAATTAATTCATCAAATATTTTAAAATAGTTTATAGCACCATCTTTGGTAGAAATATTATAATTATTTACAAAAATATGACATGTATCAATGCATATTTTAATTCTATTTTTATATTTTTCTGGAATTAGATGATATAGTTCAGAAAATTCTTGTAATGAACTAATAATTGTATTTTTTTTCGTTGCTGGTGTTTCTATATAAATTTTAATTTTTTTAGTTTTTTCTAATACATAAATTAATGATTTAATATAATTTTTATAACATTCTTGAGGTGTAATTGTATATCTTTTTGTATTATATCTTCCAGCATGAATGACAACAGCTTTTGCACCTAATTTATTTCCTATTTCCATATCATAAATTAAATTATCCAATCCCCAAGCATATCTTCTTTCATCTGGATTATTACAAAAATTTAATGTTAAGATACTATGAATATATAAATTTATTTTTTTTTCTTTTAGTATTTTTTTAATATTTATTATTTCCTTTTTTAATAATGGATATTTATATTTTATAGTTGTTTTTATTTTATCACCCAAGAATGTTTGAATATTGTTACAATGTAATTTCTCAGCAATTTTTATTGTTGAATATATATTTGAAAAATCATTCGAATGAATACCATAATTCATAATATTTAGTAATAATATAATTATTTTTTGTAATTATATAATTATATTTTGTAATTTATTTATATTATTAATAATATGGACTATGACTATACAAATAATATTAAAAAAAATAATATTCAACTTTATGTAATAACTGTTTGTAATAATATCGACAAAGTTATAAAAATATTAAACACAAATTTTAATATTAATAATGTTCCAAAATCATTTTTAAATTCCTCCGATTTATTTAAAAGATTATATTTTGAAAGTTATGAAATATTATTTATTTTTATGAAAAAAAAGTGTAATCATAAAACATTATTTGAAACTTTTGGTATGTTGGGTAAAGAATTATTTAATTACAAACAAAATGCATTAATAATATTAGATCAAAAAGATGAAAATGTATTAAAAAATCAAATAGAATCATTTTTATTAGGTAATTACAAAACATTAGATTACAAAACAAATATAGAAGCAAGTAAACATAAAATTTTATTTTATCATACAATAAAATATAAAAAAATTATTAAAGATTCTATATATATTGGGTCAGTACAAAATGAGGCAAGATTTTTATCAAATACACCAGCAAATATATTAGATAGTGAAAAATATGAGAAATATATTAAAAAAAATATAACAGAATCTGTAAAAGTTTCTGTTATTAATGAAAGTAAATTAAAAAAATTAGGATTAAATTTAATACTATCAGTAAATGAAGGTAGTAAACATAAAGCAAGATTAATTCAATTAACATATAAAAGGAATACACTTAAAAATGATAAACCAATTGTTTTTATTGGTAAAGGAGTAATGTTTGATTCGGGGGGATATAATATTAAAAAAGGTGATTTTACAGATATGAAAAATGACATGACATCAAGTTCGATTATTTATGGATTATTTAAATTATTGGATTTTCATAAAGTCAATGGATATTTTATAGCATTATTGCCCATAGTGGAGAACATGATTAACTCTAAAGCAACACGCCCTGGTGATATTATTACATCTTATAGTAAAAAAACAGTAGAAATTACAAATACAGATGCTGAAGGTAGATTAATATTAGCTGATTGTTTATCTTATTCCGAAAAATTTCATCCAAAATTATGTGTTGATTTAGGAACATTGGCTGGTATTAATTCAAGATTTTTAGGGAATAAGGCATGTACTATTTTAGGAAATAATAATAAAATAATAAAAAAGATTATGAATCATGGTGAAAAGAATAATGAATATTTATTAGAAATACCTATGTGGGAGGAATATGTATCAGAAACAAAATCTGATATTGCTGATTTTAAAAATGATAGTGGTAATAATGCTGGTGGAATAATGCCTGGTGCATTTTTAAGTAATTTTATTCCTAAAAATACAAATTGGGTTCATTTAGATATAGCATCTATTGATTATCTTCACAGTGAAACAAAGATGAGATATAAGGGAGCTACAGGAAATATTATAAGAACATTATTTGATTTTTCTAAAGAAAAAGGATTAACAAATGATTTATAATTTACATTTTCTGGTTTTCTATTTTCTATTTTCTATTTGAGATTTTACGATTCTTTATTTAATTTATCTAATTCTTTCGTAAAATCATCTAATTCTTTATTTAACAAGAATAATTGATTTCTTAAATAATTTATTTTTACATAATTATTATTATAATTATTATAACTTAAATTATTTATATTTTTTATAATATTCATTCTTGTATTTTCTAAATCACTGATATTTTTTTTTAATTTTCCTTTATTTATTTTAGTATCTATTTTAGTAATTAATTTATTTGTATAATTGCTATCATGATTTTTTATTTTAGTAATTTCATTTAATATACTTTTTTCATAATAATCATTATTATTCATTTGTCCGTATTTTATTCCTAATAGAATAGCTTTTAAGAATAAAATTTTATGCTGATTGTTTTCAATTACATCTTCTATTTTCATTATTTAATTACAATAATTTATTTTAAAAAAATAAGCTAATCGAAAATAATTTAAGTTTTTTATATTAATTATTTATATGGGTGCTATTATTTCTAAAAATAATCAGAAATATATAAATTCTAATTGGAATGAATTAAAGTGTAGTCCTATAGGACCTTTATTACAAGTAATTGGTATAGCTCCTGGTGATGCTAAAAGCACAGCTAATAAATGTCAATCAAATTCTTTCTCAAATCAATTTAATTCAAGTATGAGTGATCAATTTAATGCAACTAAAAAATTAAATAGTGGAATGGGAGCAATAAATGGAACATTAAATAATTTTCGTGCAATGTTTGCAACAATACAACAACAAATATTTAAAGATTTATCAAAAATAGCAGATATAATATTTGGAATATATATAAAAATAGGAAATATCATATTAGTTATTAATAAAAATTTGGTTAATATTATGATGGTATTTAAACATATGGTTAATACATCTATCGCAGTTGCTATTTTACTTATATCTTTTATGAATCTTTTAAGAGTACCTATTAATGGTGTAATTAAATTTATTAATGCATGGAGATAAATTTTATTATGTTTATTATGTTTATTATGTTTATTATGTTTATTATGTTTATTATTATTCTTTAAGAAATTATTTTTTAAAGAATTAAAAAAAAATGAACATAAAACTATTAAAATATTATAAGTATAAAATAAATATGCCACCCAAGAAAAAGACTGTTGAAGAAATTTTTGTTAAGAAGACTCAATTAGAGCATATTATTGATCTACCCGATACATATATTGGATCAGTTGAAAATACTGAATTAGATACATGGATATATGATGAAGAAAATGAAAAAATTATTAATAAAAATATAACATATATTCCAGGATTATATAAAATTTTCGATGAGGTATTAGTTAATGCGATTGATCAACATGTTCGTGTTGAAAATGATATAAATATAAAACAAAAAGTTACAGAAATAAAGGTTAATATTGACCAAGAAAAAAATTGTATAAGTATATCAAATAATGGAATTGGTATTCCTATTGTAGAACATAAAGAACATAAAATATATATTCCAGAATTAATTTTTGGACAATTATTAACATCTTCTAATTATGATAAAGATGAAAAGAAAGTTACTGGTGGAAAAAATGGATATGGTGCTAAATTAGCTAATATATTCTCCACAAAATTTAAAATAACTACGATTGACCATGAAAAAAAATTAAAATATGAACAAGTATTTGAAAATAATATGACAAAAAAAAATAAACCAATTATTACGAAATGTAATGATAAACCTTATACAAATATAGAATTTTATCCTGATTTAAATAGATTTAATATTGATAAAATAAATGATGATACAATTAATTTAATGAAAAAAAGAGTTATTGATTGTACAGCATGTACAAATAAAAATGTAAGTGTTTATTTAAATGATAAAAAGATTGAATGTAAAACATTAGAAAAATATGTTTCTTATTATTTAAATGATGACAATGAAAAAGTATATGAAGAAGTAAATGATAGATGGGAAGTTGTTATGGTTGTTAATCCTGATGCTAAATTTGAACAAGTTTCATTTATTAATGGTATATCTACAATGAAGGGTGGAAAACATGTAGATTATGTTGTAAATGGAATAACAAAAAAACTTCAAACATACATTAGTACAAAAGGTTATAAAAGAAAAAAATTAGATTTGAAAGCTGCACATTTAAAAGATAATATGTTTATATTTGTTAAATCTACTGTAGAAAATCCATCATTTGATAGTCAGATTAAAGAATACTTAACAACACCATCTTCAAAGTTTGGTTCAACTTGTATTTTATCAGAAAAATTCATTGAAAAAGTATTAAAAACTTCATTAATTGATAGGGCTATTAAATTGAATGAATTTAAAGATACTTTGGGATTACAAAAAATTAGTGGAAAGAAAATATCAAGTGTTAGGGGTATTGAAAAATTGGATGATGCGAATAAAGCAGGTTCAAATGAATCATTGGATTGTACATTAATATTAACTGAAGGAGACTCTGCGAAGGCATTAGCAATTGCTGGATTAAGTGTAATTGGTAGAGATTATTATGGAGTATTTCCTTTAAGGGGAAAATTATTAAATGTGAGAGACATTAATATGAAAAGAATCACAGATAATCATGAAATAAGTTCATTGGTGAAAATTATTGGACTTAAATTTTCTAAAAAGAAAGATAATACTGAAGATATAACAAAAGATTTAAGATATGGTAAAGTATTAATTTTAACAGATGCTGATGTTGATGGAAGTCATATCAAAGGGTTATTAATTAATCTTTTTTCTGTATTCTGGCCTGAATTATTAAATATCCCTGGATTCTTGATGTCTTTAGCAACACCTATTATCAAAGTTAAGAAACAAAAAAATGTTCATGAATTCTATACATTAACAGAATTTGATAAATGGAAAGAGACAATTGACAATTTAAAACAATGGACTATTAAATATTACAAAGGGTTAGGTACAAGTACATCTGAGGAAGCAAAAGGATATTTTACTAATATTGAAAAGAAAAACATTAAATATTTAATTGGTAACGAAATGATTGAAGATACAGATATATCAAAATCAAAACAAAAAATTGAATTAGCATTTGATAAAAAAAAAGCAGAAGAGAGAAAATTATGGTTAAAATCATATAATAAAAATAATATTATTGAACAAACACAAAAAAATGTAGAGTTTCATGAGTTTATTGATAAAGAATTAATTCATTTTTCAGATTATGATTGTAAAAGGTCTATACCAAATATTATAGATGGATTAAAACCGTCCTTGCGTAAAATTATGTTTAGTTGTTTAAAAAGAAATTTAAAAAAAGAGATTAAAGTAAGTCAATTAGCAGGATATGTTAGTGAGAATAGTGCTTATCATCATGGAGAACAATCTTTATATGATTCTATTATTGGATTAGCACAAGACTATGTGGGATCGAATAACATAGAATTATTAGAACCAAATGGTCAATTTGGTACTCGTTTAGAGAATGGTAAAGATTCTGCTTCTCCAAGATATATTTTTACAAACTTGTCTGAAATATCTTTTCATATATTTAATCCTTTAGACAATCCATTATTAGAATATAATGAAGACGATGGACAAAAAATTGAACCGATATGGTATATTCCTGTTATACCAATGATATTAGTAAATGGGACTGAGGGTATCGGAACAGGTTTTAGTACAAAAGTTCCATGTCATAATCCTGAAGAAATTATTCAAAATTTATATAATTTAATGGATGATAAACAAGTAGTTCAAATGAAACCATGGTTTAGAGGATTCCAGGGTAAAATTGATTTTAAAAAAATCAATGATTTTGGAGTACAGCAATATGTTAATAATGGATGTTATAAAATTATTGATGATACGACAGTTCTAATAAATGAACTACCAATTGGAAGGTCAACAGAAGATTATAAACTATTTTTAGAGTCTATATTATATGATAAGAATACTGAATCATCTAAACATTGTTTAGTAGATTTTATCAATCATTCTACAGAAAAAGTTGTTAAAATAATTCTTAAATTTAGAAAAGAAATACTAAAGGAGATGATATTAAATGATAAATTTGGAACAATATTCAAATTAAGTGATTCTAAATATACAAATTATTCAAATATGCATTTATATAATAATAAGGAATTAATCAATAAATATGATAGTGCTGAAGAAATTCTACGTGAGTTTTATGGATTGAGACTTATTTTTTATGTTAAAAGAAAAGAACATCTATTGAAAATAATTAAAAAGGATTTGGACATTCTAAAATCAAAAATTCGATTTATTGAAGGTTTTATCAATAAAACAATTAATATAATTAATAAAGAAGATGATGAAATTAATGAATTATTAGAAGAAAATTATTTTCCAAAATTTGGTAATGATGACAATGAAGATAATTTAAATTATGATTATTTATTAAATATGAGAATTAGATCATTAACGAAAACAAAAATTGAAGAATTAAAACATCAACTTGAAAATAAATTGGCAATGTTTAAAGATATTGATTCAAAAAGTGCGAAAGATTTATGGAAGATTGATTTAGAAAAATTGTTAGAAATTTATAAAAAGGATTTAAAAAAATATAATGATATCATGAACAATCATATTAATTCAGAAATTACTAAAATTAATTCCAAGAAAAAAAAGACATCTAAAAAATAAATTATAATCAATTTTTTTAAAATAATCAATTTTTTTAAAATAATCAATTTTTTTTAATAATTATTATAAAATATATTTATAATAATATTTATTATAAATCTCCACTTCACGAACATGAAATCCATGATAAGAATTTTTAAATTTATTACTTTTCAAAATACCTTTTATTAAATATTGGTTATTATAATCTTCATATAAATCAATAATACCTTTTATTAACAAGATTAAAATAATATGTAGCTATAATTTGATATTTAGACATATATTATATTCTATTAAAAAATTTTTTTGTAATTATAAATTAAATGAAAATAGCTTTATTAATTTCAGGAACGCCAAGAACTTTTTTTTTTGATGAACAAATAAATTTTTTCAAAAAATTAAAACAAAAATTATGTTCTGAAAATAATAGTGTTGATGTATATATTTTTTTAAAATTACAAGATGTTGGAAAATATAATTTTTTTATTTCAAAAGTGTCAATATCAAAAATTATAGAACATTATGATAATTTAAATCCTGTTTATTTTGAAATTATAAATAATTTTGGCAATGAATATAAAAATAAAGAATTAGATAGATACAAGCGAAATTATTATAGTATAATGAAACCAATTGATATATTATTAAAAAAAACTGAAAACATTCAAAAATATGACTGGTTTATTCGTATCCGCCCTGATTTTTATTTAGATTTATCTAAAATGAAATTTAATTTTAATAAGAAAAATACTAATAATATTTACACTGTAGAAAAAAATAATAATGGAGGTAATGATCAATATTTTATATTTTCAAGATTATTATATAATATTTGGTGGAAAAAATATTTATCAAATAATATTAAAAATATACCTAAAAATCCAGAATATTATATATTTAATTTTATTAATAAAAATAATATTATAAAAGAAAAAATAACTTATGGAATTGTAAGAAATTATAATTCTATTCAATCATGGAATAATAATAATAATAGATATGAATTAGTGTTAAAAGATTATTGGTTGAATAATAATATAAATTTTAAATCTATAGATTATTTAACATTTGAAAAAGAATTAAATAAAACTATAAAAAAAACAAATAAAAATATTATATATACTTATCTTTATGATTAATAATTTTCTAAATCCACTAATATAATTAACATCTTTGATATTATCCATCTTATACATATCACACATATCAAAATTAATATATTTTAACCAAAATATATTTAGAGTGTGATTCTAAATATATTTTTTTAGTTTTTAAATTTTATTTTAAAAAAAAAGGATTTTTATATTATAAATTATATTAAAGAATTTTTATGTTAATAAATTATGAACGATCCACAAGATTTACTTTATACGAATAATTTTTTAAATACAAATATTATTAATGAGACAGAAATAAATGAACAAACCAAGAATTATGATAGATTTATAGAATATCAAAACAATCAAAATACTGAAGAAACAAATAATACAATGAAATATCTAAACAATGATAATGAAGAGACAGATTCATTAAATATACAAAAATCAAATTATCAACCTTTCCCAAATGATAATAATAAAAATAATTATCCAATGTTCGATCCTTTATTAAAAGATTTAAGTAAAAATGTATATACAAAATTAAGAGATGTTGTTGTTAATATAGACACGGGTTATAGAAATCCAATATTTTATCCATTGAGTACTAATTTAGAAGTACAATTATCTAAAACATTAAATAATATTCATCAAATTGAAATTTCAAATATAAATATACCAAATTTTTTAAAATCAGTTAATTCTATGACAAATAATTTTTCATGGCAATATTATAATGATTATTATTTAAATACAGAAATATCATACAATCTTATACCTTTTCCAACAAGAGATATGTTTTATGCGTTATTTGATATTAAATATGCCGCATTTATTATACCAGAAAATATTATTGACATAGATGGAACATATGATCCATCACAATTTTTAACATATCAAAATAATATTCGAGAAGGAAATTATACAGTTGATCAATTATTACGTGAAATTGAGATATCATCTACAAATATTCTTCATGGTGAAAATAAATCTGTTATATTACAAAAAAAAGAAACAAATATATATGATATTTGCGAAGAACCTTATTATTCATTTCCATCTTTAAGAAAAAGTCCTCATTTATGGAAATTTGAAATTAATAAACAAAATGGAGGTATATTTGCGACAAATAGAATAGAAGAAATTGATATTTATAGTGTTCAAATGTTTTTAAATCCATCTAAACCTTTAACAGAAAATTATTTCAAACAAAATGATATATTCCATGAATATAGTAGTTTAGGTCCTAATTATACTTTAGATCCAGATTATATATATATTACTGTACCGTTTATTCAATATAAAACTGATCAATGGTTTAATAATTCATCAGAAAAAGATAATACAACTTTATATCCAGATAAAAATTATTATAATCCATATAAACCTAATCCATTTCCTCTTGTTATTACACAAGATAATACTGTTAATACTGAAATAAATAACTTCATGTCACTAATATCAATGACAACATTTTGGGATTTGAGAATATATACAGAACCAACTTTTCCTGATTTTCCTGATTATCGTATTCCAGAAAGTGAAATGAAAAATATATCTTATTATAAAATTTCTGATATAATAACGATTCCAGATTTAAATTTAAACTTAGTACGTTTTGCATTAAGATGGTCTCCTATAACATCAAAGGGTGTTCCTTTCCAAAATTCTATACCAAAAGCTGATTTTGGTTATTTCAACCCTCAAAGTAGCAATACTATGATATTTAATTTAGTTTTACATAAATTTTTAAGTACTGATATATCTGTCAATAAACTATTTACTTTAGGTGTATCAAATAAAAGAATTGGTAGAGCTTTACCGTGTAGATTTATTTATGGAAAAGAACAATCTGTATATAGACATCATAAAACAGAAAACATTTATGAGACAAAAAAAAGTATTTTAGAATATTTTGACTTTTCTATTCCAAATTCTACAAATGGAGATATTAAAAATATATCTAATAAAGGATTTGGTTATATTCATTCTAATTTATATGGTTCTTCGTTGGACCAAAAAAATCCAATAAATCAATTCATAGAGTCGTTAAGTTATTTTAAAACAAAAAGTGTTGATTTAAGTTTAAAAATTATTAATGACAACAATTATTTTTTAAGGAATAATAATTATGTTTATATAAGAATTAGTTTTAATGGTATTGATTTAAATAAAACAAGACAAAATGAAAATATTATTTCTTCCAGTGAAAATCATTTTAATGTTAATCAAAATTATTCAAATTCAACATTAATAAATTATTTAGGAATTGGTGAGTCTGTTAATTGTTACTATCAATTGTTTGATATTACAAATAAAAATTATGAAGGTATTTTTTGTAAAATATTTACATCAACAATACCCGGAGATATAAATGTTTTAGATAATAATATATCAAGTAAAATAATATTTAATGCTTATGATAATTTATTAAATGGTATATCATCTATAAAAATAGAATTATTAGATTCTGAACTAAAAATTATAAAAACTGAAGAAGATTATAGTTTTGATTTAAAATTCATTTATAGTGATTCTAAATTAAAAGAAACAAATATTAATACTAAAACAAATAAAATAGATTTAGTTGGAACCAATTATTAATTATAATTTATATTTAAAAAAAAAAATAGATATTATTATTAGATGAGTCAATTTCAAAATGGAAGAGTTATTACTACAAACCAACCTTTGAAAGATTTAAAAATGATCGATAATAATACTACAGAAAAAAACTTTCAAATTGAAGCTTTATATGGAATTCAAGAAACAACACAATTAAATAAATTATATTTTTCAAAAAAAAATATGGATATTATTCAAAATAATATTCGATATAAAGTATATATTAATACAGAAAAAAAACATATTATTGATAAACAATCAGATATAGAATTAGAAATTGTTATGAGATCTATTTATTTACAACATAGTCCTAATTTACCAAATCAAATACTAGAACAAATAAATTATTTAAATGAACTTGTATGCAATTGGTGTTCAGAAAAAATAATACCAGAACTTTATCAATATATTGGTTATTTAAAAGAAATTGAATATATGCCTGTACCAATTGAACATCCTATAAATATATCTTCCAAGGGGACAAAAACATTGAGATCTGTTACTACTACATTTTAATTGTAATTAATTGAAATTAATTAATTAATTGTAATTAATTGAAATTAATTAATTAATTGTAATTAATTAATTGTAATTAATTGAAATTAATTAATTAATTGTAATTAATTAATTGTAATTAAATTTAAATATATAGAATTTTAATGAAAAAAATTTATCTTTCATTATTATATGGAATTAGTTAGCTTTTTGGTTAATTTTTTAGCAATATTAGGATTTATAATTCTTATTTCTTATACTATTAGCTATTTAATAGAGTATTATAAACAAGTAGTTGCGAATGCTGCTAATAAAAAAATAAACCCTCCTTATGCATATATGCAAAATAATGGAATTAAATGTCCTGATTATTTATCAAATACAGGAAATAATACTACAAGTTATACTTGTTCTAATAGAGATTTTAATATTAATACTAAGGATTCTAAATGTTTCTCAAATACTGCAAATAAAACAGTAGACTTTCCTATAATTCCTGCAGGAAAAACTTGGGAATTAGGAAATCCTGGAGGATTAACATCCTTAACCGATAAAGAAAGATATGATTTTGTTCGTTCTAATACTACTAATAATAAATCAAGATGTGGTTGGATTAAAGATTGTGGAATTAATACTGGTGTTGATGCTGTATGGCAAGGTGTTAATAAAATATGTAATTCTGTAGACCCATCACAAACATCTATATAATTATTTATTTAAAAATATAATCATTTAAAATCTTTTTACTATTAAAATATTATGGACTTATTAAAGAAAGTTTATCCTAAAACGTTAGATGACATAATATTTTATAAAGAAGAAATCAATGAAGCATGTAAATGGATCACAGATTTTAAAAATAATATTGATAGAAGTAAAAAAGTTTTACTAATTATAGGTGATACCGGTTCAGGTAAAACAACCATTGCACATTTATTATTTAAAAAATTCGAATACCAACTTATTGAATTAAATACATGTGATATTCGAAGTCAAAAAAAATTAGGTGAGTTTCTTCATAAAACATTAGGGTTTAATAATGTAATTGATATGTTTTATGAAAAAAAAAGACCTATTGGATTAGTTTTAGACGAACTTGAAACGTTATGTCAAAATACAGATAAAGGTGGACTTAGTGAATTTATTAAAATTTTAAAAGATAATTTTAAATATGAAAAAAATAAATTAAAATTAGAAGAACAAAATAATAAAAAAAAAACGAAAAAAAGTATAGAAAATAAAGTAAAAATTGATATGAATACATTTATTTCTATTGAAAATCCTATCATTTGCACTTATACCGATAATAATGATAAAAAAATTAATGAATTAAAAAAATTTGCACATGTCATACAATTAAAAAGTATTCAATATAATGAATATGATTCTTTTATTAATACTATTAATAAGGAATATAAACTATTTAACAATATGAAAATTGATACAGACGTTTTTAAAAATGTTTTTAATGAATGTACAAATGATATTCGAAAAACTTTACAATCTTTGGAAAATATAATATTATGTACTGATAAGAAAGTTGATATGACTAAATATAACTTAATTAAAAATTTAAATGATACAACTAAAAATGATATTCAATTAACAAATGCAGTCTCTTTATTGTTAAATGAAAAAATTGATTTTAAGAAATTAGATTTGTTGTTTTATTTAGAGCCTTATCATTTACCATATACGGTATATCATAATTTAATAACCTTTTTAGAAAATACTGATATAAAAAATGAAAAGATAAAATTTGATATTTATAGTAAATATTTGGATTCTTTATCGAATTTTGATAAAATAAATAATTTAATTTACGAAAGTGCAGAATGGTCTGATATTGATAATTATTTAAAATATTATGGCGTTTATCTTCCAAATTATGATATTAATAGTTATTCTTTCAAAAATAAAAAAAATACTGAATTTGAATTTACAAATATTCATAATAAAGCATCTCAAATGTTGGTAAATAAAAAATTAATGTCGAATGCTAAATATAGTCTTAATAAAAAATATACATCAGTGAATAACACTATCTTAAATTGTGAATTATTATTTTATTTTTTCAATGAATTTAGAGAATGTATTATCGCCGAAGATTTTAAAAATCTTCACAAGAAAAAATTAATATTATTTATGAATAAATATAAAATTAATTACGATAGTTTGGAAAATATATTAAAAATTGAAAAAATTAATAAAGATGAAGATAAAAGAAAAAAAAATATTACTATTTTATTAAAAGAAAAAATAATTGAACATTTAGATATTACATTAAGAAACTAAAAAACTAATAAAATATTTTTTATTTTTTATTTTTTATTTTTTATTTTTTTTATTATACTCATTTGGATTGTATACAACCGAACTATCTTTCTTGTCTTTTTTTATTTCTGGATAACATACTTTGCATTCTCCATTATTATTTGTACATTTACAATTAGCAAAGGAATTTAATTTTCCATCTTTTATACATATACTTGGCATAAAAGCTGGTTTATAATCTTTATTAATTTTTTTACATTCTCCTCCTAAACCTTTTATAGGTGACAATAGCTTTTTACTCGTGAAATTTTCTCTATATAAATATTGATTTATAATCATCAATATAAAAAACACTGATAATAATATTATAATTAATAAATTATTCATTAATTATAATAAATATTTTTATTTATAAGAATAATCCTTTAATTACCAAAATTTTGAGGTTCGCCTAAGCATCTATTTTTTGTGTAATTATTGGTTTTTAATCTTTTCTGAACTGAACCAGCAGTCTGTGGTAACCATTGAGGACCTGGTACTGGTGCAACTAAACCATCTGGTTTATTATTCATTCCACTGCATAAATTTCCATTGTATGTCTGAGTATCTCCTACACACATTATTTGATCCTTTGGAAAATCTCCTACAGTATCATCGTTATTATTCATTAAACTTGGATTCTTGATAAATTTAGTTGTAATATTATCAAAAATATGTACATTCGATTGTTGACTTCTATCTTTTAATGGATCGATAACATTTTCTTGCATAACTTGCTCGTTATTATTATTGACAAACCCATCAACTTTACCATTATATTTTTCTACTTCATCCATATTTAATGCTTTTTCTTTTAATATCTTTTTGAATTTATTAGGATCATTCATATAGGAAGAACATAACTTCTTAATTTTCTCCTTATCATCTTTATCTACTAAAGCACGTGACACCATATCAATAACCACCATACATACCAATAAAGTTGTTAATGGTATTAATATTTGATTAATATATGAATTATCAGAATATTTATAAGCCTTGACAAATCCAAATACAATAATTGAAATTAACACTGATATTGGAAAACTAAATGTATATATTGGATTTTTTATTAATAAATATCGTTCGACAATAGCATCACAATCTATTTCCATCTTATATAATTTATATATATAAAAATATATATAAATTAATTTTATTATTATTGTTATTGTTTTATTTCTATTATTTTAATTATCGTTTTTTCTATTAATTTATTAATTTATTAATTTAATTACGATTATTTTATCCTAAATTACGATTGTATAATAATACGATAAATATTATTAATACCGCCATAATTGGAGGCCAGACATGTAGATATCCTAAATTATTAAAGTTAGTCATCATTGAATATACAGCATATTGATATATATTATTTGCGGCTTTATTTACTTTCGGAAATAATAAATTAATAATTTTTAATGATATATATGCTATAGCTAATCCACTTATAGCTACTACAATTGTTGACATATCTGGATTTTTTTTTATCATAATTGTCATTATGACTAATGTAATTATAATTGATACTGCAAATTCAAAACTGAAATCTATATTATTTTCACTCATATTATATAATATTCATATATTTTATTTTCTAATTATTTTAATTAATTAGCAAAAACGATAGAACCTATTCCTCCGATTATCCTTAATACATTATAACTCCTCGCATACATATAACAATCAAATTTTTCATCTACTGGATAATTATCATTTATATTTAACCTGAACTCTTGCTTATTTAAAAGTGAAAAATTTAATGACCCCGATGGTTGTGCCTTTTCTGGCTCAAATGAAAATGATAATAAATATACTGGCTGATCTGTTTTTCCTGTATGATATTTCCATTGATTTAAATTTCTATAAAAATTCGAATCTAATACCTCTTGTCTGTCATTATTATTTAAGACTGGTTGAAATGTATCCATAATATTCTCATATCCATTGAAATATGTCTGCAATTGTATATTTGTTAGATTATTTACCGTTTTTTCCTTAATTGAATCCAAAAATTCTTTAGATCCACTATACTCATCCTCTAAAAATACATTATTTAATGTATAAATATTCTTTTCATTAAAATACTTATATACATATTCTAATGTCTTATTCTTATTTATTCCTGTAAAATTATACCAATCATTCGATAAATATAAATCATCGCGTGTTAAATACCAAATTATTTCTATAATAGGATTACTAAATGATGTACTCAAATAATTTGGACCACGACTTAATCCCTGAAATAAATTAAATTGTGTCTGCGTTATTAAATATTCATGTGATGTCTGGGCAAATGTCTTCTGCTCATCTTCCCCTAAATAAATATAATTCGCTAATATTGTTGAATTACCACTCCAATTATTCTGCGTAAAATAATATATTATATTTGTCTGATCATATCCTTTCTCTAATAAATAATTTCTTATACTTATATTCTCTTCACTATTCTCATAATCCCCGAATAATTGCTGCGGAGACACCAAAGGATTACCTATCATGAATAAATCATTTAATTTATTGTATATTACATCTATATATGTTTCTGTATATTGTAATGCTATTAATGGTATTGATGAACCACTGTTTTGACAAAACCAAAATGAAAATGGTATATATAATTTATACGCTAATATCGCTAAACTTTGTTCGTCTATATTATCTGATAATTGTTGCCCCGAATTTTTTAAATAATCTACATTTCCCACTAATTCATTGTATTTCTTTTTCTGTATTTCATCATTGCATAACTCATTATATACTTTCATATAATCACCAGTCTGTCTTTCAATTAATGAACCGTCGAATCGAATTGACGTTTCTCTTATAATTTTATTCCCAACACTATCACACCACCCAAATGGTATTTTATTATTCGTAAATATTGCAGGTAATTCATATGTTAAATAACTATCATATAATAAATCTGCGTTTCTATTTATTTTACATGTTGCTGTGGTATTTTGTGTTGCAGTAAATGTTGGTGCCGGATCAAAAAATAAAGTTATGTATTCTGAACCAAATTTTGTATGTCTTTTATAAACTGTTTTAAAAAAAGTAATAGAAGGATTTCCTATTAAGAATATATTCTGACCTCCTTGTGATAATAATTGCATCATTCCACCTGGCATTCTATATATTTATATCTACTTTATTTTTATATTACTTATTTATTCTCATTTTAATTTATTTATTATATTTATTTATATTATATAAAAATGAATATGACTATGAATACGAATATGCCTAATGAGACTGAGAATGATAAGATAATTAAATTATCACAAAATAGTGAAAATGAGATTAAAAGACTTATTAAAGCTATTAAACTATTTACAGATAATACATCTGGAAAAGAACCAGATGAATCCTATTATCAAAAAAAACAACAACTTATGGCTGATATTACACAAACAAATACAGAAATTGAAGGTATATTAAAATCTCTATCAAACAAGACCGGACATCCAATAGATAATTTGAATCTTTTAAAAAATAAATTTGATAATTTTAATAAATTAAAAGATAAAGCAGTGAATTTACAAGATAAATATGCACAATGTCAAGATAAAGAAATAAAAGATTTAAATATAATTTTAGTTAGAGAAAAAGATAATAAAAAAAATGTAAATTCATTTATAAGTACATTTCAAAAAGAATTAAAAAAATTTACTAAGAATCAAGCCCATATTGAAAAAATAGTAGCTTATACAAATAATGTATATAACAAATATAAAATTAAGATAAAAGAAATATATACTGAATTATTTGAAGTTTTCAATAATGAATTAGGTAGGTATCAAAAGAATAAGGATAAGTTTATTGAATTAACACAAGAAGTATTAAGTTTCGAGCATACAGATAATATTACAGGTCAAATTGACACTATTAAAGGACACAAGAATTTTATAAAACAATCATCAGTCAATACTTCAGGAATATTTAATATAATAAAAAGTATCAATGATACTATCAACATTGGAATTAAACATCAAAACTTTACTAATAATTTGAATGGTCGTTTACGTGCTTTTTATGAACAGTATAAAAATATAATAGCACAAACATTAGCAAAATTAAAAATCGAACATGCAGACTATAACATGTTATGTCAGCAATTACAAAATAAAGTACAAGAAATTAAAAAATTTAAAAAAGCATCCCCAGGAACTCAATTTAATGACGAAATAACAAAATTACTCGAAGAATATGATACTTTAATAACGACAAATAAAGAATGTCAAGGTATTGGTACAGCTGTTGGTGCGGCTATGGGTACAGTTGCGGGTCAAGGTAGTCGTATAAATTCTCAATATAAAGTTAATTTCATTCCTTCTCCAACTAATTCTGGTTCTAATACTGGTTCTAATGATGAAGTAAACGTTGACTTTTCTGCCGTCCAGCAAATAAACAAAACGATAAAAAATAAAATAAACTCTTTAGCATTATCAAATCAAAATTTAAATGCATCCAAATTGTTTGACAAACTTCAAGAACCTAATAAGTCGGGTAAAAAAAAACTTATAATAAATATAAAAGATATACAAAGATATCATAACTATTATTCGAAAAATATATCAAAAGTACGGAAACATAATAAAAAACATTAATAGAATCAAATTAAATACTTTTCATTTCACAAATAATTTATATTATTTTAATATAGATTACTATGGCTAATAATTCAAAATTAGATATAGATATAGATTTATTAACGGATAATTATGAAATCTATAATAATTCAGTAGATAATTTTGAAATTGAATTTGGATCTTATCGAAATAAAGATTCTGCAAAAAATGTAGAAAATATTACCATTGAAAAAAATAGAATTGAGATAACAAAACAAAAAAAATACACAAATTATATTCGTGGTAAAAAAACTGCTCCAGAAGGAAGTATTATGTTCTTTGCACACACATACAAAGATTTAATAAACGAATTATTTATAAATAAATTAAGAAGTATTAATTGTGATTTAATTAAGAAAAACGATTTAATGATAGAACCACGTGAAGATGAAAATATCCATATACATGTTAAAAATAATGCTACATTAATAGAAACAACATTTCCACTTCAACTTTGTTATAAAACTATAAATAAAAATAAACAAAGAACAACTTTTATCTTATACTTTTTTGATATAAAATGTACATATGATACTAAAAAACAAAAAATAAATATTGAAAAAATAAATAGAGATCCACTTGAAAAATTTTTATCTAAATCTTTACCTTTTAGAAAAAAAATAATCAAAAACATAAAATGTGATGAAAATAATTTATTTAAAGGAAAGATATCTAAAATAAACCCAATTATTGAATTATATAAAGAACAGAAACAAGAAATACAAAAAACATTATTAAAAGCAAATTTTATTTATAAATGTAGTGGTTGTATAAATGGCATAACTACAATTTATTTTGGTAACGAAGTTATTCCGTTAAATAATAGTAATATTCAACAACAACAAACTAAAGGTATAATTGGTAATGAAATTGGGTTAATAAGGAATGAAAATGGATATCATATTTTTAAATTAGATCCAAAACTTATTCAAAAATTTATAGATGACCCGAAAAAACAAAAAAGTACTTTAGGAGATATACTGTATTATTATATTTTGAATTTTATTTATTACAAATATCAGATTTTTAAATATTGTGAAAAAACGAAACCAATGAATTATATATTACCTGTTAAAAAGATTGTTAAAATTAAGGATAATGTAATGATTATATCTTATAACGAAGAAGCAAAAAAATTTAACGAATCTGATTTATATACACTTTTAGAATATATTAAAAAAAGGGCACCATCTATTATTATTGTAAATACCCAAGAGTCAGCATCAAGAATTGGTGACAGTGGTACTTATGTAGGATGGAAAGATGTGCAACATTTTCAACATATTTTTAGAGAATCTATTGAAAAAGATAAATATTATAAAATGGTAGATAAGAGTGATGCGAGTTTAATGAAAGGATATATCATGAAAAAAAATAAGAATGTAAGAATGAGAATATATAAAAAAACGGAGAATAATAATATTGAAATAGTCAATGAAAAGAATATAAATTTAAAACAATCTACGAAAAGTGGTTTAGGGGAACTATTTAAATTTACTGTATGGAAAGGTTCAATTATGTGTGAATTAACTTTAAAGAAAAATAAAAGCCCAATAGCACAGAAATTTATTTTTGTAAATTCACATTTATTTTTCGATAGTCACAATTATAAAAAAGGTTCAGGAATAAAAACAAGAATAAAAATGTTCATGGATTTAATTGAAGAATTTAAACTATATGAAAAATATAATGATGGGTATAATATATTTTTTTTGGGTGATCTTAACTTTCGATTAACCAAATTAGCTAATGATAAACATTTATATAATTCAAATAAGAATGATGACGGTAAAAAAGAATATATTGTAAGTATTGTCAAAGACCATTTGATAAATATGAGAAATAATAAAAATAATAAAAATAATAAAAATAATAAAAATAAATTATATGAAAAAGACGAAATATATGAATTTTTAAAAAGTGAAATTAAGAAATTAACCAAAGATAATGATAATGAGAGTGAGACTGAAACAAACAAACTTTTACCTAATAAAAATAATATAAATAAATCTAATCAAAAAAAAATTTTATTAGAAGAATTTAAAAAAAGCATTGAAGAATCACGAACATTTTTATCATTTAAATATAAAAATAATATAAATTTGAAAGAATTATACAATGATAAGAGTACTAATAATAGTATTACTAATTTAACATATGACGATATTAAAAAATATTTTAAAACAGAAGATAAAACAAGATTAAAAAAAGTTACATCAGCAATGACACCAACATTTTTCGGTTCTAAAACTGAAAAATTAGATGATATTATTAAACCTCCATCAAATCCAGATAGAATTGTATATGCACTACAAAAAGATATAAAGATTAAAAAAGATGATCTAAAAATTTTTTTAGAACCACGAAAATCAGATCACAAAATGATTACATTAAATTTTGATTTGTAAATTTGTAAATTTAAATATAAATTTGTAAATTTAAATTTGTAAATATAAATTTGTAAATTTAAATTTGTAAATATAAATTTGTAAATATAAATTTGTAAATATAAATATATATGAAATGTTTCAGTTTTAAAGAATTAAAATTTAAATATGGTATTTTTGATGAATCAGTAGACTGTACATATATAATTCATCTTGAAAAAAACACACAAAGACTAAAAAATATAAAAATACAATTACATAAATATGCTCCATCTAAGAAAATTTATATTTACAACAATAAAGGATTCAAGAAATGCAAGAAAAACCTATATAAACAAAAAAGTAATTATGATATAATTCATTCTTATTTAGAAATATTTAAACATGCACATTCTAAAAAATATAATAATATTTTAGTATTAGAAGATGACTTTATTTTAGACAGAATTATTTTACACGAAGATATTAACAATATTAATAAATTTTGTTTAAAAAATAAACAAGAATATTTTAATTTAAGTATGGGTACAGTGCCATTACTTTTCTATCCTATAAACAAACATTTTAATAAACCAATTATAAATTTTGGAGTACATAATACAATATATTCAAAAAAGATGAGAATAAATTTATTAAATAATGAAAAATATATTTATAAAGTAGGTGATTGGGATGTGCATAATAATTTAATTAAGAATAGATATTTTTATTATAAGCCATTGATTTATCAAAGATTTGAAGAAACTGAGAATCAAAAGAATTGGCCATTGTTTATATGTTTTAAATATATATGTTTAAAATACATAAAATATATGAATTTTAAAAATAATCCAAAAAAAGCATTTGAACTTCATTATAAGATATCATTTGGAATATCATTATTATTATTTTTATTTATTATATTTATTATTTATAAATTATTCTTTTATTTATCGTGTAAATAGAATTTGAAGTAATATCCAAAGACCTATGAATTGTAGAATAGTATCAACAGGTTTTATACTAGGTATAATCTTGACTAATATATTATTCCATAAATATTTACCAAAAAATAAAAATAGAATCAATAAGAATGATGAAACAAATAGTATTATTGTACTTAATTCCTTTACATTATCTAAATTATTTTCATTATCTTCATTATTATTTTCAAAAAATTCGTTATTTGAAAGTATTGATGTAATATTTTGTTGTATTCTTTCAATCATTATATAATTTATAAATATATAATTTATAAATTATAAATTAAAGTTTTTATTTTATTTTAATTATTTTAATTTGTATTCATTGTATTTGTATTCATTGTATTTGTATTATTCATAATTCTATTTAATTGATCTCCATTTATTTGATTAACATTCATTAAATTACTATTATTGCTATTATTACTACTATTACTACGATTATTACTACGATTATTACTACGATTATTACTACGATTATTACTACGATTACTATTATTTTGATTATTATTCATTGATTTTTTTTGATTATTATTCATTGATTTGCGTTGATTATTAATATTATTATTATTTTGTCCTTTACCGTTAAATTTATATGTATAATCTTTCATAATACGATAATCCATGCTATCATGTATTGATGGAGTACCTCTTCTTGTAATTAATGGTGTTCCTTGTATTAATACCAACTCATCAAATAAAAATTTATCAATTGGTAGGTCAATACCCATAAGTTTAAATTTCTTTCCGAATTTTTTCTTCTGTACTTCTATTTTTTCTGATTTTTTAAAATATAACATATCCATGGATGCTTTTCTTTCATACTTTTTATTTCCATATACTGGTTCGACTCCTCTTTTTTGTAGAAAATTTATAATTTTTTTTAAATGATTATTATCATCTTCTAATTGAATCATTATTTTGTAATATGTTTGATCATAAATTAATTTGAAATTAGTAAGTTTACATTCTAATTTTTCATATTTTTGTACAACAGAATCAACTAAAAAACGAATAATTTTATCCATATATAATTTTGCTATTGATAAATTAAAATATCCAAGATAGATCAAATTTGAACTAACTAAATTAGGAAAATGCAATTCTTGGATATCATATTTATTTATTAATTTTTTTCTAATTACTTTTAATTTTTCTATTAATATTTCATCATTAATAACACATCCAATATAATAATGATGTTTACTATCATTAATTAGATTATTATTTTTGGCTGTACTATTACCTGTAAAAAAACTTGTAAAATTCATTTCTAATAATAACAACTATTTTATTTTTAATTAAAAAAATTAATCAAAATTAATTAATGAATTAACTTTTTTAAGTTTTATATTAGGCATTACTTTTTTTGATATGGTATATAATAAATATTTTTTACCATTTTCATATTTTTCTTTTGCTTTTAAATCAAAATCATGTATTTTTAAAAGTTGTCTTAATAATGTAATTACTTTTTTTTCGTTTATATTTTCTAAATATATTTTGTGTTTGCATTTTATATAGTATTTTTTAAGAATATTAATTTTATTATTTATAATTGTTATAATATCTTTACTAATAATTATCTTTTTAGAAAAACTATAATTTGTTGAATTATTCAATTCAATATTAAAACACTCATTTATCAAGTTCGATAAAAAAATAAGTTCTACATCTTCTCTAAATAATTGATTTTTTGTTTCTATATTTTTTTTAATAGTTGTATCATCAAATAATATTATATTATCCAAATATGTAGAAATTTCTTCAAAAATTACTTTTTTTCTCATTCTATTCTAAACGCATATAATTATTTTTTTAGATATCTTAAATATTTTCTTTAGGCATAGCCATTGTTTTTGCACTTGGAATATATGATGATGTATTAATTTCATTTTTTTCCTTTCTTGTACTATCATATTGAAATTTAGTAAAATTATTCAAATTACCCCCTTGATTTTTTAAAAAAATATTCCTATCATCGTTTCTCGTTTTTTCTATTTGGTCCCTTCTTGTAATAACAGGATTTCTATCAATATATAAATTTTTTTCTTGTCCATTATTAATTGTTTCAAAATTAGACATCATAAAATTTTGTGCATATTGATTTTGAAAGTCATTTTGAACAGGTTTTACATTTTCATTAAATCTTGTATTTGTTGGATTATGATAATTACCCATTTTATTATTATAAAATAGTTGAGAATTTCTATCAAATATATAATTATCATGAGTAGTATTCATTGGTTTTGATTGATTAGATATTTGGGGTATTGTGAATTCAGGTATTTTATTAGAATTATGAGGATTATTCTTATTCGGATTATTCGGATTATTCGGATTATTAGAATTATGAGGATTATTAGAATTATTCGAATTATTCGAATTATTATAATAATTATTATAATTATTTACATTATTATTATTTATTTCAGTATCAAATAAATAACTATTCATTATTAATATAAAGATATTTAAATTTTAAATAGTAATATATATTCATGTTAAAAAATAATTATAATTATATTTTAAATGGAATATCACACGAAATAAATATTAATTCATCAATAAAAATACAAAGTTATCCATTAGATGAAAAAAAACTATTGTCAAATAAGTTTATGATTAAAATAATAAATGATTTATTTGAATATTTATCGATTGATTATTGTATTATAAATAAAACATTATTAGGACAGAAGATATTCAAAGGAATTAATATATTTGAAGAAGATATTGAAATATTAATACAAAAAAATAATTTAAAAACAGTATTAAAAGAAGAAGAATATTTACAAAACAATAATATATTTATTCAGAATATTGAAAATAAATATATAATATTAAAGACTCTTTTTTTTAATGATATTGAAGTAATAACCTATATTTATTTATTTCATGAAGATAATAATATAATAAATTTTTATAATAAAAATTTAAAAATTTATAATTTAAATTTTTATGATATATTCCCAATAAAAAAAGATGTTTTTGAAGAATTTAGTGTAAGTATTCCAAATAAAGTGAATGATGTATTAGAAACATGTGAAATAAATTTAAATTTTATTACTTTTAAATCATTAAAAATGATAACAAAAAGTTTTATTGAAAATAATTATGATATTTTATATATTTTAATATATTTAATATTTTTATTTTCTAATAAAAATTCTAAAGATTCTAATTCTAATAAAGATTCTAATTCTAATAAAGATTCTAATTCTAATATTGATTACTTCGATTTAATTGATTAATTAATTTTTAGAATTGTTTGAATAAATTTTGGACTAAGTTCGTCTAAATAAAATAAGAATTTATTTTTAACACCTATTAAATTATATATACTTTGGTTATTAATAATTGATATATAAATCAATATATAATAATTCGATTTATTAGTATTTATAATTTGATACCCTTGATTATTATTTTTTTTAATTCTTTTTTCTAAGAATACGATATTTACATTATATATTTTTGATAATATATCAAATTCAATAATACAACCTCTATATTCATTGCTTAAAATATAATTCATTAAATCTTCATAATTTAATATATTTTTAATTCTTTTGGCACATTTATCTTTATATTTTGTATAAATATCTAATTCCACAATATTTTTATTTCTTGAATCTTTAACAATATCTCCCCAATATTTAATTAATTCTTGTTTAATTGATCTAATATCTATTGGTTTATTTTTATTGTAAAATTCAGTATTTGACTTTATTGCATCTCTAAAAATAGAAAATACATTGACTATTTCATTTTTAATTTTAAATTTATCTCCCAATATTTTAGACCAATGAATTGATAAATTTTCTTGATTATAATTATTTTTATTTTTATATTCATCTTTTAAATATAAGTTTTTATTAAAAGCGTATTTTTCAGTAATACTTTCTTCATATAATTTTCGTGTATCCAAATTGATACCATAATTTTTAAAAAATACTATATCAATTTTATTTTTTATTTCTTCTAAATTATATGTTTGTATTTTAATATATTTATTATCATTTTCAGGTACATAATTTTTATCTAATATATTATCAATATCATTATTTAATATTTCCTCTCTTTTTATTTTAAATCTCAATAGTTCATCTAATAATTTAGATAAATAATATGGATAGTTATGAATATGATCAAATAATTGTATAAAATTTATTTTATTAATATACAATTTACATTTATTATTATGATTAATACAATGAGGATCAGACTCACATTTAAACAATGTTTCATAGTTATTTGATTTATTTTGTTTTGTACTTCTCATCCAACAAGGAACTCTTTTATTAGGTATTTTATATTTGAAAAAATCTATTTTCTTATCTTTTATAGATGTTATTTTTTTAAAAATTTCATCAAGTATTAAGTACATTTTTTTTCTATTAATATCTAAACTTTTATTATTATATTGTTCTTGATTATATATAATTAATTTTATTTTATCTAAATATTTCTTATTTTTTTGTAAGAAAATGGATAATTCATATCTTAATCGATTAAATGTTTCATCTTCAAAATTCTTTTTATTTATTTTCTCAATTCTTTTATCATTCATTAAAATTTTTTGTGTAATAAATTCATTAATATCACTAAAATATTTAGTATTACTTATTTTTAATTCACGGTCTTTATCAATTGTTCTTTTAACAGGTATTAATCTATTGTTATTATTTATTAATGCGATAATATATTTATTTGCTTTATTATCAACTATTTTATGTTCAATTTTGTATTTTAAATTTGTATATTTATTAATTTTTTTTGTATTTTTAAGAACATCTTTGTAATCTATTAATTCAGTAGTGCTTAAATTATAAACAACTTTGTAATTTATTTTTTCAAATAATTTACTTGGTTTTACAGGAATATATAAATTATTTTTCAATACGATTCCAAAAACTTTATTATAACTATCAATATACTGCATTTTTGGAATAAAATCTTTTCCTAATTTGTCTAATTGTATTGCTCTTAATATCTCTTTAATCGTATAAACTAAATCATAATCAAATCTAAATGATGTATTATCAATTTTTAATTTATATAAATCTACGTTTTTTTTTAATATTTGTGTCCAATCTATATCATGTTTTCCTGCACATCCATCTTTTGATATTTCTAATACTTTTTTTATTTCAAGTAAATCACTATTAAAGATACATTTTTTAACAGCACTTTTACCATCACCTTCAAGAAAGTATATTGGTTCATAATAATTATCTGTTTTAGCAATTAAAATACTTTTTTTATTTTCGTCATAATATTCATATATATTCTCCCCAAATGGACATAATATATCATTATTATCAAAAATAATTATATTTACACCACTCTTATATAAAATATTATCTCTTTGTAGATAATCCCATAAATATTTATGATCAATGATTATTTTATCATTATTTAAAAATTTTTTAAAATTTTGTATTCCTGTTAAATTATGTTTAGGGTCATTAAATATATTTTCTAAATTACCATTATGTAAACTTTTAAATAAACTTATATCTAATTTTTCAATTAATATTTTTTTCAATTTATTTTCATCAATATTGTTACTATTATCATCGTCAATGCAAGATACTATATTAACAATACATGATAAGAATGATTGATTATTTTTGTGTCTAATTCCTTTTTTTACGTAACCTTTATTTATATTTAAGTATCCTGTTTCCAATCTTGTATTTAATATTCTTGTTACTTCAGCAGGAAGTATAGAATATCTATCTTTTTCGATTGGACTGGGTTTTCCTAATATATAAATCATACCATTTTTAGAATTAACTTCTTCTACATCTTCACCCAAACATTTTTTATAATTAGAATATGTTTTTGGATATTTTATCGAATTTTGAGGATAAGCAAAACAACATGGAAGACAGTGATATTTATCTGGATGTTTTCTACCAATAAATCCTGGATATATTTGATTCGTTTCTCTTATAATTACTTGATGACTATTATCATATGGACATAGGGCAGTTTTACATTGTCCTCCATCTCTTCTTAATAATCTTACTTGAATTGTTTTTTCATCAATTTCACTTCTTGATAATGGTATTTCACAAACTGGGCACCAAATATTCGGACAAATATACCATCTTTGAAACTCTTCTGGTTTTGAACTATATTTTAAACTATATGTATAAGATTCCTTATTAATTTTAGGATTTTCTGTTGGGTCTTTAAGTAAAACAACTGGTTGTCTTCCTTGTGCAGCACCACATCTTGTTGAATATTGAACTCCTTTATTATTTTTCATTTTAAATCTAAATAAGTAATTATCATATCTTTGTAATCTTCTTAAATAATAACTTGGATCATTACAAGCATCTGTGCATCTATCTTGATCTGGTACTGCATCATCACATCTTAATTTTAATTCTGGAGCAATATCTTCATCTTTTGCAATACCTGAGTCTGATGACATTAATCTTGAATTATTTATATATTCAGTAGAATTTTTATCATCTAAATAAGAATATAATTTATCTTTTATAATATCTAATTCAACAGAATCCAATAGAGTATTATTATAATTTTCCATTTTATCATTTCCATAGGATATTATATAATTGTCTTCCTCGATAATTTGATTATTCAATTTCTTATTATTTATGAATTGTCCTAATTTACTATTATTATTCTCTTTTAAAAACATTAGTAAAAAGTTTTTTATAAAATTATAAATAATATTTATTTGATAAAAACTCGTTATTTGGTTTATTTTTATGCTATTATTTGTAATTTCTATATCAACACCTATTTTATATTCTGGATCTATTCTACTTGATATATAAGAACTATATTTTTTCTTCCATTCCATTATATATTTTGTTACATCATCAAATGTTTTATCATATTTTTTACTAATCATATGTATAATATTAATATCTAATTCACCTTTTGATTTTAAAATATCAATATCTTTTATAATATCAGTCATTGGAATAAATCCACTAACTTTTTTATATCGTAAATTTATAACATTTATAAGTCGTTGTTTATTTTTATTATTTAAGTCTTTTGATTCGTCATATAAATATTCTGGAAATTTTTTGGAAAATTCATATAAATCATTAAAATTTATTTTTAAATTTTGTAATATTGGAATGTAAATATTACAGTATATTAGTTTTGTGTTATTTTTTAAGTTAATATTTTGTTTATCAACATCTAAATCCGGAGGTTCTATTTTTTGTTTAATATTTAGTTTTTTTGATACAATATTATTATTTATATCTTCAATTAATTTTTTACAAATCTTTAAACTATATGATATATCATCTAAATTAACATTATCATTAAAATTAAAATTTAATTTAATTGTTAATTCATTGTTTTTTCGTAATATTAATGATATATATTTTGGTTCATTATTATAATCTTTGATATATTTTTTTATCATTATTCCGTTAATTTTTGTGGTAATTTTATTAATACCTATCCAATCATTTATAATTGGTTCGGATACTTTATTATTACTAATTGCTTCTGTTGATATAAGAGATATTGGAATATTAAAACTTTCATCACCATATTTTACGAATGGTAAATCATCCCCTAATCTTTTTTCTCTTACATAATCAAATATTTGATATAAATCTAATGGTGGTGATTCCTTCATATTTTTAGGAATATTTTCTATTTCATTTGATTTAAAATTAATAGATGTTATGTTATAATTACCAATAAAATTATTATTATTATTTTTATATTTATTAAAAATATTGTATAATACTAATTCTTTATCAAACATTTTTTTTTTCAATAAATAATCATTTTTAACATTTTTTATATCGAAATTTAAATTTAAATATGGAAAATGTTTTTTAAAATAAAAACTAATTAAATTTTTATTTATTAATTTCTTTTTTTCTTTTAAATAATTATATTCTTCTAATGCATCAGTAATATATATCGTATTGTTAGTGACTCCTGAAAAATTAATAAAATCATAAATCAATATATTATTTTCACTGTTGTTTAATGTATATTTTTTTTTGGTTTGAAAATTAGTATCTATATTAGCTGATTCATATACTAATGGTTTCATCTTTATTTTATTTTTATTTGAATCTTCATAATAAAATCCTATTATTTCTTTTTCTTTCTTTTCATTTACTATCCACAATTCTTGATTTTCTGGTAATATATAATTATTATTAGTATGAGAACTACAATAATAAAAAATTTTTTTTTTTATAATTGATATACTATCATTTATTCGTATATAATTATAAATAAATTTTATATCTACTTTTTCTTTTATAAATTTAATCCATAATGATAGTTCATCTTTATAATTTTGTTTTAATTTTGAAATTTCTGTCTTAGATTTTATACTTTCTTTATTTTCAATTTTATTTAATATCTTCTTAATATCTTCTTCAATATATCCAATAAATATATATACAATTCTTTTACTTCTTGATATTTTTTCAATATTAAAAATAATATTTTTGTCCTGACTAGAATAAGACATAACTTACTATTTAATAATATATTTTTTAATATATTTTTAATATATTTTTAATATATTTTTAATATATTTTTAATAATTTTAAAAATATATAATTTCATCTATGTTAAATATTTTACAAAAATAATATTTTACAAAATAATATTTTACAAAATAATATTTTACATAATCTATTCAATTGGACTATCTGTAACTTTAATTCCACAGTATTCTTTCGGATTTTGGGAGTATTTCTCTTTTGTATATACATCTATTATTATTGATTCTTCTAATAATAATTTAAAATTCTTCCAAAATTCTTCTGTGTGACCAACTGATTTTGTCATAATATGTGCTAATTCATGTATAGCAACAAATGTTATCGTATTTAAATCTACAAATGATTCATTTTCATCTTTCTGTCTAATACAAAATACTATTTTTTCACCTTTATTTACACTATAAGACGTATATTGACTACTTTTTCCTGATTCTGATATATTATCAGCATTAAATTTTTTATTCATTCTAATAACACTTTCGTCATTTGGGTATTTTAATTTCATTGAATCAACTAATTTTTGCAATTTATTTCTTATTGTTGCTAACATATTTGCTGCTTCTTGTTTATCATCTCTGTCACGTACTAAATATTCATTATCATCAACAGAAGATTTAACGGATGTTACTTCATTCGCATATGATTCATATTGTGAATACCCTAATAAAACAAATGCGATAATTGTTAATAAACTAATTAAAAAATTAATATCCATATACTTAATAAATATTTTTATTTTATTGTTTTTATTTTTTCTAATTTTTCTTTAATTAGTTTAAAATTCTCATTTGTATATGATGTTTTTTTGGTATCTAATTTTAAATTAAAACGTGTTGAGTCTTCTACTATTTGTATTTTTAATTTATCTATTTTATTTTTATCATCTTTTAACTTTTTATCAATTATTTTCAAATAATCTTTTACTTGATAAATGATTTCTTTATAATATTTATTTACATACCCTTTCTTTTTTAAAAAAATATATAATTCATTAAAATTACTAAAATCTAATGTTAAATCAATTCCATATTTCTTTTCTATTTCATCTACTAATGATTGTACATAATATGCAAAAAATAATTGTGAATATAATGTACTATCGCTTATTGTTGGATATCTTAATTTTGACATTTTATATATTTCAGCCATTTTTTTAATAACATTATTTGATTTAGAATCGTGAATAAATCTTTTAATATATATATATTCAACAAGTTTATTTATATTTTTTGGCTTATAAGTATATATACCTTTATAGGATGTTATATAAAACTTTTTTTTTTCTAATTCCAATAATATTTTAATATCATCGTTTGAATAACCAAATTTATGTTGAATATAACTTATATCATTTGTATCATTCGTATCATTCGTATCATTCGTATCATTACAATCAGAATATATCTCTTCATAAAACAATGATTCATTGTTTAATAAACAATAAAGGTTATTTAAATGTTTATCATTTATATTTAAATATTTTTTAAATTTACCATTTTTTTGTATCGTTTCATAATTTGGTATAGCACATATAATACATTTTTTTGATTTAGTATCCATATTATTATTTAATAAAAAAAATTAAAAAGAATAATTTCCATAAGTCTTATTATTTCCTCGTTGTTCTCCTATGAATTTTCTTTGTTCTGGTGTAGTACATACACAACCTCTATCTGTTGAATATGTCGATGGACAACACGATGGATCTGAATAAGATTTAGCAAATATAAACATTGAATCTTTTGGTAATTCACTATAAATCATTTCGTTCTTCAATGGTAGTGGTGTTCCTTGAGGAACAAACATTTTACCTTGTTTTAATGGGGGATTAGAAGGTTCGTGTCTCCACGAATCTTTGCTTTTTGTTTTTAATTTTAAATTATCATATGATCCGATAATACCAGTACCCATATTAAATGCAATAGGTGATGGTGCATTATTTCCTGAATTTGCCATTTTACCACTAATTTGATTAATATTGTAATTCATTATATAATAATAATATATATTTATTATTTATTATTTATTATTTATTATTTATTATTTATTATTTATTATTTATTATTTATTATTTATTATTTATTATTTATTATTTATTATTTATTTATACATATATTTATGTATATATTCATCTTCATTTATTAGTTTGATAATATTATCTTCTAATTCCATTTTTTCTTCATTTAAATGAAAATTTGTATATTTTATATTTAATTCTTCCAATGTATCAATATTTAATTCTTTCATTATATATTTAATATATATCTTATTATTATTCAATACACCAAAATCATTAAATGGTCCATTACATTCCTGAATTATTTCCTTAATATCTATACCGTTTATTGAAGCTGTATCTATTTCATTACATTCATTGTTATAAAAATATAATTCATTATTTGAATATTTTTCTATATTTTTATCATTAATATCTGTAATATTTAATGGTATATATATAAATTTATCATCTAAACTATCATAATTAATATATACTCTATACTGACATTCTTCATATATATATTTAACTAATATACAACAATTCTTAGTTATTTCTAAATTATTTACTTTAAATGTGTCTTCGAAAATTTCTTTATTTATATCCATGTATCCAAAATATTCAATATAATTATATTCTATTATATCAGTATCATTAATTAAATAACAATTCGTAATATAATTATCAATAAATATAGATTTTTTAATAGTTTTATATTGATTTTGAGAATATAATTTTATTAAAATTAAATAATTTAATATGGTCTCCCCATAACTAAATAACATACTTATTATATAAATAATATATTTATGTTTTATTATAAAATTAAACAATTCCATATTTTTTTTGATAAATAAAAGATTATTTATCATAGCAACATCTATATAATCGTTTACATTATTATTTATTTCATTTTCTGATTCATTTTCTGAATTATCTTCTGATTCATTTACTGAATTATCTGATGAATCATTTACTGAATTATCTTCTGATTCATTTACTGAATTATCTGATGAATCATTTACTGAATTATCTTCTGATTCATTTACTGATTTATCTGATGATTTATCTGATGATTTATCTGATGAATCATTTACTGAATTATCTTCTGATTCATTTACTGATTTATCTGATGAATCATTTACTGATTTATCTTCTGATTCATTTACTGATTTATCAATATTTTTTAATTCATTAAAATCGTTTATTTTATCATATTCATCTGAATCATTCGTTCCGCCTGATTTATTATCTTCATTTGTCTCTTCATTAGTCACTTCAATAGTCTCTTCAATAGTCTCTTCAATAGTCTCTTCAATAGTCTCTTCATTGGTCTCTTCATTGGTCACTTCAATAGTCTCTTCATTGGTCTCTTCATTGGTCTCTTCATTGGTCACTTCAATAGTCTCTTCATTAGTCTCTTCATTGGTCTCTTCAATTATATTTTCATTGGTATCTTCATTGGTATTTTCAATAGTATCTTCAATTATATTTTCATTGATATTTTTATTAGAATCTTCTAAATTCCTGTCATCATCATTATTATGTACCATATATTATTTAATATATAAATCTTTAAGTTAAAAATTTATATATTAAATAATTTAGAATTAAAAAAAATTGATTTAAATAAAATAATAGAAACATATATAATATAAAATGACAGAAATCATCGAAAAAATAAGTAGTGAAAAAATACCCAAATTTAAAAAATTATCAAAGGAAACGAATGGTAAAATTTATGAATGGGAAGTAAAAATTAATAAAATTAATGATACACACTATGAAATTTTGACTTTAAATGGATATAGTGATGGAAAGAAAGCTGAACATAGGGTAAATATAAAAAAAGGAAAAGCAAGCAGGACAATATTAGAACAAACAATATTGGAAGCTCAATCTAAATTTAATAAAAAAGAAAAAGAATATAATACATCTATTTTTAAACCTATGCTTGCTGATAAAGTAAAAGTAGATTTATATACAGGTAAATCAAAATCTAAAGCATTTAAAATTGATTTTCCTGCTTATGTACAACCAAAATTAGATGGTTTGAGAGGAGTTACTTATTTAAAAAATAACGAAATATTTATTCAATCAAGAGCAGGAAATGTCTTTGACAATTTTAATATATTAAAAAATCAATTAAAGAATATTTTTAATATTGTAGGTGAAGATATTTATATAGATGGTGAATTATTTACCGATGAATTCAGTTTTCAAGAATTATCTGGATTAGTAAGATTAACTTCTGAAAAAGTAACAGAATTAGAACTTAAGAAAATTGATAAAATTAAATATAATATATTTGATATTTATTTCGTAAATACACCAGAAATGCCTTTTAGAGAAAGAATTGAAAAATTAAAACAATTAATGGAAATAAAAAGTATTAATTTAATTCATTTAGTAGAAACTTCTTTGATTAATGATTTTAAAAAAGCCGACGAAATGCATGATATGTATGTATCAAGAGGAGGGGAAGGTTTAATGATTCGTGACATAAATAGTATTTATGAGCCTAATAAAAGATCTAAATTTTTACAAAAATTTAAGAAATTTGAAGAAGAAGAATTTAAAATTATAGGATTTAAGGATTCTGAAAGAGAAAAAGGTCTTGTAATTTGGATTTGCGAATTAAAAAATGGTATTGAATTTGACATTGTTCCAATTGGTTCAAATGAAGAAAGAAAAGAATTATTTAAAAATGCAGAAAAATATATTGGAAAATTATTAACTGTACAATTTTTAGGATTAACAGATGATGGAAAACCTAAAATTGCTAAAGGAAAAGATATTCGTGAAGGATATTAAATTTAATTTTTCAAAAAAAATTTAATAAGTAATAATATGGATAACAACTTATTAATTGGACTATTTTTCCTTTTACTATTAATAAGTATATTTATAATGAATTATAATATAATTTTAAACAATGTAGAAAGTTTTGATAATAATTTTACTGATGACAAATGTTGTTGTACTAAAAATACAATTGATAAATGCAATAAATATGGTAAATCATGTGTATGTGATTATTATGATAAAAATAAACATTTCTGTCAAAGTTCATATTAAATTAAAAATTTAACAATATAATATATGATGGATAGTTTTAATACGTTTATTTATAAAAATATACAAAAATTAAAGTCAGAAACAAATTTAAGTATATTTAATGTTTTAACAAATAATAATGATATTGTATTTATATGTCCAAATTTATATTTAGGTAATACAAAATCAATTAATAATATTGAATTATTAACTAAATATAATATTGATTCTATCGTAAATTGTACAAATGATATACCAATTCATCATCATTTTAATAATAAACCAATATTAAGAGTTGATATAGAAGATAGTAAAGACATAGAAAATATTGAGAAATTTAAATCAAGAATAATTCACGCAACATATTTCATTGATGCTCAAATAAAACAAAATAAAAACGTAATTGTACATTGTTATTGGGGTATTATGAGGTCACCAACAATAATAGCATCTTATTTAATTTATAAATACAAAATGGATGTTGATGGTGCGATTGAATTTATAAAAGATAAAAAAAATTTTTGTTTTAATAATATTTATAATTTTAAAGAAATATTATATTATGTAAAAGAGGAATTTAATAAAGTTAATGATACATAATTTTATACATAAAATTATACATAATTTTATTAAATTATACAAAATTTCTTATAAAAACTCTAAATTCTTGGTCATTTGTAACATTAATTCCTAACTTATAGTAATATTTAGATCCACAATGTTTATTTTTAATTAGATATAATCCATAACTTAAATCACTTAAATATTGACGAATTGTTTGAAATAAAAATCCAAAATTTGTCATATTCCATTTTCGCACAACAATATATTTATAGTAATCAACTTGATCATTAAAATTCATTATTATTTCTAAATTATTATTTAATGCCCATCTAACTTTTGTATTTGCACCGAATTTTGCATTCTTTTTAAAATTAAATGAACTAGCCAATGAATATTGATAAAATGCAATAATATCTTTTGCTAATTTAGGATTATTTTTAATAACAGTATAGATTTGTTCTTTACTTCTATTGATAACAGATTGATAAAAAACAGTTGGTATAATATTATCATCAAAATATTTTGATGTTTTTGTTATTGGCTGATTACAATCAAAATTGAAAACCCAGTCACTATCCATATATATAATAGTATTATTATTTTTAAAAAACATATTAATTTAAAATTAGTATGCATAAATATATATATATGAGTTCCAAAAAAAAAAATATAGAGTTTGAATGTTTAGATTCTGATTTTGAGGAAGATGATTTTATTGATGATGATTTTATTGACGATGATGAAATGAATGAAGATTATCGTCCAGTAAAAAAAAAAAGAAGGGCTTCAAGTGAAGGTGATCTTGAAACAATTAAAAAAAATAAACATAAAAAAAATATTTATTTTAAAAATCTAACTAAAAATGAACAAAATAGTATGATTAAAAAAGAAAGTGAAATATATAATCATTTAAATTCCAATACACCATTAAGATATAATATAATAAACTCAAATTTAAATATTAGTACTAAATCAATGATTTTACAACGCATAGATCATTTTGAACTATTATCACAAGAAGAGAATGAATATCATAAATTAAGTAAATGGATTGATTCATTATCAAAAATTCCTTTTAATAATTATTTGAAAATGGAACTTAATTTAAAACCAGATAAAATACAACAATTTTTGATTGATTCTTATTATAAATTAGACCAAACAATTTATGGACAATATAAAGCAAAAAATAAAATTATGCAGATATTAGCTCAATGGATAACAAATCCTAACTCAATAGGACAGATAATTGCATGTGAAGGACCACCAGGTGTAGGTAAAACAAGTTTAATTAAGAATGGTATATCAAATGTTTTACAAAAGCCATTTTCATTTTATGCTTTAGGAGGTGCGAGTGATATATCTATATTAGAAGGACACTCTTATACATATGAGGGTGCACATTATGGAAGACTTATAGAAATATTAATTGAAACAAAAGTTATGAATCCAATCATATTTTTTGATGAATTAGATAAAATTAGTAATGATGAAAAAGGTAATAATATTGAAAATCTATTGATACATCTGACAGATCAGACACAAAATAATTGTATTCAAGATAAATATTTTAGTGGTATTGATTTTGATTATTCAAAAGCAATTTTATTTTTCTCATTTAATTATATTGAAAATATTAATCCTATTTTAAAAGATAGATTAACAATTATAAAATTTGAAGGGTATAATATTGATGAAAAAATAATTATTTTGAAAAAATATTTATTAAAAGAAATTATTAACAATGTTGGATTATCTGAAAATGATATAATTTTTGATAATGATGTTTTTTATCATATTATTAATAAATATACAGATAATGAAGAAGGAATGAGAAATACAAAACGTGTATTTGAAGAATTATTTTTAAGAATTAATTTATTGAAATTATTAAATGATAAAAAGAATAATAAAACCGTACATAAAGATTTAAATATTGATTACATGATTAGTAATCTTAAATTTCCATTACATTTGAATAAAAATAATATTGATATATTATTGAATAATTACCAGTAACTTCCAAAAAATTAGTAAAGAGTTACAAACGTTTCTTTTTTAATTCCTGAACGAACTTTATGTATATAAAAAGCTTCTTTGCTATTGAATAATATACACATATTTTTTCGTGGTTTTATTTTTGTTCCATCACTAAATTCAAATATTCCTCCTGTAAAATCTTCTTTATATGTCGATCCGTATATAATTATACTATATTTAGGAATTTTATTAGGATAATATAAAACTTTTTTTTCAGATAATATTATTTGATTGTTATATATTTTTTTATTAGAAACAACCATAGCATCATTACAAATCCATTTTGTTTTTGTATTAGTATTATCACATATTCTACATTCTCTTGTACTATATGTAGTACTACTTGTGTTACAATTTAATTTTAATTTAATTTTAATATTAATATGAGGATATTTTATATCCTCATAATTATTTATATTATCAAGTAAATCTTCAATATTACAAATAAATCTTTCATTTTTAATTTCTGGAAATTCTTGTAATAATTTTTGTGAATATATTTTTAATATATCTTCTTTTTTTATTTTAATATTAGAAATATTAGTCATTGTTCATATATATACTTATATATATATATACTTATATATACTTATATATATGTTTTTATATTAAAATATTATTACAAAATTATTAATATTATTATATATCATAATATGATTTATTGGACTACATATAATTTTACAGGATATATGCTTTATAATAGTAATTTGATTCCCATGAACAATATATTAAAAACATCAATTATATGTACATCAATTATTGGTGGATATATGACATACATATATCCACGAAAATTAATTATACGTTATAAAAATGAAACTTATGAAATACCATATCCATTACTTCTTTCAGGTGATTTTATATTCCATCAACTACCAATGATTCATTCATTATATATTCCAAATGAAGTAAGTGTATGCGGAGGATATTTAATCCCATTAATGCTATCATGGTATACAATGAATAAATTATATATTACAAATACAAAAAAAATTTATGGTATAAGTTTAGAAAAACTTGTATTATCAACAGGTGGAATTATTGGTATGTTCGCATTATTGAATCATAAACAAAATTTATCTTCAATTATGAGACCATTATTTCTTTCATTAAAAATCAATACATAATTATATATAACTAAATAATTTTATTTTTCATTTACGATTTTTATACAATCTTCTTTTGTTAATTTTTGTACATTTTGATCTTTCTTAATTTTATAAAATTTAGAATTATATAAAATATAGGGTCCATATTGTCCATTTTTTACAATATAATCTCCAAAATTATGAATATCATTCGAATTTTTTTTTGTTTTATCATTTGAATTTTTTTTTGTTTTATCATTTGATTTTGGATAGGGATTTTTAATTATATTTACACAATCTTCTTTTGTTAATTTATCTAAATCATAATTTGATGGAATCGTATAAAATTTTGATTTATATAAAACATAGGGTCCATATTGTCCATTTTTCACAATATAATCTCCAAATTTATGAATATCATTATTCTTTTTCTCAACTAAACATTCAATCGCTTGTCTTAATGTTAAATCCTCATCATAATCACCTAATATTTTATAATTTTTCTTATCATAGTCCAGATAAAATCCAAATTTACCCTTTTTCACAAATATATTCTTATTTTCATGTACTCCTAAATCCTTTGGATAATCAAATCCTTTTACCGATTGAATATCTTCTAATGTAACTTTATTTACGTCAAAATCTTCCAATTTTTGGAATCTCACCTTTTTATCATTCTCCACATCTACAAATTGTAAAACTGGGCCATATTTACCAACATATGCAAATACGTGTTCATTTTTATCATTGATTCCTAAATTTTTTTTGGAATCTTCTTTCTTCTGAAATGCTTCCTTTTTAGAAGCACTTGATTTCAATAATTTTACTTTAGGTTCAAAAGAAGAATAAAATGTTGTTAATACTTTTGTCCAATTAATTTTATTATTTGCAACATCATCCAAACTTTCTTCTAATTTGCTTGTAAATGAATAATTCATTAAATCTTCAAAATTATCATTTAAAAATGTACTTGTATTTTTACCAATATCTGTTGGTAATAATTTTCTTTTTTCACTACCAATAGCAAATTTATCAGGAATTTCCTTAATTTTATCATCGACTAATTCATAATTCATTACATCCTTCTTTATACCATCAATGTTCATACTTTTCGCATAATTACGCTGTTGAATTGTTTCAATAATATTAGCATAAGTAGATGGTCTTCCTATACCAAGTTTCTCCATTTTTTTAATTAATGTAGATTCGCTATATCTTAATGGAGGTTGTTGATATTTCTCATTTCCAACGATTTTAGTATATTTAATTATATCATCTTTCTTAATTTTTGATAATAAAATATCGTCTTTCATAACTTTTGGTGTTTCATCAGCATCTTTTTTAGGTACATATTCGTCATATACTTTTTTATATCCTTCAAAAACTAATTTCTCGAATTTACATTCAAAAACATATTTACTTTTACTTATTTCAATAATAATCTTATAACTGTCATAAATTGCTTGTGACATTTGTGATGCTACTGCTCTTTTCCAAATTAATTGATATACTTTATTCTCAAAAGTGTCAAAACTACTATCTAATATTACTTTTGATAAATTTGTAGGACGAATTGCTTCGTGTGCTTCTTGTGCACATTTAACTTTTGATTTATATATTCTTTTTTTAAAATAAGTTGAACCATATTTATCATTTACATATTCATTGATTGACTCAATAAATTGATTACTTAAATTAACATTATCTGTTCTATGATATGTAATTAATCCTGCTTCATATATCTTCTGTAAAATACTCATAATTCTTTTTGAACTAATCCCAAATTTAGAACCTGCTTCCTGTTGAATACTACTTGTTATAAATGCCGGTGGTGGATTTTTTTCTGTTTTACTCTTTTCAATTTCATGAATTTTAAATGTGGATTTTTTAGCATCATTTAAAAAATGAACCAATTCCTCATTTGTTTCAAAATTATGATTTAAAAACCCTTCCAATCCATTATCAAATGTTCCTTTTGTTTTATAATATTTTTTATCATTGAATTTAGCAATATCTGCTTCTTTCTCCACAACTAACTTTAAACATACACTTTGGACTCGTCCAGCACTTAATTTCGGTGCAATATAAGACCATAATAATGGACTTAAACTAAATCCAATAATCTTATCCAAAATTTGACGGGTTTGTTGACTATGAACCATATCCATATCTACCTTTCTTGGATTTGATACAGCATTTTCTAACGCCTTTTTTGTAATTTCGTGAAATGAAATTCTATTATTTTCTTTAATATTTAATTTTAACATTACTGCTATGTGCCATGAAATGGCCTCGCCTTCTCGGTCTTCATCCGAGGCAAGTAATATCCTATCTACAGTTTTAGCGGCACTTAATAATTCTTTAATAACCTTGCCTTTACCATCACATATTTTATAATTTGGTTTAAATCCATTTTCTATATCAACTCCAAAATTTTCTTTTTCTAAATCACGAATGTGTCCAAATGATGATCTAACTATATAACCATCTCCTAATAATTTTTCAATTGTTTTCGCCTTAGCAGGTGATTCTACAATTAATAATGTTTTCATTGATATTACTCTATTTTATTGTTACTTATTATTTAAATCAATTTCTTTTAATTTATTACATATTTTTCAAAAAATTTATTTTTTAATATTTTTAATATCCTTTAGATATATCTTCGTTTTTATTTATTAAAAATTGTAATGCTACATCTTGATTATTTTTTAAAATCAAAGAAAAACAATCATTCACATTATCTTTTATTTTATGTATATTCATAAAATTATTAAATTTTTCATCTATTTCTTTCTTAATATCTTCAAGAAAATCTATTAATTTTGAGATATTTTGTTCTGTCTGTGGTTTGTATTCTTCACAAAAATTTTTTTCAAAAATATCTTTTAATTGTTTATTTAATTTTATCATAGATTCTTGAATAATAACATTTAGATCTTCTTCTTTATAAATATTTTCTTTACCATCGTCATTTTTATCATCGTTTTTATAAACTCTACATGTTTTTGTTTTTTCATCTATAATTATATTTGAATTTGAATCATTCTTTAATATATTTTTATAAAAGGTAGTATATATAAAATTTGAAAATAAAATCATCCTTTGTTCTTTTTCTGTAATATGTGAAATATCCCAATCTTCATTAAATGGTATTAAATTATCAATCTTAATTGTATTATTTATAATATTTTGATTTTGAATATTTTGAATATTTTGAATATTTTGATTTTGAATATTTTGAATATTTTGATTTTGAATATTATTTTGAATATTACTATTTGATTTCTTTTTATTAAATTGTGATTTATTTAATAATTCAATTTCATCATCATTATATTCACAATCAATTGATTTAGAACAAATTTTTTTTCTATTTAAATGTGATAAAACATTACTTTTTTTTGATTTGTAAAAACATCTATAACATTTATAATTCATAATATATATTAAGCATTATTATTTTAAATACTTTATTGCTTAATATTGTATTTTACATGATGTATCTTAATATATTATTATTTATTTTAACCAATAATATATTAAGATATATTTTATTATTATATATTTTATTACTTTTATTGAGTATAAAAATGCTTAAAAATGCTTAAAAATGCTTAAAAATGCTTAAAAATGCTTAAAAATGAAAAAAAATGCTTAAAAAATCTATAAACTATTTTTTTTCATTATTTTTATGAAAATTAAGCATTTTCACATTTTTTTTTCATTATTTTTATGAAAATTAAGCATTTTCACATTTTTTTTTCATTATTTTTATGAAAATTAAGCATTTTCACATTTTTTTTTCATTATTTTTATGAAAATTAAGCATTTTCATATTTTTTTTTCATTATTTTTATGAAAATTAAGCATTTTCATATTTTTTTTCATTTTTTTATAAAAAATATATGATTTATATATATAATTAATTATCAAATAAACAACAGTCATTTATTAATATTTACAAGATAACTGATTTTATAACAAAGTGTTGGAATTAAAACGAAAAAATAAAACAAATAGTATATTTATTAAAAAAATATTAAAATATAATAAAATATAATTATATATCAATATAATTATCATAACATTTTTATTTATTCATTTATTTAATTTGCTTAGAAAAATGCTTAGAAATTTGCTTAAAAATTTGCTTAAAAATTTGCTTAGTAAAAAAAGTGTTAAAAATATTTTTAAATTAGAAAATAAAATAATATTTTAATAATTATTATTTTTTATATAAAACTTATAAATTAACAAAAAATATTTTAAGCAACTAATTAAGCATTTTTCTAAGCATTTTTCTAAGCAAATAATTAAATAATATTTAAACATTCTCAACAATGAAATTATTATTATTATTATATTTTATCAATATAAATTTTTATTTTGATAAATAAATTAAAAAAATATAAATAAATATTCAATATAATTCTTAAAAAATGATAAAAAATGCTTAATTTTCATAAAAAAAATGAAAAAAAAATATGAAAATGCTTAATTTTCATAAAAAAAATGAAAAAAAAATATGAAAATGCTTAATTTTCATAAAAAAATACGAAAAAAAAAATGAAAATGCTTAATTTTTACTAAATTTCAATAATTATTTTAATTTAGGTGAATATTATATATTATTTACAATAAAATATAATATAATGTATTAATATATGAAATGTGCATATGTAACATTACTAACGGATGATACTCCGGATTTTATATATAATATCATTTTAGTTACAAGTTTATTAAAAACGAAGACAATTCATGATATTGTATTATTATATACATCTGAGTTGCCTCAATATAAATTAAACATATTCAGAAATTTTTATACAAAAATGATTAAAGTAGAACACGTTAGGACTACACAAAAAGTTAAATCTGTACAAAAAGTATTTAATAAAAATTTATCCTTTTTTTTTACTAAATTTCAAATATTTAATTTAACAAATTATGACAAAATACTTTATTTAGATAAATATCAATTAATCAATAAAAATATAGATTTTATATTTAATTTAAATTATCCAGCAGGATTTTGTTATAGAAATAAATTTAAAAGAAGTCATATGTTTTTAATTAAACCGAATGAAAAGATATATGATAATGCATTAAAAATAATTGACGAAATAGATCTAACACAAAAATATATTGATAAAAATATATTAAATTTATTATTTAATAAGATAAACTGTTTTTCATTAAGTCTTGATTTTCAAAAATATATAAGAGATTTAAATAATAATAAATTTAATTCTGATGAATTAAAGATAATTGATTATAATTTTATTAAAAAACCATTATCTTTTTTCAAAGAACAAAATTTAAAAAATAATAATTCATTTAAAAAATATAATAATTTTTATATTCAATGGATTAATATATATAAAAAATTATATAATAATTTTAATAAAAAAAAAATAGATTTACGTAATTTATATAGTATAATAAGCAATGATTATAATAAATTTATAAAAAATCAATATCCTAAATTAAAAAAAGTAAAAATTGCTAAAAATTTATATAATATTCTTGAAGGAAAATTACAAAATATTATTAATAATCATTATACTTGTAAAAATATCATTAATTATTTAAGAAACAATAATATAAAAATATTTATTTATGGAGGAACAATGCGTGATTTATTAAATGATACAGAAGTGAAGGATATAGATTGTATATATATCGGAGATTATAAAAAAGTAAATGAATTATTAAAAAAAATCAAAAATTTAAATTTTAAACAAGGCTTATTTAAAAAATATTTTTCAATTGAAGAAGGTGAAATGGAACTTAATAATTTAGATGTTTTAAAAAAATCATTAGATGGACCATGTAATTCATTATTATATGATTTTGATACAAAATATATATATGATTTAACAGGTTCTGGTATAGATGATGCTAAAAAAAAGATTTGGAGATTAAATCCAGGTGACACACATGAAGAATGGTCAAGAGATCATAATTCATTAATTCATAGATTGATAAAAATGGTTAAAAAAGGTTTTATAATTTCAAAAGAAGATAAAACTTTTATTTATAATGAATTATATTATGAAAAAAAAGATAGATCATATTGGTTTTATTTAAAAAAGCCAATTGATGATGATTTTAAAGAAACTGTGATTACTGACATTGATAGTTTAAATTTAAAATATACAGGAAAAGAGTTTGTCGAACTAATCGAAAAGAATTTGAAACGAATTTGAAACAATTAAAATATAATTTGTTTATTTTATAGAATTAATATTTTTATAAATATTAATGAAATCATCCTTACTATTTTTAAATTTTTTATTATTTTTTAATATGTCAAATAGTCTTAATAATCCATTAACAAAAGAATTAATAACAACAGAATCAATAACAAAAGAATTAACAACAATAGAATCAATAAAAAAAGAATTAAAAACAGAATCAATAAAAAAAGAATTAACAAAAGAATTACCAGTAATTGATTTTTATAATGATTATGATATTTCTTTTCCTTATTTGACATATAAAAATGATCAAAAAGATAAAAAAGATAAAAAAGATAAAAAAGATAAAAAAGATAATAACAAAATTAACGAAAAAAAATCTATAATTACAGATTCTTATATTAAAACAATTAAATTAAATACAACAAATGTTTTAACTTTAAAAGGTATAATTGATGAAAAAAATACAAATATTTTTTTATATGATTTTAATTTGAATACTAATAAAAACAATTTATATATTTTTATTGACAGTGTTGGTGGTTCTGTCGAAGAAGGATATAAAATTATTAATGAAATACTAAAATATGATGTAAATTGTATTGCGGAAAAAGCTTATAGTATGGCTTTCGCAATTTTACAAGCATGTAAAACAAGATATTTATTACCATTTGGTAAATTAATGCAACATCAAATTAGTTTTGGTATTTCAAATGAAAAAGAAAAAATAGTAAATTATTTAGATTTTGTAAATCAAATGGAAAAAAAATTATTATTATTACAATCAAGTAAATTAAATATATCAATTAGTGAATTTAAAAATAAAACATTAAATGAATGGTGGTTATTTAGCGATAATTCTTTACATGAAAATTGTATTGATGAAATTGTTAATGTAGAATGTAGTTCTCATCTTACACGTGATTCATATACAGTTAATGTGGGGATGTATGATTATACATATTCAAAATGTCCTTTAATTCCAAATTATATTGATAAAAAAACAAGTAATGATAACAATAAAGATTTTATTTATTTTATTTAATAATCTTAAATAAAATTTTTAAAATGTTATTATGTATTTGTTAATAGAACTTTCAGATTATTCTTTTCTGATGGTTTATTTCTTTTCTAATGGTTGATATATTCAATCGAATTTATTATAATACATATACTTATTATAATAATCCATAATTTTTCATAAAAGCATCAGTTTTTGGTTCTCTTCCTCTAAATTCTTTAAATACAGTTAAAGGATCTGTACCCCCACCCTTTGATAAAATAGTATTTCTAAATTTTAATCCTAATTTTTTTATTTCTTTATCATTATCCATATCTATTTCTTCAAAAGCACTAAAAGCATCTAATGACATTATTTCTGCCCATTTATAACTATAATATCCAGCAGAATATCCTCCAGCAAATATGTGTTCAAAAGCACATAAAAATTTATCATCTTCGTCAATATCTTTCACTAAATATTTTTTCGATATTTTTTTTTGAATACTATGTATATCTGTAATCTTATTTTTATGTATATATAAATCCAACATACTAAAATATATTTGTCTATTAATTCCATTAGCAACATGATACGTCTTTTGTTTTATTATTTTATTAAATAAATCATCCGGTAATACTTCCTTTGTTTGGTAATGTTTCGCAAAACTCATCAGTGTCTTTTTATGATAACACCAATTCTCCATAAATTGTGATGGTAATTCAACAGCATCCCATTCAACATTACTAATTCCTGCTGATGATGCTTCATCAACTGTAGTTAACATATGCTGTAATCCATGTCCAAATTCATGAAATAATGTTTCCATTTCACCCAATGTCATTAAAGATGGTTTTCCATTTAATGGAGGTGTACCATTTAATATTAAATATGCTACTGGAAATTTATTTAAATTTTTACTCTTTCCAATACATTCATCCATCCAAGCACCCCCTTTTTTTTGACCTGGTCTAACAAATGGATCCAAATAAAATGATGCAATATGTTCATCAAGATTTGATACATCATAAAGATTAAAATATTTTACATCAGGGTGCCAAACATCAATACCCTTTTTAACTTCAATAATTTTAATATTAAATATTTTTTCACTTAACGTAAATAAACCATCTAATACGTTTTCAAATACTAAATATGGTTTTAGATCTTCTTCTTTGAATTTTAATTTATCTTCCATCATCTTTTCTAAATAATATGTGGAATCCCATAATTCTACTTTTTCTAATTTAGAATATTTTACAATCTCATCATAATCTTCTTTTCCTTTTGTAATAGATTTTTTAGATATACTATTTAATAATTTATCGATTTCATCATATGACGCCATTTTTTCAGATAATGATAAATCAACATAATTCTTAAAATCTAATAATTTAGATAACTCATCTTTTGTCTCTAAAATATCAATAATTAATTTAGAATTATCTAAATCACCTTTGGAAGCCTTCTGAATACTAACCTTATATAATTCTTTTCTTTTATCACTATTTGGATAATGTGTCATAAATGCAATATAAGAAGGTCCATCTAATGTAACAATCCATGGACCATCTTTTGGCGTAGTATCATCATAACCCTCTGTTTTTGCTTTTTCTGAGAATAATTCTAATGCTGATTCAGGCATTTTATTCATATTTTTTTTATCATTCGTATCAATAACCATTTTATAATTATTAATTGAATCTAATACATTATTTCTGAATTTATTTGACAAATCTGCTAATTTTAAAGATATATCTAAAAAGGTTTTTTTATCTTTGACATTTAAATTAACACCATCAGTCTTCATTGATTGTAATTCTTTATTAATAATTCTTTTTTGTATAGGTGTTAAATCTTGTTGTAATGATTTTTCTAATCCATCATATAATATTTTTGATTGTGATATAGTATTACTAATAGTAATAATTTTTGGTAACATTTTTTCATAAACAATTCTTAAGTCATTGCTATTCCTCACACTATTAAGATGTGATGTTATACTCCAAAAATTATTTAAAGAGTATCCAATCTTTTCTCTTTCATAAATTGTTAAGTTATAAAAATTATTTTTATTATCTTCTTTTTTTATTTTATTTTCTAATATATCAAAATCTGTTTCTAATTGAGATATTATACCTGTTAATGATTTTTCAATTTCATCAATTTTAAAGTTCGTAAAATTCGGCAATTCATTACTATTCATATTTATACTTATATTACAATATATATTTTTATATATATTTTTATATATTAATTCATAATTATTTATAAATAATGAAAAAAATAAAATAAATAATGGTAAAATAAATATTTTCATACTAACAATAATTAAAAAAATTATTTTATATAGTATAGATGTCTTCAAAAAAAGATATTATTGATTATAAAATAGTTTTAAATTTACTCTTATTTTCAATATTAATCTATAAGATTGATGAAAATAATAAAGAAAAAAATTTAATAAATATATTAAATAATAAGAATATATTTAAAGATAATTTTCTTCTTTTAGAAAAATGTAAAGATATGGATAAAAATGATTATATTATAAAATATTTTAATTGTGAAATTACACATATGTATTGTATGATTATAAGGAATGATATAAATAAATATATTAAAATTATATTTAGAGGTACTTCAAAAAATATACATATGAAATATAATCTTAAAATAAATTTAAAACAAATTACATTTTTAAATAATAAGAAAATAAAAATACATAATGGATTTTATCAACAAATTTTTAAAGGTAAACTTTATAACAACATTATTAATTTTATAAAAACATTAAAAATTGATGATTATATGATATATTATAGTGGATATAGTTTAGGTGGAAATATGAGTGTATTATTTGGATATTTTTCTTCATATGTATTTACTAAAAATAAAATAATTATAGTAACATTCGGTGGCAGTAAAGTAGGTAATAATCATTTTAAAGAATCATTTAATAATATTAAAAATATTATTTGTTATCGATTTTGTAACGAAAATGATATAGTTACACAACTTCCATTTATTAATTATGAACATATTGGAATACCTATTACATTAAAATCAAATAAATTTAATTTATTAACAGACCATTCATATAATACATATCTTAATAATTTACTGAATGATACATGGTAATACTTATTATTTAAAATATATAATATATACTAACTATTAATTATTATATATAAGATATAATAATTAATATATATTATGGAAAATATATATTTCTGTTATAGATGCAAATTCAATACAAATAAAAGAAGTACAATTATAAATCATTTTACTAAAAAAAAAATATGCACTAAAAAATTAACAACATATTTTATCCCAAATGATATATTATTTGAAATGAGTAAAATACCATGTATTAAAAATGATGATACTATTTCAAATAATGATACTATTTCAAATAATGATACTGTTTCAAATAATGATACTGTTTCAAATAAGCAATGTAAATGTTGTTTTAAATATTTTTCATGTAATTATAATTTAGACAGACATTATAAAAAATGTTTTGAAAAATATAAAAAAGAAAATATATTAATAAAATATAATTTATTCACTTATAGTGATATAAAAAAATATATAACTTTATTTCATGAAAATATATCATTATTATATTTCGATAAAAATAAAAAATATACTTCCTTTTATGAAGAATGGGATATAAGTCATATTGATTTATTAATGAAGAAATTATTATATATGTCAACTGATAAATATAGTGACTTATTGAGAAAAATATTAGATAATGACAAAAATTTAAATATAATATATGATTCTAATGAATTATATGGTTATATATTAAATAATAACAATATCGAAGTTATTAGTACAAAATATATTGTAGATACAACAATGAAAAAGATATATAATATATATAATCAAATAGAAACAGATTTATATGAAAATGATAAATTCATAGATAAAATAGAAATAAATAAAGAACATAATATTATTCAACACAAATATAGTTTATATGTAAATAATAATAATATTTATAATAAAGTTAAAAATTTAATATTAACAATTTATTCAGAAAAATTTATTGAAATACAAAAAAGTGTAATATAGTCACTAATAAGTTACAAACTATTCAATAACTATATTTAATAACAATACAATATAAATTAAAAATATTATATTCTAATATATGAATTCAAATATATTAGAAAATAATAATTTAGATAATATTTATGAACTTAATTCTGTGGAAGAAATATATGATAATAAAATTAATTATAATAACATGAGTATTATACCAATAGAATATTTTAATAATGGATATTTTTATAAATTTTATAATAAATTTTTTGATAATGAATATAATATTAAAGATTTTAAAATTTTATATGATATTATACAATCATTAAATTTAACTAATTTTGAAAAAAATCTAATTTTGGTAAGATTTAGACGAATAAATCTATTTTGTATAGATAATTTTAAATCTGTCTCAAATTATTATGAAAAATCAAAAATATTTATTATTATTTGTGGTATATTAAATCCATCATTATTATCAATAAATAATAATCAAGATCATACAAATTATACAGTTTTATTTTGGACAGTATGGACACTTCAATTATTAGTTAGTCTAATTACATCATTTATTAGTTTTTATAAATGGGATAAAAAATATTTTTTATATAGTTCTTATAAATCAAAGATAAATCAAGAAATATGGTTATATTTAGAATTAACAAATAGATATAGTTTAGATATAATTGATAATGACATCGATAATGATTCAGATGATAATAAAAACCATATTCATGTTACTGAACCAACACATAAAAATAAATTAAATTTATTTTTAGAAAGGATTGAATATTTATTTAAAAAGTTAAAAGACTGTGATTTAGAAATAGAAACGAATGATGAAGATAAAGAAATTATAAGTAATAAAATAATTAAAAAGAAAAAAAAGAGAACTCGTCATTCTCTACCAGAAGATACAGATATATCTAACTCTCCTGAAAATAAAAATGTATCTGAAACCCCTGATGACAAAGATGTATCTGAAACCCCTGATGACAATAATGATGATGATAATGGTGAAAATACTGATAATAATGTATAATTTATAAATATATTACATTTATTTATCATTATGTGAAATAATATTAGAAAAAATTAATGACGTTTTTACATATTATTTTAAGATTTAGTAAAATAAAAATTGATTTATTCCTAAATATTATGATATACTATAAAAAATATACTATAAACAATGAATGTCCCAAATCAAGAAATTAAAACATTATTTATTTCAAATAAAGAAACATCATGTTTAATCGAAAATGAAACTTTTACAAAATGTGACGCAATTACTACAGTTAAAGATGAAGTTATTATTTGTAAAGATAATAAAGATAAAAAAGATAATAAGATATTTATTAAAGAAACATATCAAGATTATACAAGATTTATTAACAGTCGTGATAAAAGTAAATCTATTACAAAAGATGAATGGATATATAAAATTATAGACGGTACATCAGAAGAAAAACCTTTATATAAAGATAAAGATATTATTGTAATCCCAACAAATGTATGGGATTGTAAAGATATATCAAAGTTACATATATTATGTATAGCAACTGACAAAAGAATTAGATGTATTCGATCATTAAAAAGCAAACATATACCATTAATTAAGTATATGATTCAAAAAACAGTTTCTATAATCAGTGAATTATATAAACTAGAAGAAAAAAATCTAAAAATAAATTTACATTATCTTCCATCAGCTTTTCAATTTCATATACATTTTATCAATATAAATTTTACAGATAATTATTCTTCATGTGATTCTTCATATGATATTCATAATGTATTGTTTAATTTATCAATCGAATCAAATTATTACCAGAAAATAATTTTACGAAAATGTGTATAAAACACAGGTAAAATAATTATTATAATTTTTAATTTACTATGAAATTAAATTTAATATATCATTAAGTATATATTTTAAATCTACATGGTGGGTGTGAACCATCATTATTTTCAATATATTCTTCTATATGATTATGAATTTCTCTATATTTAACTAATTCATCACATCCTTTACAAGGAATAAGTCTATCAAGACATACTTTTTGATTATGATTTATTACTGATTCTAAATCAGTACATTCTATATTACATCTTGGACATATTTTATTTAATATACCACAATTAAATAAAATATTCCAATTATATAGATCTGCAGGTTCATCTTTTTTTCTTAATACTTCTCCATATAATCTAAATATTTCATTATTAAGAGGATGTTCAGATTTACAGCAATTTGTTGGACATCTTAACTTAAAACCATTTTCGATCTTATTAATAAAATAAGCTCGTATACATGTTAAACAACAAGGATTACGCAATGAATATGGACATTTTGTTAGTGTATACATACTGTCTGAATATTTATATATATTTATATTTACAGGACAGAATGTTTTTTCATAACAAATATAACATTTAATGGATATTTCTTCATCATCTTCATCATCTTCATCATCTTCGTCATCTTCATCATCTTCATCATCTTCGTCATCTTCGTCATCTTCGTCTGATAATATTCCATCAATAATATCATGAATAATTTTTTTAATTCCTTGAAATATAACAGTATTTTTATTAATCATATAAAATTTAGACATTTTGTTTTTAATTTATTACTAAATTAATGAATTTGTTCTTTATTTCATTCCAATATATTAATTATATATTTGTTTCGATTTTTTTGATAAATTATAAATATATGAAAAGAATATATATATATATTAAATTACTTAAATCAAGTAGTGTATAAGTATAAAAATAATTTTAATTAAAAATTAAATAAATCAATGTTAATATAAATAATGAATTTATAATTCTCAATGAACGTTTTTTTGGAATAATATCTCCATAACCAACACTTGAAACAGTAGCTAAAACAAATGAAAATCTGTCTAATACTCTATCAATAGTATATATTATTTCTTCAGATAATGTTTCATCTTTATTATGAATATTTCCTATTTTTTTATCTATTTCTATTAAACCAGTAAAATCATCATCCTTATACATTGTTAAAAATAATGTATAACATATAATCATAATGCTTATAATTTTTAATTTACTGTGAAAATTAAATTTTAAATCTATCATTTATAATATATAATATTTTTATTTACACAAATATATCAATAATTTTTAATTACTAAAAAATCATAAAACTATGTTCATGGCCTTTCTCTTCTATGTGATCATCTATGTCCTTAAATTTAACCAAAACCTTGCATTTTTTACAAGGAATAAGTCTCTCAGGACAATCTTTTTTATTATGATTTATTACTGATTCTAAATCAGTACATTCTATATTACATCTTGGACATACTCTATTTAACACACCATATGTATCCAATAATGACCAAGTATAAATATCTGCTGGATCATTAGGTCCTCTTGCTGGCTCTCCATATAACAGAAATACTTGATTATTTGATGGTTTTTTAGATACACAACATCTATATGGACATACTAAGTCACTTCCATCATTGATCTTAGTAATAAAATGAGCTCGCACACATGTTAAACAACATGGATTGCGTAATGTTGCTTGACATTTTGCGTACCACTTCATTCCATCTCTCTCATGTAATATATTTATACATACAGGACAAAATGGATTTTCCAAACAAATTGGACACACTGGTTTTTTTTCAGCCGCTTTTTCAGACGCTATTTTAACCTTTGAATCAATTAAGTTTTCAATCGCTATTTTAACCTTTGAATCAATTAAGTTTTCAATCGCTAATGAAATGTCTGCCATGTTAGATAACGCCATTTTGTTTTACTGTTTTAGTATTATCAGTGTTCTCACTTTAACTTACTCTATTTTTTATAAGTGTATCGATTTTTTTTTAAATATATTATGAAATTACACGAATTAAATATAACAACACATAAAGATGTACCCTATTTTAAATTTTAAATCTATTATTTATAATATATAATATTTTTATTTACACAAATATATCAATAATTTTATTAAAAACATCTTTTAAATTAAGATAAACAATAGTATGGTTATTATTGTTTATAAATACAAATTGATGTATATTTTTAATATCATTTATATTTACTCCTTGAATAATTACTTGAATTGTTATTTTTTGAGTATCATTACTTAATAATATTACATTAAATACAACATTTTTATTTATTAATATTGAAAATTTATAATTATTTATTGTAATAAATTTTTTAAAATATAATAAATCATTTTTATGACAATAATCATAATCATTTTTAATTTCATTTCTATGATTTTTATTATAATAATATCCATCATAAAATGTATTTAATAATATATTATCATTGTTATCTTGTATAGAACAATTTATATATTTTTTTTTAGGTTCTTGTATTTTATGATTTAATTTTATATTTTCTTTATTAAAATACTCATAAAATAATCTTGGACCAGTTGGATGTAATGGACACATTCCATAAAAATTATTTTCAACATTATTTATTATTTTATCAATTAATAATTTAAATTTATCATTATTTGATTCTGATAATAGTATGGAGTTTAATAATAATTTATCATTGATATCTTTACAAAATATAGTTGAATCATTTGTATTAATTATTGAATAGAATGATTTTCTTAAAATATATTTATTATCTAAATATATTCCACCATATTTATACATTATTAAATATCGAAATAAGTCTGCTTTATATGCAACGGGATAGATACGATCATAACAATTTAATATTTCATTATTATAATTTATTTTAATGAAATGCCTACAATCAATGTCATTATAAAATACATAACAAAAATCTGGATTAAATTCTAATAAAGATTGAACAGCATTATAATGTGATATATTATGATAATTATTATTAGAATATGTTTGATGTATTATTTTAGGTATTTTAATATTTTTATACTCTTTTTTATAAACTCTATTTTTAGTTTTGTAATTAAATATTTTCCAATTTTTTTTAGATGAACCTATTATTATCATCTCGTTATCATTGTTATCATCATTATTATCATTTTTATTATCATTTTTATTATCATCATTTTCATAATTATTATATAATTTTAATATTAATTGTTTATTCCATCCTTTATCTTCAAGATTAAATTTACGTATTATAATTTTAATTTTGTAATCATATAAATAATAGACTATTAAATTAAAATCATGATTATCTATATTTAATAATTCATAATTATTTAATATAAAATAATCATTTCTTTTTTCAATAAAAGATTTTATTTTTAAATCATCCATGATTATTTAAAAATATTATTTTACTAATACTTACTAATACTTACTAATATAGACTAATATTTACTAATAAAGTTTTATAATATAATTATTTTTAAATTTATTCTTTATATAATCATCAGAAAGAAAAAATTTATTATATTTAATATTATCATGTATTTCTATTACAATATCATGTTCAATTTCATTTTCATTATTTGTTGTTAAACAATAATATCCTCCTTGTAATTCTTCAATATTATATTTAATATTCTTTTTGGATAATATATAAAAATTATAATTAGAAAATAAATAACTATCATTATAATAATTATTTTCTATTTTATCTATTTTTTCTCCAATAATTAATTCTTCGTATTTTATTGTAAAATTATTTAAATATTTATTAAATATAATTATATCTTTCTTTTTCAAATCTTCAAATAATAAATCTTCATTTAAAAAATTAATTTTAGAAAAAATAACACTTATCAAATTATTATTTATAAAACATAAATTGTCATCAATATTATAATCATCTAAATTTATATCTTTTACAAAATAATTTACATAAATACCTCCATTTTTATTTAAATATAATAAAATATAAATTAATAATTTTATATTATTATTTAAAATATATTCTACTAATTTATTTACTTCTTGGTATTTATTATTAATAAAATCATATATTATTGATAAATCATTATTTATTATATAATAATTATTAATATGTATAAATTTTTTTGTATTATAATATTTAATTTTATTGTTAATTTTATTATTTTTATTTAATAAAACATTATTAGGTATATTTTTTCTTATAATTTGTTTATTGTATTCTAAATCTATATCTACATATAATTCCATTTCTTTTTCATAATAAACAGATCCACCTATTGATATATCTTCATAACTATCATTATTTATAGTATATATTCTAAGTTTTACATCTTCAGTCCATGTATTATTTTGTTTATTCCATATTTTTATATATAATAGATTTTTTTCTAAATAAAATAATTCTACTTCATAATAATTTATATGTTTTTCAATATCTAAAAAATCATATTTATTTTTTAGATATTTATTAGATAAAGTTGATTCTATATTAAAATCCATAATTTTAATATAATTTTAATATTGATAATAATACAAATTATAGTGTAAAAACATTTTCAGAATCTTTACTTTTATCTATTTTAATTACTCGTTTAACACCATTTAACATATTAAACATATTTATATTTATTGTATTATCCCATCCTGTATTATTATTATTTTTAAGAACAAATATATTATCTTTTAAATGAAATATTGTAAAAATATTATTACGAATATCTTTTCCAAAACTAAACATATAATTCATAATGTATAGATTATAAATATAATAATAATTTTTATTAATATAATCCTTTCTAAAATCATTGTAATCTAATTTATAATAATCTATATAATCACATTTAAATGCTACTTTATTATTAAAATAAACATTATTTACTTTCTTATCCATAATACATTTTTTATCATTGAAATATTTATAATATAACATATTACCCGTTGGCTCATGTATATTATTTAAATAATTTTTATTTTCTACATTATTTATTATTTCTTTAATCATTTGTAATAATTTAAAGTTATTTTTTTCTATTATCATTATCCCATTATACAATGATTCATACGCATCATCGGAGCATATAACATATTTGTCATCTTCATTTATTATTTTATCTAAATCAATATAATTTGAGATTTTCGAATCTAAATAGATACCTCCATGAATATATAAATAACAATATCTAAATAAGTCTGCTTTTAATGCTCCACATATTAATAAATCATATGTTTTTAATACGTCAGATATATCATTATTTAATTCACTATTATCTTGCAAATTAATTATAAAATTATCTTTTATAAAATTCCGTGATTCAATATCATTAAAAAATTTATATTCATAATCTGGATTCTTTTCTAATATACTCATTGTAGTATTATAATGAGCTAAATTTTTACATATATCATAATTCGTTTGTATTATTTTTTTTGGTATATAACATAATTTTTTATGTTCTCTGTGCTCAATTTTATAATTTACATATAATTCTATTATTTTAAAATTATCTTCAGAACTCCCTATGGATATAATATATGGTTTATTATCACTTATTATTTTTAATTTTAGATCATAATTCCATCCTAATTTATCATTTAATTTACGAACAATTATTTCAATCTTTTTTTCACTTAAATAATATATAACGTGGTGAAAATCATCATTCCTATTTTTAATTAGTTCATATTCATTATTAATTATATATTTATTTCTTTTTTGTACAACTGTATCAATATCAAGTTTCATATTTTTAAAACATTATTAATATTTTAATTTATAAACAAATTTGTTATATTTTCAATTAAATAATTTTCAATTAAATAATTTTCATTTAATGAATTAGATAAAATAAAATCAAATTTAATTAAGTTTGTTGTTATTTCAAGATTAATATCATCTTTTATTGTATTGTTATTAGAATTGTTATTTGTATTGTTATTAGAATTGTTATTTGTATTGTTATTCGTATTATTATTCATATTTTTATTCATTATAATTAAAAAATAGTTATTGTATATTTTATTAATTGAAAATTCATATGTTTTATTTATAATATCATTATATTTATCATCTATTTTAATAGATCGTATTGAATAATTAAAATCATTGTATGACTCATAATCAAATATATAATAAATTTTATTTTTACCAATAATATCTATATTTGTATAATTACTTTTATTATCTATTATACTTACTTCAAAATTATAATTAATATTTTTTTTACTTATCATTAATACTTTATCATTTACTAAATAAAATTCAATATTATTTACACTTTCATTTGTATTACTCGTAAATGGACTTATATAAAAATGGTTATTATTATTATAATAATGATTTTTATATAAGATATGATGATTTTTCCATAATACAGAATAATGTTTAGAATTTATTATAAAATTATTATAATTTTTATACATAAATATTTCTTTTCTAAATTTAATAATTAAATTTTTATAATTTTTATAATTGCCAATAATATCATGTTTCATTAATATATGTTTATTATAATCCAATTCTAATAAATTAAATTCTTCATATAATAAGTTTGGTCCTGTTAATGATAATATATTATCCAATTTTATATAATTTTTATAATCTTTTATTGGATTATAAATATTATTAAAATTATTGATTTTATAAATTATCTTATTAATTAAATTAATAAATATTTTATTATTTGGTATTGACATAATTACAGCATTGTATAATCCTAACTTATGATAATCTTGGCATAAAACTAATTCATCATTTTCTGTTAATAAATCATCTAAACTTGTTAATAATATACTTTTACAATCAAAATAAAATCCACCATTAATATACAAATAACAATATCGAAAATAATCCGCTTTAAATGCACCTGGGTATATTATGTCATAATAATATAAATATTCATTATTAAAATTATCTTTTATAAATTCACGACATTCTACATCATTAAAAAATGTATATTCATAATTTGGATTAAAATCGATAAATGTTTGTATTGAATTATATGATAATTCATTATTGAATATATCATCTTTATGTGTTTGTATTATTTTTTTGGGTATTTTTAATATTTTACTTGGTTTTTTATCAAATATTATATTTTTTGAATAAATATTAATTTTTTTATAATTTTTTTGTGATGTTCCTATGTCAAATATTTCATTTTTATTTTTACCAAATACTTGAATTTTCATATTATAATTCCATCCAGTAATAGCATTAATTTTTCTAACTAAAATTTGTATTTTTTGAATAGACAAATAATATATATTTATTATATAATCATCATTATTCTTATTTATTATATTATAATTATTTGAAATATGAATTAAATCAATAGGTTTTATATTTTTAATAACCTTCATACTAATATTATTTATTATTTATTTAATCCAATTATTACGACATTCCGTACTACAATAACAATTATCTTTATACATATATATTATAGCTTTTATCTCACGATAACAATTATAACAATTATATTTTATTACTTTATAGTTATTATATTTTATACTTTCTGAATTTATATTTTTTTTGAAATTATTTTTTTTGAAATTATTTTTTTCAATATAATCTTTATATTGATTCGACATTCCATATTCAATATCTTGATATTGATTGTATTTATTATTTAAATCTTTTTTTTTTGAATCATTTTCATCATTTTCATCATTTTCATCATTTTCATGATTTTCATCATTCGTATTATTGGAATTATTGGAATAATTTGCATTATTGGAATTATTGGCATTATTGGAATTATTGGAAATAATAGATAAAATATAATTTAACATTATATAATAATTGTTATTATTATTATTATTATTAAATTTTTGTTTTTTTTTAATATGTTTAACAAAATTATGTATAACAAAATTATGTATAACAATAAATAATATTATGGAATATAATATGAAATACATATATTAAAATTAATTTTGAAAAAATCTGTCTATTTTATTATTGCAAGTATATATTTAAATCAAAAATAATAATTTATAGTATTTATCTTTGTTTTTATCCTTGCATTTGTCCTTGTCTTATCCTTGTCCTATCCTTGTCCTATCCTTGTATTTTATGATACAAATCAATTTTTTTTAAATAATATAATTATGTATAATAATTATGTATAATAATTATGTATAATAATTATGTATAATAATTATGTATAATAATTATGTATAATAATTATGTATAATAATAAATAATATTATGGAATATTATATTATGGAATATATTTTATCAGAATCTTCTAATTGTATTAACTTCAATTTTGAAAAACCTATCTACAATAATATTAAAAGTATATATTTTAAACCAAATTTAACAATAAAATATTTAAATAAGTCTCATATATCGTATTATTCAGAAATTACTAAAAACAATGATACATTAAAATTTAATGGATATTTCAAAGATAATTATTTTATTATTTTTATTGATTGTTATGATAAAAATTTAAATATTTCTATATATAAAAAAAATGTAATAATAACAAAATTAGACTGGGACATAAAAAAATACAATGATTCTATTTCTTTATGGACTATTCAAAAAAATTCAAAAAAATATAAATATTTCAATTTAAATATACGTGACTTTTTAGAAAATAATAATGATATATGTATTGATGATATATTATTAATTAATAAATGTATTTGTTATAATTTAACACTATTTTCAGAAAATAATTTTTTTAATAATAAAATATTATCATTATTCAATTAATTACTATATTCTATTCCTGCCATACCTTCTGAAATATTTAAAATATTATAATTTACTGCGAATATTTGTATTATTGGATTTACCAATTCGTCAGATAATTTCATTTGTAATACAGAATTATCAATTCTACTAAAATTACACGTACCTGATGGCTGATGTTCTTCTGGATGTAATGAAAAACTATAAATATATATAAAATTATTTGGTACATTTGTATGTCGTTGATACGGAACAACTGTTCTATAATATTTATAATCTTTTGTGTCTATTAAATCATTTCCTTCAATTAAAATCTTACCATCTATCATTGGATCTATACCATTTAACTCACCATTTTTATATGATTGTGTTGAAAAATTAAACCATTCATTCCCACCATATGAATAAGGAATTAATACTGAACTATTTTGAATAACCCAAATAAGTTCACTAACTGGGTGATTAAAATTAAATTCAATAATTTGATTATTAAAATTTTGAGTATCTAATGATTTTGCGAATACTTGTGTTTGTTTAATTAAATATTGTAAATCTTTTTTAGCAAATATTTTTCTTTCTTCTTCTTCTAAAAATATATAATCTACTTCTAAATTTCCTGATAAAATATTAATTGAATCTTTATTTGGACTATTTGTTATTGGATTACCATCACTTGATATAATTAATTCATTTAAATTTCTTAATGTTAAATTTACTCTTACTTCTTGTGATTGTATTGATATTAATGGTAATGCTAATCCTATATTTTTACAAAACCAAAATTGCAATGGTACATATAATGATAATTCTTTATTATTATCAAAATTTACAGGATTAATCGATTTTCCAATCATGTCGAAAAATCCATCTCTTTTATTAAGAGGAACTGTTAATTCACTCCATATTTCCAACCATACTCCATATTGTCTATCAATTAAATTACCACCAATTTCCAATTCAACTATTTTAATAATTGCATGTCCAACAGAATTAATCCAATAATATTCTATTTCATTATCATTCGCATCGTTATATTTATATTTCTCCAATGAAGGTAACTTTATTTTTAAAAACATTTGACTTACTAAATCTCCAATTCTTTCAATCTGACAATATATTTTTTTTCCAAAATCAAAATCACCATTAAATAATTGTGGTGTTTGTATGATAGAAAAATTTGTATATCTCTTATAAACACCAACAAAAAACGTTATTTGAGGGTTACCTGTTAAATATTTATCTTGAGCCCCGTAAGCTGCTAATACAAGAAGTCCTCCTGTCATAATAATTAATTATAACGAATATTTTAAATAATAAATAATTATTTATTATTTAATATTTAATGATTTATGTTTTATTATTAATGATTTATTATTTATTAATATTTAATATTTAAAATACTTTTATTATTTACTAAATAATGTTCAACAAAGATAATAAATTTAATACACTTGTATTAAGTGGTAAAAAGGATGTTTTTCCTATGAATAATGATGGTGAAAATTATAACTATGGCACTCTTACATGTTTAGGCGGAGGTTCTTTTCACAAAGGTCTTAGTATTGGTATGCAAGATAAAATGGTTAGTGGTTTATTAATTTATGACGATGAAAATTTTTATGGATATAGTGAAAAAAATGGTTTAATGATATTATCAAATAATTTAGATTTTAAAGAATTGGAAATGCCTGTTTTTGATTCAAGTTTAGAAAAACAAGAGAAAATATTAAATATTGATTTAACATTTCGAGATATTACTAATTATTATATTTCTATACCAAAAGAAATAGAACAGTTTGATATTCAATTAATTTTTAATATTACATTTATATATGATGAAGAAAGTGCTGTAAATAATTTAAATTTTTATATAATGAATGATTATAAAAAAGATGTTAAAATAAATATTAAAAATAATAATATTTATTATTCTGGAGTAAAATTAAAAAAAAATAATGAATCAATTATTAAATTAAATATAACTTTTATAAATAATGAACATATTACTTGTTTTATTGATAGATTATTAAAAAATTAATTATATCTAACATTATCAAGTATTATTCTCGAATTAAATTCACTATTTTTTAATTTTGATTCTAATTTTTTATTTTTTATATAAGATATACAATTTATATGATTATATTATATATCTTATATATAATATAATATGGTAAATTGGGGATTAGGCATTGAACATGAAATGCGAATACGATTTACAAATAAATTGAATATTTTGGATTTAGATAATACTATTATAAAAAAAATAGTAGAAGACTATAAATATATTCCTGATTATTTATTTATTGAGTCTAGTTTTTTATTGAATTTATTTACAAAATATTCTATTAAAATTTTAGATTATTATAATAATAAAAATAGTAAAAATAGTAAAAATAGTAAAAATAGTAAAAATAGTAAAAATAGTAAAAACAATAAAAAATTAAATATTAATAATGAAAATCCATTTGTATATATAAAATATTGCATTGATTCTAATTCAGAATATCCATTAGACCATTCAACTTATTTTAATGATAACATTAATAGTTGGGTACGCTATTTACATTATTATATTTGGTTATATAATGAAAAATATTTTTTATTTTCTTCAAAAACTTTTATGGTAAAAGATCATTTGAGTACAAATGATACAAATAGTATATCAATAAATATAATACTAATGAAAGTATTACATAATTCTATTTATGATAAAAATAAGTTAAAAATATTTTTTACAAAATTAAAAAAAGGTCTTTTTGAAAAAGAATATAAAAATTATCTTAAAAAATACATTGAATCAAATACTTTTATAAATAATATTGAATATAAATTGGACAATAATGATACTTATATTATATTAAGTTATAAGAAAGAAAATAAAAAAAAATTTACATTTGAAACTGTAGAAAAATTTTGTGAAAAATATAATTTTATAGTTAATAAAAATAATAATAAATTAAATACATTTTTAAAAAAATTTGATGATAAAAAATTACTAAAAGAATTAGATAATATGATAAATTTAAAAATTCCACATATTGATTATTCGTCTCAAACAACTGCCTTAGAATTCAAAACATATGATTTTAAAAATAATAATTATAAAAAACAACTTGATGATTTAATGTATATAGAACATGTATTTTTTACAATTGTAAATGAAATACCTGAATTGCATAATTTTATTGAGAATTTTGGAAAAATTGTATATCATAATACATGCAGTTTACAAGAAACAATTATTTTAAAAAATATAGAACCATCCTTTAAACAAATAAAAAAAGATTACGCAGGTAGTTTTCATATTTGGATTACAATTCCATATGAAGAAAAAGATAGTCCTGAAAAATTTGTTCAACAACATGCTTCTTTAGGTAATAGATTACAATTATTAGAACCTATTTTTTCATCTTATTTTACAAGTCCTGATATGAATTCCATTGGAAATAATCTTACTCATTCAAGGACAAGTTTAAGACAATCTTTAAATGAGTATGCAGGTTATGGAACATCAAATGTACTTTATCTAAATGGTGTAGATAATACATTTATCAGCGAATATTATCTTTCTAAAAATGATTATTTTAAGAATAATCATATACGTTTATATAAAAATAAAAAAACATACGATAGCATTGATAATAAATCTATAATAAATTATAATGGATTAAATACAAGAGATAATACTGTTGATTTTTATAAAAAATATTTTTCATCATATAAATATGGCAGCAATATGAATAATATTAAAAATAATAATATAAATATTGAGAATTATTTAATTAAAATATTTAAAAAAACAAATATTACACCAGAAGATGACCAAATTCCATTAGGAGCTGATATTCGAACTTTAGATATAAATAGTTTATTTTATCAAGAATTATTACCAGAGTTTAAAGAAATATATATTTTAGAAAAGAATAAATTTATAAAATATTATGTAGATGTGAAAAAAAATGAATTTACTGATAAACCTATTTTTAATACTAAAAAATATAAAAAATTATTAAAAGAAGAAAGAGTAGGAATTGAATTTCGTATATTGGATCATCAACCTACGTCTAATTTAATACAGTTATTAGCTATATGTGCACAAATTGTTACTTTCTCTATGAATAATTATAAAAAAATAAATAAAGAGGAATTAGTTATTTATAAACAATTGTGGCATGATGAAATGTATGAATCTATGATAAATGGTTTTGAATATAAGTTGAATAAAAAATATGTTCAAATGATTGAAAAAGAGTTTAAAATAGATTTTGAAAAAAATAATATGAACGGACAAGATTTTTTTGAGGATTTTTATCATAATATGAATACAAAATTATCAAAAAATAAAATATATAATAAAATCAAAATAGATAAACAATATATTATATTTGAAAATTTTAATGAAAAAGCATGGATATATAATTTTTATCTATTTTTAGAAAAAAATCCTACCTTATTATCTCAAATCGCATTCATTATTTTTTCAAATAAAAATAAAAATACGCAAAAAAAAGAGTTATTAGAATTATTAGGTTCTAAATTTAAATACGATATTGATAAAATTAGAACTATAGTCACTAAATAATTTGTAACTTATTTATGTATAAAATTTTATATAAATCTTTTTATAATTTAAATTTATGATTATTATTTTTCATTAATTAAAATAAATAAATCATAAATTATTAAATTTAATTTAATCATTTATAAATAATGAAAATATTACTTGTTTTATTGATAGATTATTAAAAAATTAATTATATCCAACATTATCAAGTATTATTCTCGAATTAAATCCACTATATTTGCATAATTCTAAATATTCAATAATTTTATTATCAGAAAATAATTGTAAAATAAATTCAGATTCTTTTTTATTTGGTAAAATAAAAAATTTACTTTCTGTTATATTACCATCTTTAATTAATTCTATATTTATATGACCAGACATATTTAATAATATTTTAGGTTTGTCATAAATATCTTGTTTAATATCTGAATAATATGTTTTTGTTTTTGTATGATATGTAACATATTTAAATTTATCACATTTCACTAAACTTAAATTTTTTTTATTTTTATGTGATGTATCCAATGTTCGAATACGTTCTATTTTTAACTTATTTTTAGTATTAACTATTTCTTGAACTAAATTTAGTTTTTCTTTTGTAATATGTATAGGTAGAAATTTTAAATCATAATATTTTTTCATATTTATTGTAGATATTTCTATATTTTTTTTAAATTCACTTACAATCGTTGTTTCTATATCTGAAATACTTTTCTGAATAATATAATAAGTAAATGTTGAACCAATACCTTTGAAATATTTTTTACATTCATTCATATTCCAATAATGTAAATCATATTTTAAAAATATATTGTGCAATATATCAGAACCCATTTGTTTATTTGTAGATGGTCCAATAAAAGAAATAGGATTAATAAACATTAAAAATCCATTTTCTTTTAATAAATTAAATCCATGATTCATAAATTTAGTATATAAATTTGTACCACCTTTGGATGAAAGATTTATATTACTCTCTTGATATGGAGGATTTCCTAAAATTACATCAAAATTATTTACATTAAATTCTTTTTGTATATCTATTGTAAGACTATCTCCACAATATAAATTTAATTTATATTTTTTTGATGAATTAAATATTAATTCTGTTTCAAATATATTTAATTCATTAATTTCACTCATATAAATCATATTTTCTAAAATATGTTTTTTTCTATCTTCGTGAATTGGTATGTTTTTTTTTAATCCTTCCATTAATCTATAATATAAACCTATTGGATAATTACCCATGCCGTTAGCTGGATCATACCATTTAAATTCTTTCTCAGTAAATATTGATTTATTGTATTTTTTAGTATATATTTCATCTAATTTATCAAGTTTTTCATTTATTAAATTCATCATTGTATAAACTTCACCATTCTTCTTTTTCTGAATTTCTTTTGGTTTAAGACATCTATGAATATATTCTAATAATTTTTCAGGAGTATCGATCAGTGAATCTACCGACATCTTTATTAATATTATATTTTAATTTATATTTAAGTTCCTTCTAGATTTTTTGATTTTAAATTATATTTATGATTCATCATTACAAATGAAAATGAGTTAAATGTATCATGATTATTATAAGATGTTAATATACACCATTCAATAAAACCCCAGAATGATAACATACTAATACTTGGATAAGAAGATGATAACGTAACCAAGCAATAAATAATATATAAAGTAACTAATAAATAAGATAAATAATTCATAAATGACCATTTACGTATATCATTTAATATTAATATTATTACTATACTTACTAATAATAAATTACCAAATATTTCTGCCTTTACTCCTTTTTCCTTATTTTCATTTGTTGGTTCTAATCCATAACAAGTATTATGAACACTATCTATTATAAAATATGTTTGTATAATACCTATAACATATAAAACACAAAAATATGTAAAAACAGTATTTAATATTTGTTTAGAATCTATTAGTTTTATTTTTATTGCATATGAAAATATTATATATATAACTAATATCATTGCTAACAATCCCGTTATATTTTGATTTAAATATATTCCTATTTTACTATTCGTATTTGTTAACCAAAATAAAAACCCATATAGTATAAAAAAATATAATATAAAATTCGTCATAGTGTTGTTATTAAAATCAGCATAATTAAATTGTAAAAATAATGGTCTATTTTTTTCTTTTGATTCAATTGAATACCAAAATGATATAGCAAATATACCAAATATTAAAATAGAAAATCCAAATGATATTAATAAACTTAACCAAAATCCTTTATACATATAATTATAAATTAAGTAATTTACAAAATAAATAAGTAATATGCATGCTAATAATGCATAAACAAATTTATTTACATAATCTGAATCAGATGTAAAAATATCAGATATAAAAATACATAAATATAATAATAAAAAATATAATATACTTCGATTATAATAATAACTTTTTATATTTAAACAATTATTTGATATACCAATATTAATATAAAATATTATACCAAACATAACTACAATTTTAAGAAATTTTTTCAAGAAATATTTAAATTCATTACTAATTCCCATAGCTATCTACTTATTGTAAATATTATAATAATTGAAATTTATATAAATTATTAGAATAATGCACTCGTTTTATTTTATATTTTTTTATATAATAATTTATTAAAATGGATACTGTTTCAGAACAATTTAATTATACTTCTGATAATAATATTGAAAATAATATTGAAAATAATATAATAATAAATAATCAATATGAAAAAAATATTGATATATCTAATGTAAATGTAAATGTAAATGAAAATGTAAATGTAAATGTAAATGTAAATGAAAATGAAAATGAAAATGAAAATGAAAATGAAAATGAAAATGAAAATGAAAATGAAAATGAAAATGAAAATGAAAATGTAAATGAAAATGAAAATGAAAATGAAAAATCAATTGTTGATATATTATTTGAAAAATTACAAATACAATTTAATAATTCCCAACAAATAATAAAAACACTACACAGTAATGTTAAAATATTACATAAAGAAGTATTAAAAGAAAGAAAAGAATTTAATAAAAAAATATTAAAAAATACTAAGAAAAAAAAAAAGAATAATAACTTAAGTGGTTTTGCAATACCTACAAAAATATCAAATAAATTAGCTACTTTCTTAAATATAGATGAAAATATTAAAATTTCAAGAACTCATGTAACTTCTTTAATATGCAAATATATTAAAGAAAATAATCTCCAGAATCCTGAAAATAAAAAAATAATTATCCCAGATGAAAGATTAAAACTATTATTTGAAGGGTATTTAACAGATTCTGACCAATTAGAATTTTTTAATATACAATCTTATCTAAAATATCATTATTATTAAATTATTATAGTTATTATCACTAAATATTTAGTGACTAAATAAAATAATTGGTAATTTTAGTTTGTTTTTGAATATCTTGTTGTTCAAAACTTTTTACAGATATAATATTTAAATAATAAGTCATTAAATGTAGATTTATTTCTTCTATATATTTATTATGCAATTTTGTATTTTTTAATAATATTAATAAGTTATCCTTGTCAGGCTCTTTCATTTTTAACTCCATTACATGACTTTTAATATCATCATATTCGAATGGATTATTAAATAATTTCCTGGCACATTTATAATCAAAATCAGATGGAACTTTGAATTTAGACATTGATTTTATATTTTCTAATATACCTTCAATATTTTTATATTTATATATTAATTTATAAGCATTAACATATCCAATTCCATAAATTTTTGATGTATAATCACAACCACATAATATACATAAATCAACAAATTGGTCATATGTTATATCTAAATTTTTTAATATTCCTTCCAAACAATACTCATCAACATAATTTTTATCTGCACTAAAATTTTTTAGAAATGTTGGAGAACCATTTGCTAATATATCCATATCCTCTGTAATACATGAATCAATAATCTTCTTTTTACATAATACAGCCAATAAAGATTCAGCTTCACATGGTGCATGAATATAACTAACACCAAATAAATCAAATAATTTTTTAGCATTATTAATATGATGTGATTTAATTATAATTATTTTTTTATTTATTTTTTCTAATTCTTCATCATAGTTAAATGTATCACTTAAATATATTTGTAATTTATCATCTTGAATTTTAAATTTTTGATTATTATTTTGAATATAATCATTTATCTTATTATGTAATACGATCTTGTCGTCTTTATCGTTATCTCTAATTAATTCTATAATCTCCTTTTTCATAAACAAAAATTCTCTTTTTTGTTTTCTTTCTTGTAAAGTTTCTCCCTTTTCTTTGGGAGGTTTCCCATCAAAAACAAAGACAGGGTATATATTGTTCTTTAATAATTTTAATATAAATCTTGTTAATCCTTCAATGTGATCATCATTCCTATATAAATATTTATATAAAAAAATAGATAAATCTATACCAATAATCATACCATTATATGAATTTAGTTTTCTTTGTACTATAGCACTTGAGCATTTTGCAATTAATATATTTTTAAGGTTTTTAATTCCCATAATTAATAATATTATTTTATCTTTAAACTATTTATTTTTATTTAAAATAAATAGATTTTTTTTTATTTATTAAAAAAACATATATATTATATAGATAATTCGTATAAACTCAAACGAATTTTTTTATCATTGATATCTTCTTTTTTAATATATTTATCCATTTCATTTATTTTTTTAAAAATAAATTTAATATAAATATCATTATAATTAAAATTATTTACTGAATAATTTTTATCACAATGAGTATTCATTATTTTTAAAAAAATATCTATATTTAAATAATTAATTGATTTTAAAATATAATATGAAAATACATTTGTTTTTTGTCGAAAATATTTTTTACATCCATTCTCTACAATAATATCTTTCATACTTTCAATTTTAAAATAATTCATTATTTTATTAAAATTATTTATCATAAATTTAACTTCATTTTTAAATAATTCTTCTATTTTTATATTCGTATAATAATGCACTAATGTTATATTTATCAAACATGCGAATGTTTCTGTAAATGATTCATTTAATAATATGTTATAATTTGTACATATTTTATTATCCATGCTACTATCCTTTTGTTTTATTATTATATTATAATCAATGAAATTAGCATGTATTAATTCATGTATAAGTACCTTATAAAATTCTTCATTCCTATATAATACTATATCACCATTCTTATCTTTATCGTATAATACATTGCAATATCCTGAATTACAATTATCAGGACCAATTATATCATTGTTTTTTTTAGGTAACTTCTTATTTTCATTAATATCATATATAGTTATTTTTTGCGATGATAAATCTCGTCCAAATAATTTTTTTACTGTTAATATTACTTTGATTATTTTTAATATTCTGTTTTTAATCTTTTCTTTATTTTTATTTGTTATAAAATATATTTGAATATTATTATAAATAATCTTGTATTTATTATTTAAATTATTCATCTTATTTTTTAAAGAATCACTTATAAAATAAGAATCATCAGATATATTTATATCACAATCATTTATTTTAATTTCATCTATTATTATTAACTTATCATATGATTTATATATTTTTAAAAATTTATTCTTTATTTTATTATAATATATATTATTTGATAAATTATTTGATAAATTATTTGATAAATTATTTATGTTTATATTATTTATATTCATATTATTTATAATTTTTATTGAACTATTTGATAAAAAATTCATATATATATATATATATATATATATAATCCACTTTTTCAATCCGCCTTTTCAATCCGCCTTTTCAATCTGCCTTTTCAATCCGCATTTTCAATCTGAATTAAATATATCATATGAAGTAACATAACTATAATTCATATATTCTTGATCTTTTATATTACATTCATCTTCTAATTCCATTATTTCATTTACAATATCATATAATATATCAACTTCCGGCATATTTATAGAAAAATAACAATATAAATTACCATAATATGTTTCATCATTTTCATTATATTTTATACCTTTTTTATTAATTTTAATAAAATAATTACCTTTGACATCTTTTAAATATAATTTTTCATCATTCGGTAATATTATTTCAATTGTTTTATTAAGATAAAAATCTTTAAAATTTATTTTTTTTTCATAAAATATATCATAATCATTTATTCTTATATAATCATTTTTATCACAATGAATATATATACATACATCCCCCTTTTTATTTAAAGTTTCATTTCCATTTCCCTTTAATATTATTTCTTTGTCGTATAAATCTATTTCTAAATTTACTTTCTTTTTTACTAACTCGCCCTTTTTATATTTATTTTTTTCGTAAGTTATCTTCCTAGTTTTATTATTATATATATCACTTATACTTACATCTAAATGTATTACAATATCATCTATAACTTCTTTTATTAAATTTGATTCAGATTCTAATTCAGGATTTATTACTGAATTAATATTTAAATTATTTAATATATTATTTATTTTTTCTTCATTTTTATCTAATTTACCGGTTAAATTATTAAAAATATTACCAATACTACTACTATTATTATTATCTAATTTACTAGTTAGATTGGTAAAAATATTATTTATATTTTCTCTATTATTATTATTATTATAACTTTTAACTTTAACATTAACGCTTGGGATTGGTATATTAAAAACACTTTCCATATTAAATCCGGATAATTTATTTATTATACCTCCTATATCAAAACTATTTTCATAGTTCATATCTTTAAATTGATTTAAATGCTCTTCAAATATTGAATTAAACATTTTAAATGGATCTTCATCAAAATGAAAATCATTATCATCAATATTTCCAAACATGTCATATTTTTTCTTTTTATCATCACTATTTAATACATTATAAGCTTCTGCAATACTATGAAATTTTATCTTACATTCTTCGTCATTATTATTTTTATCTGGATGATATTTTAAAGCTAACTTTCTATATGCTTTCTTTATTTCATCTTGTGTAGAATATTTATCTACACCTAATATATTATAATAATCCTTATTCATTATAATATATTTCTATGAATTATTTTTTATATTAAAATTAATTATTTAATAATAATATTAATTTAATAAAATAATTCTCTAAATGAATAAAATATTTTCCTGTAGAACGACATAAATCATGATCACATGCTGTACTTAATTCTATAATCTTAAAACATATATCTATATTATTTTTATATTTATCTAATAATATCTTTGATATTATATTAATTAATTCATTTACATCATAACAATTAATAAATATTTTTTCACATATAGTTTTTATATTTTTTGTTATCGTAAAATTTAATTTTTTTAATAATATTATATTAATTAATTCATCAATAATACTATAAAAATTATTTTTTAATATCTCTTTTGTATCAATATAATAATTTAATGCTAAAAATATATTATTTAAATCATAATAAGTTTTATATTTTGCATCATAATCTATAATGTTATTTATTATCTTTTTAGTTATTTTTAATTTATTATTTTTAATTATATTTTTAATTACTAATTCAATTTCATCTCTTTGAGGACTTTTCACTCTTATTATTAAAAATCTACTAATCAATGATTCCGGTATAAATGATATATTATTTGTTTCAAATATATACTTACAACTTTGATATGTTGACTCAATTAATTTTCTTAAATACAATAATGAATTCTTATTAATTTTATCAATATTAATTAAATATATTATTTTAGGTATATCTAATCCAATATTCCTTGAGTCGATATATTCTTTTAAATAATTATTGAAAAATGTTCTTTCATTATTTTGCAATTCTATACAATCTATTTCTAAATGATATATACTTGATTTAAATTTAAATATCCTTTTATCTAATTCTATTTCATTATTTTTAATTGTATATACTCTCTTATCTAATAAACTACATAATAAAGAATATATTTTTATAGTTTTACCACTACCCTTTTGACCATTAAAAATTAAATTTGGCATATTTTCAATATTTAAAAAATTAAAGGATTTATAAAAATTATTATTAAAATCAATGTCATTAATAGTTGGAGTTTCTTCAAAAAACGATATACTCATTATTAAAATATAATAATTATTATTTAAATTATAATTCGATAATTTTTAATATTTTTTTTAAAAAATTATTTTTATATTTTGAATTAGACATATTTAAAATATATTCTTGATTTTTTAAAAATAAATCTATATCATCTTTGTAATTATCAATAGTATTTATATATAAATATATATTTGATATATTATCCGATATTGTATTCTTTATATATGTACCTTCATTATCATCACTATTCATTTTATTATTTAACCAATATTGATAATTACCTTTTATATGTCGAATCGGATAATATGATTCTGGTATATTATCTATATATATCTTTTTAAATATTTTTAAATCTGATGATATACTATGATTTTCTAAACTTGATATTACAAGTTTCTCATCAAGAAGTATCTGCTCTTTTTTAATATCTTTATAAACAAAATTATTAAAACTATTTACTCTATGTAAATTTACAATACATAATTCTTTATGATCTATTTCTTTATGATCTATTTCTTTATGATCTATTTCTTTATGATCTATTTCTTTATGATCTACTTTTTTATGATCTATTTCTTTATGATCTATTTCTTTATGATCTATTTCTTTATGATCTATTTCTTTATGATCTATTTCTTTATGATCTACTTTTTTATGGACTTTTTTATGGACTTTTTTATGGACTTCCTCGTAGATATTCACTATTTCTTTCTCATCGATAGCATTCATTATTTCTTTCTCATCGACAGCATTCATTATTTCTTTCTCATCGACAATATTCATTATTTCTTTCTCATCGACAACATTCATTATTTCTTTCTCAATGACAACATTCATTATTTCTTTCTCAATGACAACATTCATTATTTCTTTCTCATCGAAAACATTCATTATTTCTTTCTCATCGACAACATTCATTATTTCTTTCTCATCGACAACATTCATTATTTCTTTCTCATCGACTTTCTTTATTTCTTTTTTATAATTTTTTTTATTATCCTCTTTATTTTTATTTATTTCATTTCCATTTTTTTTACTATCAATGATTTTATTTTTTTTTTTTAATTCCAACATTTCTTTATTCATTGCTATCATTAAATTTTCTAATACACTCACTTTATTATTTAATTTAGCATTCTGTTTTTCATGTTCTTTAAGTAAAGTTTGTGTATTTTCATAAATATTATCTATTTTATGAAAATTAAAAGTATTTAGTTTTTTATTTATTAAATAAGTAAATCTATTTAGAAATTTTTTATTTATTTCATTTTCTTGATTTAAATTCATTATATAAATATATTTTTTTTATTTTAAATATATTTGTATTTAAAAATAGTTCGATATATATATAAAAAAAAAATATATAATTAATTTATGACCTGTCAATATTGCCACTCTAATACTCATACTATTAATAATTGTCCTACAATAATATGTAGATATTGCAAGCAGTCAGGTCACCCAAAATGGCTATGTATTAATAAAGAAATAAAAAATAAAAATAATAAGAAAACGACTGAAAAGAATATTCAATACTATTTAAAAATACAAAATTATAAATGGAGTGATATTATTAATAATTTATAAAATTTATGCAAAATTCCATATCTCATCTAATTGTGCACCTTGACCACAATTCTTAATTTGTAAATATCTTTTTTGACTATCTCCACATGCTTTACTTGAACATCCTGCAAGTAAATTAGTACTTTCATCTATTTTTGGTTTAGACAAAGATATACATCTTTCATAATTTTTATTATCTGAAATATCTTTTGAAACAATACGATTTGTTTTTTTATTCCATTCCCATTTTTGATTTATATTATCATCTTTACAGTCACTCATAAATAAATCTGATTTTTCTGTTTTTCCAGATGTTAAACATTTATCATCATATCTACTCTTTAATGTACCATCTTTATATAAATACCATTGTTGTATAGGTGAAAATTGATCAGTTTTTTCTAAATATACTTTACCAGTATCATCTACTCCATCTGTGCGTGTTATTGAGTTAATTATTTCATTCGAATTATCTTCTAAACTATGTTCTTTATTAATTAATCTACCATAAGAAATAAAATCACCTCCAGATGGTCCAGGAGGTCCAATAGGTCCCTGTTGTCCTTCGAACATTGCTTTTTGTGTTGTAATCATATCCATAACCTTTGCACGTGTTTTAGAATTTACAATATCTGTAACTTCTGTTTTTTGGGTTGGTGTTAAACCTTTGCTATTAGCTTCAAATTTTTCTTGGTTCCCTGTCCAAGCATTTTCAGAATTTTCAGAATTTTCAAATTTTTCAATATTACCATCTTGTGTAGAATATAATTTAAAATGTTCTACATTATTATTTTCATATTTTTTTTTCTTAATTTCTTGTATTGTTAAATAAATTAATATAATAAATAATGAAAGTAATAAAATACAAATAAATTTATTAATCATATATTTAAAGAAGAAAAATATATCAATTTTATCTGCAAAATAAATTAAATTTATTTTATAGATAAAATTATTTAATTTAATTTATTTTTATATGGTATATATTACTCATAATAATATAAAAATATATAAAGAGTTAGATTCTATTCTAAAAAAAAATGATATACAAGAATTATTATTATATCATAAAAATAATAATAATTTATTTTTCAAAAAAGAACATTTTTACAATGCATGTTTATCCAATAATATAAATATAATTAAATATATTTATCATAAATTATATAATAAAAAAATTAATATTAATAAAGCATTGTATAATAGTTGTAATCAATATAATATTAAATTAATTAAATGGTTATCAAAAATAGATTTATTTAATAATTTTGATTATTATGATTGTTTGCATTATTGTATTACTTATAATAATTTAAAACTATTTAAATATTTTATTACTACATATAATATATCTATTTTTAGTAATAATAATAAATTTTTATTAGAATCAATAAAATATGATAAATATGATTTTATTGAATATTTATTTTCAATAAATGAAAATATTAATTTAAATAATAACAATGATATAATTAAATATACTTTTTACACAAATAATTCTAATATAATAAATCTAATTATTAATAAAATTAATAAATTTAACGTGACAAGTAAAGATATACCTATATTTGTAAATTGTATAAAAAAAGGTTATGTCAATTCCATATCTTATTTTTTACAATCTAAGGTTATAAAAAAAAATTTAAAAAAAAATATTTATATATATTTAAATCATGCTTTTGATAGCAATAATATAGATATTATCAAAATACTATTATCATATAATTATCATAGTATATTATGTTACGATTTTTTGTATATGAAGTTTATTCTATATGGAAATTTAGAAATAATATCATTTTTATATGATATAAATAATACAATAAATTTATATAATACATTATGTATAGAATCTATTCTAAAAAATAAATTCTTTGATATATTTTTATTTATTATTCATAAAAGTCCTATATTAAATTTATCAAATTTACTATTTATTGAATTTCATAAATTAATAAATAAGTATTATTTACAAATTGTTTTATATATAAGTTATGATAAATTATATTTATTTTTAGATTTTGTAAAAAATAATAATATTCCAATTTATTGCGAAGATATATCTTATTTAATAAATTATCTATTAATTCATAATCAATTAAATAAAATTAATATTATAAAAAATTATCATACTAATTATTTATATACATGTTCAAATAGAGATGTATTAATTAAAGACTCATTTAAATCAAATAATTTAGAATGTATTAAATATTCATTATCAATTTTAAATGAATCAATTGATGATTATAAAAATGATATTTTATTTTATGCATATCTTCATAAAATAAATCATATTATTTATGAACTTGATAAAGATAATGAATTTATTTTAATATCATATGAACAATCTTTAATAAATTGTATTTTTCACAATGATATAGAATTATTTAATAGAATACTTAATAAAAAAAATATAAATATTAATAAAAATAGTTGTAATTTACTTATTAGTATAATTAAATCAGGTAATTCTACTATATTTAAAATAATAGAAAATAAGATAAAATACAATGATATAACAAATGATAATATAGTAGATATAATAAATAAATGCATTGAATATAATAATTTTGAGATAATTCAAGAATTACAGAATAAATTATGTTTTTCACAAATAATTAATCATTATACATTTTTAAAAATATGTAAATATGGAAATATAAATTTTATAAATTGGTTTTTAGAATTTGATAAAGATATTACTATTTATCGTAATATAGCATTTAATACATTAATATATTATGAACATTTTGACCAAGCTATATTTTATTATAATCATAAAGACAATAATAAATATATTGATTTAATTAATAATAATTTTAATATTATAAAATTAATTATTAATGAAGATAATATATCATTGATAAAATGGATTTTTGATAATTTAAATGATTATGACAAATATAAATTTATAAATTACATAAAAATAGATTATAACATAGTCGAATTACTTAAACATGATAATTCTAAAGTAATAGACTATCTATTATCTAATTATGATTTAATAAATGATGACATGATAATAAAATTATATACTTATGCATTTATTCACTATAAAATTAACATATTAAATTATTTAATAAAAAATTTTGACATAACAAAATATGATTTAAATCTACCATTTAAATCAATATTTTCATATTGTATTAAATATAATTATTATCAAGTTATTGATATAATTATAAAAAATATTCATAATTATAATTGGTTAAATATTTCTGTATTATTTGATAACAACAATAATAATATATTTACATATTTAATAACAAATTATTATGATTATTTAACTATAAATGAAGATTTATTTTTTAATATTCTTTATACAGGTAACCTAAAATGTATTAAAATATTTGTTGATAATTATAAAGGTAATATAAATTATAAAAATATCACAGATGATGATTATATAATATTAATGAATTATGATAATCCTAAATTAATGAATTATATTTATAGTTTACATAAAATAGATTTTTACGATAATAATTATATTATTAAAACAATTATTAGCATGAATAAATTTAATATATTAAAATGGATTTTAACAAAATTTAAAAATGAAAATAAATATATAAATAAATATTATTTTTATTATATTTCTATTTTACATAAAAATCTAAATATTATTAAATTATTATATAAATTTGATAATAATCAAGAATTTAATGATTATAATATTGAATATCTTACTTTTGCATCATGTGTTGATAATTTAGATATATTTAAATGGTTTGAGAATAAAATTATTAAAACAGATTTATTATTATATAAATATAATATTATAAATAGTGCAATAACAGTTAATAATATAACTATATTAAAATATATATTAGATACATATGATATTGATATAAATTTCAATGATGGTATTATTATACGAGTTTCATTTGATTATTTAGCGAATGATATAATTAAATTTTTATTTGAGAAATATAACAATATAGATGTTTTAGTTAAAAATGAAATAATCATGAGATATGCTATTGAAAATGCATATATAGATATAATTAATTTATTATATAATTATAATAATAATTTCAATCTTTCAATAGACAATGAATATTTATTTAGAATATCTTGTAAAACGGATAATATAGAAGTTGTTAAATGGTTATTTGAAAAAAATAATAATATAGATTATTCATTGAATAATCATGAGATATTTTATTATGTTTGTAACCAAAATTATTATGAAATAGCATCTTTTTTTAATGAAATAAATCCAGAATTATATGAAATAGAAATAAAAAATTATGAAATTATTAGTTATCAAGTAAATAAAAAAATAAAAATAACTGATTATATATCAATTGATACCATTGATATATGTCCTATTTGTTTAGAGAATCAGTCAGATGTAATAACGGAATGTAATCACCAATATTGTAATGAATGTATAAATAGTTTAAATAATAAAAATGAATTTTTTATATGTGCTTTATGTCGAAGTAATATTCAGATTATTAAAAATATAAAAAAATAATTTTATATTATAAATTTTTAAATTATAATTTTCAATATTTATTTAGGTAAAAATATATTTAACTTTTTATTATCATTTTCGGTAGTGTTGTGATATCTAAAATCTGTTTCATTAAAAATAAATTTATTATTTTTATAGTTACCGTATATTGGTCGTCCTTGTCTATAATGTACGTCAATTTGTTTTTGACGCCATTTTTCTTGACATGTACATTCTTGTAAATATTTTTTCTTTTTATGAATACAAATAAAATCATTATTATTGTATATATTTGGTTCATCAAAATTATTATTTTTCTTCATATTTAATAAATTATTTAATTTACTTAATGTATTTATAGCATACATTATATGTTTTATATATGTTTTATATATGTTTTATATATGTTTTATATATGTTTTATATATGTTTTATATATGTTTTATATATGTTTTATATATATTTGATATATGTTTGATATATGTTTGATATATGTTTGATATATGTTTGATATATGTTTGATATATGTTTGATATATGTTTGATATATGTTTGTATATTTATTTTTATTAAATCAATTTTTTACAAATAATATAAAAAATTGATTTAATATAAAAAGTTATAATAATAACAATATGGAATTTCATAAAAAAATAGGACAAGGAAGTTATGGTAATGTATTTATTCATCCAAATAATAAAAACATAGCTATAAAAAAATCATTTGGAAAATTAGATTATGAAGTAATAATGAGTTATTTAACAGAAGTAATTATTATGAAAGAATTAAACCATCCAAATATTATTAAGTGTATTGATTATGAGTATAATTCATCTTCAATATCAATCTATATGAAAAAATATCATACAAGTCTACAAAAATTATTAAAATATAATGAATGTAATAATATTAGAATACCAACAAATATTATTAATAAAATGCTATTAGATATATTAAGTGGTTTAGAATATCTTCATGAAAATAATATATTACATTTAGATTTATCAGATGATAATATATTATTAAAAAATGATTATACATGTGTCATAATTGATTTTGGATTATCATCTTTATCAATTAATAAAATTCAACAAATACATAATAAAGACAATGAAAAGAAAAAAAAATTAACACAGAAATTTCCCGTATTTAAAAATCCTTTTGCAGCTCCAGAAATATTAGAAGAACAATCTTATGACGAAAAAGCAGATATTTGGGCATTTGGTGTAATAATGATAATGATGTTTAATAATAAATATATATTTAATAATATAATAGAAAGAAAAAATCAAATAATATACATAAATAATTATTTATCAGGAAATAATATTGAAAAAGAAAAATTTTTATTAAAAAATATGAAAAGAGATTTAGATGATAATAATACATATTTATCAGATTATGATATAACCCAAACTCATATTGATATATTATTATCAATATTTAAAAGGAATATTGTAGAAAGATCTTCATCATCTAAAATAATAAATATATTAAGTTTTTATGAAACAACAGGATTTAAAAAAAATACTAATTATATAAATTTAAAAGATACAGTTTTAAATGAAATTTATTTAATTGAATATGGAGATATTAATAATATAATTGATAAGTATAAATCAAATAATATAATTAAACCTAAAGTTAATAGAAATATACTTGAAAACATATTTGATAAAAATATTGAAAATACTATTGATAAAAATATTGAAAATACTATTGATGATAGTATTGAAATTATTGTTAATAAAACTATTGAAAATATAACTACTAATATAGTTGATAATATAGTTAATAATATTGTTACTATTTATGAAACTAAATAAAATTATAAATTTATAAATTTATAAATATAAATATAAATATAAATATAAATATAAATAAATATGATGATTGTAAATGACTATTTACCATCCAATATTCAAAATAAGATGTAATGGAATTGAATTTTGAAATTTGAATAAATCATATTTTGATGGATTTTCAATTATATTATCTATAAAGTTTGGTGTTCCCTCATTATATTTATTTGCAAGATCCAAAAAAGGTTTTATATATTTTTTTTCGTAATATATAAAATAATATAATGCCATAGTTCTTGATGTAGCAATAGTAGGTTTATCACGAAAATGTGATACATCATCTACTAATTTTATATATTTAATTTTATTAAATATATAATATGCTTTTCTAAAAAAACGTATAATAATAAATGCCTTTTTATTTTCATTTAATGTCAAAATTTTTTTTTTATTAAATATTGTTTTAGAAGATGATAATAAATTAGATTTATCTTCATAGTTTAAAAACTTTGAAATACTATATAATGTATCTGTGATTTTTAATACTTTATGTTCTTTCTTAATTGTACTCATATTTAATCAATGTTATTTAATTAATGTTATTTATCAGTATTATTTATCAATATTGTTAAATAATATTACTTATAATAATCAATTTTTTATTTGAAGATATAAAAACAATTTACTAATTATTTTTATGAGTATGCAATTATTAAATAGCATTAAAGCAGCTAAAATTCATGGTGATATTATGAATGACTTACATGATAAACATATTGTTGTACCAGGTAATTCTATAAATAATATAGTAGATTATATTGAAAATTCAATATTTGATAAAATTAATTATGATAGTAATATACCATTAACAGGAGGATGTGCTTTTCCTGTAAATATATCCGTAAATGAAATAGTAGCACATTATACATCATCGTCAAAAAATGATGATTATATATTAAAAAAAAATGATATTGTGAAAGTTGATTTTGGTGTACATAAAAATGGTTCTATTATTGATAGTGCACAGACATTTCATTTTGATTCAAAATATGATGAATTTGTAGAGTATTCGAAAAAATGTACTGATTATGCTGTTAGTTTATGTGGTCCAGATGTTAATTTAGGTGATTTAGGTAAAGATATTGAAGAATATGTAAAAAGTAAAGAAATACATATAGATAATAAATTATATCAATTACATACATTAAAAGAATTATCAGGACATAATATTGGTGAATACTTAATACATAAGTCAAAAGCTTTACCAAATTGTGCAATTAAATATCCTGTACGAATGGAAGAAGGTGATTTTTTTGCCGTGGAACCATTTATATCAACATGTGCGGAATCATATTATGATAGTCCTACAAATTTGTTTATGGTAGCTAAAAATTATAATAATTTAATCTATTTATTATGTGGGGATGAATTAGAATTGTTTAATAAAATAATTAAACAATATTTAACACTATGTTTCTGTGATAAATGGCTTGAAAAAGATATTGATAAGTTTGATTTTAACATATTTAAAAATATAATTGATAAAAAAATTATTGAAGAATATAAAACAATTTATGTACTTAAAGATAATTATGTATCACAATTTGAACATAATGTTTATATTAAATCAAATGGAATAATACAATTAACTAAAAATAAATATTATTAAATAAAAATCGATAGTTTTTATAAAATATAATATAAAATATCGTAGAAACACAAATTACTTATATCAGTATGATCTATACACAAATACAACTAAATAAAATTTTATTTTCTAAATTGAAAAATAAATATCAAAATTCTAACAATTCTAACATAGTAACCCTTCTAAAAAAAATGACAGAAGAAGATGCTATTGGCATTGGCATCCGTTATTGGTTAGATAATGAAAAAATAGATGCTGAAATATTTTATGATGAAGATTTACTTAATGATATTAATACATTAATATCTTCTATTGACAATTTACTTAATGATAATAACTATATTAATAATAACTTATCTAAAAATTCTAATCTATATAAAAAACCTTTTAGTTCAAATACAAATACATTTGTATATAAAAAATGTATTTGAACAACATATTATATTGATGACAAATAAATAAAAATTGATAAAAATTGATTCAAAATATAAAATATTAATAGTAATATTAATAGTAATATTAACATGGATTCATTATACGAAGATACTTTTTTTATTGATATAGAAAAAGCAGAATCAGAGTTAGAAAAACAAATTAAAAAAGAAAAACAAATTAAAAAAGAAAAAAAAATTAAAGATTTGCATAAAATACTTTTATCAGGAAAATTACAACCATCTACATATACATTCCTATATTTGTATCTAAAATAAATTTAAGAAATAACTTAGAGAATAATGATCTACATTCACACAATTAGTTGTTATATGGGAGAATGGATTGGTATAAATAGTATTCACCAAATGATGAGACAAAAAGTCTGCTCTTCCAATGTTTGGAAAAGTTATGTGGAATTACCGTTTAACTTTCTGCATAAAGATATATAATGTATATAATTATAATAAATTTACCATAAATATGGAATATTACATCCCAATCCTTTTGGACTAGGCTCTGTGTCTTTACATGATTTTTTTGGATCATTTTTACATTTAGGCATAATATAAATTATATGAATAAAAAAATTGATGCATAAATATTATTAAAAATAAGCATTAACACTTATTTTAAATTACAAAGAGTGTAAAAGACATAAAATGAACGGAACTAAAATGAACGGAACTGAAATGAACGAAATTGAAAACATTAAGAAAACTTTATGGTTTTCTTTTAAAGAAGAAAGTGTTGATAGTCTAAATGATCGTATACGTGGATTAAGCAGTCACGATAAAATGAAAATTGAAGAATTTTTTTCAAAAAAAATTAACAATTTAATTGGTTCAATTATTGGATATGCGAATTCTAGGAACAATGGAGGAAGATCAGCTGTTGTAGCAACTAAACGTGAATTATCATGTCTTATGCAATTAAATCTTACTATTTCTTATGGTACAGAACATATGCCAATTTTAGTTGATAGCGGAATAGTAAATAATGATGGTATTCAAAAATTTATCAAAGAAGCTTATGAATCAGAAAGGTGTATTTCTTATTGTAAATAATTAATTTATAATAATAATGATATAATAATATCATTATTTATGCATTTAAAAATTTAAGATAAAATTAAAAAAAATAATTTAATAACTTATATTTATTTGAGTTATATCAGATTTGATGGGTTAATATTCTGAACACGGAATATAAAAATTGATTTATAATATAATATATATAATACTATATAATATATATTATATTATTTTAAAAATGAATAATAATGATCGTGATAGATTAATTAAAAATATTGAAAATGTTTGCCACACATTGACAAATGAATATAATGAATATAAATATTTAAGAAATCTTTTAAATAATAATAATAAACATATAACACGACAAAGTCTTAATGCTCTTCGTAGAAAAAGAGATAGTTTATTTATACAAGTATTTGAAGATACAACTATGTTATATTATCCGAAATGGATAATAAACGAATCAATAAGACACAACAGTTATTATTTTAGATAATAATTTAAAAAAATTATAAACCATTAACTATTTTATATTACATACCAATACTAAGACATTTATGAAAAAACTCAATGTATAAAGAAGGTGGATTTGTAGAAGAATTAATGGCTAACCGTTTCCATCCTAAAAATATGCATATGTGGATGGGGATTCTCAACTATTCATGATGAAGATGATGATAATTAGGTATATGATAATTAGGTATATGATAATTAGGTATATGATAATTAGGTATATGATAATTAGGTATATGATAATTACCCATATAATCATAATTATTTAATAAAATTGTATATTCATTATATACATATATATAACTTAAAATTATTTTATTTATAAATAGTAATGGATAATAGAAACTATAATCTACTACATAAAAGAATTATTAATAAAAATGAATATATTAAATTTATTAATGAATTAGATATTATTAATTGTCATAAAGTACATTTAATAAAGAATTTTAATAAAAAACATACAATCTTTCCAAAAACAAATAATTTATTTAAAACATTTATTACAACAGCTAAAAAAGAAAATAATTTATTTCAATTATTTAGATTACAATTATTATTGAAACATTTTATTAGTACTAAATTATTAAAATCTGTAAATAAAATATATTTTAATAATATTGATAAAACAATAAATGATTGTCAAATATTTGATTATATAATAGATAAAATTGATAATAATAATAAAATATATATAAGAAAAAGATGTCCTAGATGGGACTTTATTTTATACAATGTAATAACTGATTATAAAAAAATTATTAAAAAAAGTGATAATATAAAATATTTAGATATTGGGTGTGGTGATTTTAAAAAAACATTAAAAATAAAAAAATTTCTGAACTTAGAAAAAGAAAATGTACATGGAACTGATCTAAAAACATGGGGTCCCTATAAAGAAAATAAAATTAAATTAGATATTAAATTTAAATTTGAATTTATAATTAATAATAAACTAAAATATGATGATAATACATTTGATTTAATAACATGTATTTATACACTTCATCATGTCGAAAAATTAGAACTTTTTTTGAAAGAAATAAATAGAGTATTAAAAAAAAATGGACATTTAATATTGATAGAACACGATGTTGTATCCGATTATGATAGAATAATTATAGAATTAGAACATTTATTATATATAACAATATCTGAAAAAAAAACTAAAAATTATATCAATAAACGTGATTACATGTTATTATTTAATAAATTTGAATGGGATTTTTTATTAAAAAAACATGGTTTTAAATTTGAAATATATAATTTGATTTATACGGAACAAGAATATAATATAAATTATAATAATAGTTATTATGCAATTTACAAGAAAATATAAAAATCAAATATTATTATTATTATTAGAATATGATGTGATGCCAATGTGATTTGATGATTTTTTACATATGTAACATATACATGATACTTGTTCTCCTGTCTTAATATTTTGCGGTTTTACACAATTATTGCATATTATTGGATAGTTTGAATAACATTCATTATATATATTTACACATGGTAAACACATATTTAATATATAATTATCATTTAATTTATTTCCACATGAAAAACATTGATTCGAAAGATTATAATAAATTCCATAAGATAATTGTGAGGATATTTTTGGATATTTAAAATGTATAATTTCATGGAATATTTCTATGCATACGTTTGCCTTTTTTAATTCTTTTAACGTAAGAAATGAATAAATCATCCTTTCTAATTCTCTTGGTAATTGAATTAGAAACGGAGATTTTATTTTCATATATGTTATATGTTATAAAGTATAAAAAAATGATTTATTTTATATATATTATAAAATAGATAAACTATGAATTTAGAAACTATGAATTTAGAAACATTAAATAAATTAAAGGTCATAGATCTTAAAGAACTTGCTAAAAAAAATAAATTAAAATGTTTTCACAAATTAAAAAAAAAAGAATTAATTGAATTACTTTCAAAAGAACATGACAAAGAACATGAAAGAGAGGGTATTTGTACTCTTGAAAAAAGTATTCCTGATAATATTGAAAATGAAATTATTGAAAATGATAATATTGAAAATGATAATAGTGAAAATGATAATAGTGAAAATGAAATTATTGAAAATGAAATTATTGAAAATGAAATTATTGAAAATGAAATTATTGAAAAAAAAAATATGAAATTAACTTATATTCCTAAACTAATTTATCAAAAAAAAATTAATGAATATTGGGATAAAGATTTAACGATAGATTATATAAAAAATAATTTACATTTAACACCTAAATTTGGTGATATTGTTCAATTTGATAATTCTAATGCATATGGTTGTTATATTGTTGGAAATAATAAAATAATTAAATGTTATGGAACAGTTTCTGATGATATATGTATACCTTTAGAAATTACACAAGAATTTAATGATCCATATAATACATTTAAAAATATTCATACACATTTTTATGGTGTCGAAATAAAACATAATGATGATTTTATTATCGATAATTTTGGTATAATTGATGTGCCGTCGAAATGGCTTTTTTATAGAATCAATGATGAGATTTATGGTAAAGGGATTGATATTGATATTGGGGAAATAGATTTAATTAATATTAATTTAGATATTATTAAAGAACATCCAGATAGAAAATATTATTCTTTTATTAACTCAATTGAATATGTCAAAAAAAAATACTCAATTATGTCAAAAAAATATGATAATTATGGATTATATGTAACTTTAAAAAATGGTATTGATGATAAATTAACAAAAAATGAGAATGATTTTATATATAACGCAATTATTCCAGACTATTGTTATTATTCAATAGATTATCAATGTGATTATTATGAAATTATATTTACATATCTTTCAGAAAATAAAAAAGATATGAATAAATTTATTAATAAATATTACATAAATACAACACATGCATTTGTTTCAGATATCGAATTAATAATTGAAGAGTAACCGCGGAGTAATTGCGGAGTAATTGCGGAGTAATTGCGGAGTAATTGCACGATAATTACTCAATAATTACACAATGTTTATAATATTTTCACAACCCCATCCTAAATAAAAATTAGTATAAATATATCCTGATTTTAAATTTTTATAATAAAACTTTTTATTTTTAACAAATCGTTTAACATAAATCTGTTCATTGTTCATATTTTTATGTAATATCCACGATGTTAATGGTTCTGCTGAAAGTGTTATATTATTATTTTTCGTATTTATATATAATTTGCTTTTAACAAATTGTAAATAACATAAATCATTATGATATACTAATTGAATAATATTTTCTGTAGTATCATATAATAATTTTATTAATAAATTTCTATTTTTAAATTCATTTAATAAATTAAATTTATTAAGTTTATAAATTCCAATACTTATTGTTATTTTATTATCATCTATAAAATTTATATCAAAATATGTTTTCCTTTTATTTATTATAATTTTGTTATTTTCATATGGTATATATAAATAATTATTATCAGAATTTGATATAGAATATTTGTTATATACACTATTACTTATATAGAATTTATTCTTGCTAATATTATTTATTTTAAAATTATTTAATGATAAATTACTATATATAAATATGTCTTTATTAAAGTTGGACAAATAACAATTACTTAAATTATTATATAGTGTTTTTATATTTTGAATTCGAGATAATATTTTTTCTTGAAGACTATATGAATAATGACATGTGATAAAATTTCCTATAATTTTATTAGGACGTAATAGTTTTTCAGGATAGTAAGAACTAACTTCGTATTCATCATTATAAGATGTATTTTTAAAATATTTACAATCTTCACCATTTAAAATAATGAAATTAATAGATATTCTTGTATTTATGTATATATCTTTTAAATAATATTTTCGCATATTATGGATATCATTAATACAATCAGTTATAAATTGATATTGCATGATATAAGCAAGTTTTGGATTTTCAAATAATGGACCTAATATTCCTCCTTGTGGATAAGTATTTAATTCTTTTGTAATTGTATTAAAAAGTTCTTTTTGATAAAATGCACAGATATTATTATTTACACAATTTGAATGAAATAGGAATGTTTTTTTATCTTTTTGTCGTTCTTGTATTGCATTCTTTAGTCCTAAAATATCAATAAATAATATATCATCGTCACATTTTATTACAATTGAATTTTTATAAAATTCTTTATTCGAAATTACTTTATAAAAAGGAGACCAATCATATTGATTATCTTGAATTTGAGTTGTATTTGTATTATTATGTATGAAAATCTGATTGTTAAATTTTTTATGTAAATATGTATAAGATTCAAATAAAAAAATTTTATCATTATTATTTCGTGTAAAATCAAAAATATGATATTCATGTATTATATTTTCCTGTAACAACACTTCAATATATTTATGAAGAATTTGCAAATTCATTTTTCTTCCTGCAAATATACAAAATTTTACAATATTATTTTCTTCATTTGTCTTTTTTTTACTATTTATATTTTTAATATAGTATTTTTTGTTCTTTTTTTTATAAAAATTAACAAACATTATTTTTATAATTAAAAAAATGATTTTATAATTAACTAATTTTTTAGATTTTTTTAAATTTGTTTAGAAAATTGTTTAGAAAACTGTTTAGACGTTTGTATTAAACATTTCATTAGACATTTGATTTGTATGATAGAAATAATCAAATGTATTTTTATTTTCATTATATTGTTCTAAATCGATTTTAATAATTTCTCCATCCTGTGAATCGTAAGGTAAAAAATGTGATAATAAATTATTTAAAAATAAGCATACACTATCATGTGATGTTAAATTATAACTTTCATATTCTTTCATATTTAATAAATCATTAATATATTTCTTCTCAACTAAAATTTCTAAAATTTCTTCTATAGTTTTATAATTATCACCTTTAGTAATGAATGCATGTTTATTACCATTTTCATTTGGATATACGAAAATTTTATATGCTTCAAATATCATTATTTCATTATCTGTTTTATGATCTTTTAAAATAAAATATACAGGATAACATTGATCTTCCAAATCATCATCTGATAAAGACGAATTGTTCATCCATTGATGAATATCACGACATAATATTAAACTGTTTATTTTACTATTATCAGCATTGTGTAAATGAAAATTCCAATAAAAATCTATATTATCACTTGATCTTAAATTAAATATTGGAATGTTCTTATTATTGTTATTAATTTTTAAATTAAATATATGATCATCAATATCATCATATTCTTTTATTAATTTATTAATTTTATTAGGATACGCTTTATCATTTAAATTTTTATCAACAATATTGTTTATTTTTTTCTCTAGTTTTTTCTCTGTTTTTTTCTTATTAATTATTATATCTTCATATATATTATATTCACCATTATCATCTTCATTATCATCTTCATTATCATCTTCATTATCATCTTCATTATCTTCATCATCTTCATTATTTCTATTATTTTCATTATTATTTCCACTATTTTCACTGTTTTCATTATTTCCACTTAATTTTCTTGAAATAAAAGATTTCCAATCTTTAGATTTAGATTTATCATCTTTATCATTTCCAGTATGAACTAAAAATCCAATTAATGTTATTAAACATAATATTATATTTGAAGCCTTGTCTTTTTTTGTTAATAGTAGTATTCCTGATAATATTAGTGAGCTATATTTTTTAAATATATTATTTAATTTACTAAGTTTTTTTTTAATTAGCTTCATATATAAGTTATTAATATAAAAAATATTATTTTTGTTTAATAAAAATATTATTTTTTATATTACATTTAATGGGTAATGTAAATTGTGGTGAAAATATATGTTCAGATGATCTATATGAATTAAGTTGGATAAATACTAATAATTGGGATATTAAATACGAGAATAAACAAATAGAAAATCCTTATATATTAAACAAAGGAGATTTTAAATTAATAAATAATGGATATTGTTATTTATCATTAACTAAAAAAATAGATTTTGAATATGAAATTAAAAAAATATTGATTAGTATTGAATTTAATTTTAATTTAGAAAATGATAATGAAATTGAGTTGAATGTAGTATTATCTAATAAATTATTTGAATTAAATAACAACAATGTAGAAAAAGATATAATTAATACTATTATATTTTCAAAAAATAATATTATTATAAATGATAAAAATATAAATTTACATAATTTTAGATATGAATTATTTTTAAATTTTTCTTATCTAAATTATATATTTTTCAATGAAAAAGTAAAAAAAAAAGATAATATTATTTTAGATAATAATAAAACGATTGATTATGATGATAAATTAGATAACATTTATTTTACAATATTGATAAAAAGCAATTTAATTAATAATGAAAATATGGATAATTATCTAAATATTAAAATAATATAATAATAATGAAAATAATATTTATATTATATAACATTTTTGAAAGTAAAAGTGGTGTCAGTAATAAATATATTAAATTTATTGATCATTTGTCAAAAAACAATATTGAATATATACTATTTACATCATTTCAAAATAATAATGATATTAATACTCATATTAAAAACAAATATAATATTATAAATAAAAAAGGTATTAACGTACCTTTCTATAAGGATATTAAAATACCAAATATTAAGATTGATGATATCCAAAATATTATAAACAATGATGATATAATTATATTTAATGGTGAATTTTTTTGGTTATATAAAATATTAAGTAAAATTAAAAATACATATCCTGAAATAAAAATAATACCTAATTGGCATACAAATTATGACTATTATTCAAATATATATTTTAAAAATATAATATCTATTAAAAATAGTAAAAATATTTTATATGATAATTTAAAAAATAATTTTTTTTCTGGTATAATTGTCACTGGAGAACTTACAAAAAAAGATTTTATAAAATATACACCTAATGTTTTTAACGCAAATGAAATATGTTTAGATAATTTTAATATATTTAAAATTGATGAATATAATTTTAATGAAACAATAAATTTTATATATACTGGACGTATATCAAAAGAAAAAAATTTAAATTTAATAATAGATATTTTAAATAATTTAAACTTAGATAATTCTAATTTTAAAAATTTTAAAATGCATATAATTGGAGATGGTCCATGCATTAAAAATATAAAAAATAGTATTAACAAAGAATTAAAACATAAAATAATATTTTATGGAGATATAAATTATTCTATGATTCAAGATATTTATACCCAATTAAATAATAGAATATTTATCCAATCATCTAAAAGTGAGACATTTGGTAAATCTACAATGGAGGCATGTTATTCTGGAATACCGGTATTTGTTATTGAATGTGATATACACAATTTATTATACAATGATAATAATTCATTTACATATGGAACTATACAAGAATTCAAAAATGAATTAATCTTTTTTTTTAAATTAACTAAAAAACAAAAAGAAAATGTAATTTATAATGGATATCATAATTCGAAACAATATGACCAAAATGAAATTTTCCAAAATCTACAAGATTTTTTAATAAATATGAATACAAAAAAAGATTTTAATGTTAATAAATCTATTATAAATAATATATTTAGTACAATTAATCATTCAATTAATTATTTTGAATCATAAGTATAATTTTACTTTTTACTTTTACTTTTACTTTGACTTTGACCCTGACCTTTACCTTGACTTTGACCCTGACCTTTACCTTGACTTTGACTTTGACTTTGACTTTTACTTTGACTTTTTTTTAATTTAGAAATTTCTCTTTTTTGTTTTTCAATAATTTCAGATTGTTTATTAATCATTTCTTGTGATGATTCTATAGTGCTATTTATCTGTTCTTGTAACAATACAGTATTTTTTATTTTTTTAAAAAATCTTGTTGTATGTAATATTTTCTTATTATCCGAATATGTATATCGTTGTACTGAAAATGTTTTACCACCTTTTCCTGCTAATATAAGATATTCTTTATTAATACTTGATGATATACCACCAAACCTAAATAACTCACATTTATTTTTTTTATCCCATGATATATATCTTAAATGAATACCTAATTTTAAATAAGGTATATCATCTGGTTCTATTTCTTCATAGTCATTTAAATAATTTTGAATACTTTCTTCATCTTGAACTCTATCTGTCTTTGTTTTTTTTGGTCTTATATAGTCATCAGATATTAATTTAATAGTTGATTTATTCATATTATAGTATTATACTATTTTTTTATATTTTTTTATATTTATTTAAAATAATATAAATATATTTTTAATTATTATGGAATCATATAATATTTATTATTTATTATGCATTATTATAATTTTAACTATATTTTATTCAATTTATTTAAAAAATCATCAAATAGAAAAATTTACAATTCTATGGACTCCATATGTATCTGATTATTATAATCAACCCCAATATAATAATTATTTTTATCAAAATAATTATATGTATCCATTATTCTAAAAATAAAATATTATACTAAAATAGATATGTCAATAAATAAAGAAATATATTTAATAAATAATGGTTTATCATGTCAAGAAATATATAAATTTTTAGTTGATAATTATTTATTAAAGAAAAAAGAAGGATTGATAATAAATACGAGTAACAAAAAAATACTCAATGATTTAAAAAAAGAAAAAAAAAATAAATTATCATTAAATGGAATTATTGAAACACGTGAATTGAAGAAAAATAAAAAGATGATTGAATTAAAAGATAGTAGTAATGTTTTTTTTAGTTTATGTGACAGGACTAGTATTGAAACAGGTTTAATATTTTTAAATAATGAAATAAGACATAATTTTACATTATCTGTATTACCATTAATAAAATATTCTAATATAAAAAAATCAAATGAAATACCTGAATTTATCAATAGTTTTACATCTGATAACAATAATATGAAACAATATTGGAAGATTAATAATAATATAATAAATAATAAAAATAATGTTGATTTAAATTGGACCGAAATTAATAGCAGATCTTTTGATGAAATAAAAAATTTTACTATTGACAAATTACTTACATTGATAAGTGATCAACGTAAATATATTCATGAGCGTAGTAAACTTATTATATTTTGCAATGATACAATTATAAAAAAAATGGTAGAATTAATAAAAAATGAAAAATATAAACCTATTAAATCTATGAAAATTTACAACACACATTGTATTAAATTAACATTAACCCATGATACAGTAATCAATGATATTAAATATAATGAATTTAGTACTATATACCCTAAAGAACTATCACCTGAACCATTGTTTTTAAAAAATGATAATTTTATATATAAATTCAAAGGAAATGAATATAAATTATTATGTAAGTATTTATTTAAAAAATCAAAATTTTTGTATAAAGATGAATTTAAAATTATAGAAGAATGTCGATGTTATCAGGAAGATAAGGTAAAAAAAATATTAAAAATTCTTAATAATGATATACATAATAAGAATAAAAATAGTAAAAAAATTACTAATTTTGATGATGTATTTAATAAATTTAATAATCTATAAAATTAAAAAATTGAATTTTATTTTAATTAAACAATAATTAATAAATATATGCATCTAAATATAACACAACAAGAACTTAACGATAAATGTATTAAGATTTTAAGAAATAATAATTTAGAAAATTCATTAAAGTTATTGTCTAAAATTCGTGTAAAAAAACAAAAAATACCTTTAAAAGATATTAAGCATATATGTGGTGATAATATAGATAATTTTATTAATAAAAGCAAAGAAAGTAAACAAAAAAATTTTAAATATAACGTAGAATTTAACAAACATCTTAAAATTTTACATAATTTTAAATAAATAGAATATAATATAAATAAAAGTATTTAAAGTGAAATAAAATGTATCAAAATTATCAAAATTATCAAAATTATCAAAATTATCAAAATTATCAAAATTATCAAAATTATCAAAATTATCAAAATTAAGTATCAAAATTAAGTATCAAAATTAAGTATCAAAATTAAGTATTAAAAATATTAATTAAAATATCAAATATGTATATCATAAAATATGTATATCATAAAATATACATATTATGTTATTAAGATTATTTAATGAAAATTATAAATCATAAATCATAAATATACTTTAATTCATTATTTTTATTTAAAAAATGAATATATGTATCATTATTAAATATTATTTTACCATAAAAATTATCCGAATTATCCAACATATTATCATTCAATATTAGACACTCTTTTTTGTCACTTCTATTTTCCGAAGAACTACCTATAATAATTTGATTAAAAATATAATTATCTATATTTTTTTTAATATATTGAATATTATGTTCATGACCACTAATATAAGATTTAACATTATATTTTTTAAATATATCAATTAAATAATTATATACTTTATTTGATTCATATATATATATACCATTTGTTATAATTGGATAATGTCCAAATATAATTTTAGATTTATTCATATTTTTAGATAATTCTGATTCTAACCAAGATAACTGATTTTCAATTAAATATTCTATACTTGAATTATGTACAGATTCTATTTTTTGTGTACTAAGTCCATTATGTGTATCAAATTGAACGGTATCTAAAAAATATAATTCTATATTTTCATATTCTTTTTTATAATACCAATTTGGCATATTCCAATTTGTAGTATTACATTGTGATAACGGATTTAATAAATAATCGTGATTCCCCAATATACTATAAATCGGATTCGTAATATTATTGAAAATATAATTATAATTATTCCATTGATTATCATTAATATCTGTTACACCTGAAGGGTAAAAATTATCCCCAAGTATAACAATTATATCATCATTTGTAATAACTTTTTGAATTGAATTTACAACATTATGTAAATTTGTATTGTAAAATCCGATATCTCCTAAAATAAATAAAGTTTTTAAAAACTTTAAGTACATATATTATTAAAATATTTTAAAAAATTGATTTTTTTAAAATATTTTTAAAAAAACAATGTCACAAACAGTAGATAAAAAACAAACAAAATGTGGGGCAGCGATGAAGTATCCAACAAAAGGTGCGGCATATTCAGCATGTAAAGATAAAAATACAGATGGTGTTTATTTATATAAAAATATATCAAATGGACTACCTAAATACACTCCGTATGGTAGATGTAGTAATTCTACCCAAGATAGTGAGTTATGTCATATTCATAAAGCTCAAGAAGCCAGAGCTAAAAGTAAATTATTATTTTTTATTAAAGATATTAAAGACAAATGTGATGATAAAACAATTAAAAAGGTAACATTAGATGATCCTTTTTTTAAAGCTATGGGAGATAGAGGAAGAAATAAAAAACCAACAAGTGATACATCTTTTGATTTTAAAAATATAGATGATCCAATTTTAACAATACTTAAGATGAAAAATAATCCTAGATTGGCTGTTGATTTAAGATTATATTCTATTGAATTATTAAAAACACAAAAAATTATTATTAAAGATAAACATAAAGATGAAGAACCAATAAAAGAAAATATATCCACTAATAAAAATTTAGTAGATACAATTGATAAATTAACGAAAGAATATAATAATTTAAATATTAATGAAGATAAAAATGATATATTATCTGATTTTAGTGACGTATTATCTGATATTAGTGATGATGATAAAGACATAAATAATAAAATTCAAGATTATGATAATGATATTACAAGTAATCATGAGAATGATGGTCAATGTGACGATTATGATAATGATGATACAAGTAATCATGAGAATGATGGTCAATATGACGATCATGATATTGATAATACAAGTAATCATGATGATGATGGTCAATATGACGATGATGACGATGATGACGATAATAGTGCTGTTTCTTGTACAGAAATCTATACAAAAAAAGGAAAATTATTATATTTAGAACCAGAATCTATGAGTGTAATTGAACCGGAAGGTGATTCTGCAGGAACGAGTATTGGAATATTATATAAAATTGAAAAAAAATATAGCACAATTATTAAAGATGGTGAATATTACACAGTTTTTAGTGAAAATAAAATAGAACATGATGGAGAAAAGTATTTTAGAGATATTCTAAATAACCGATTTTTCAACGAAAATTTTAAATTTATTGGAAGACTAACATTAAAAAACAATTCAGAATATAAATTAAATTTCGATTAATAATTATTTTAAAATTCTATCTTTATAGTAAGATGGAAAAAAAAAGGATTCATTTTATTGAAAAACAAAATAAACCATTGTTTGAAGTAGAATTATTAATGGAATATATGTATGATGATATTTATAAAAAAATAGAAGAAGATTATATAAAAAATAATATTGATGATATAATATTAATTGATCACAGATTAGATATGTGGAGAGAGAAATTAATAGGATGTAAATATTTAAAAGATGATTATATTATTAACAGAAAAAGTTATATCTATACATTTAATAAAAAAACATTAAAAGTAAATTATGGATTTTTTTTTAAAGTAGAAAATAATGATATTCTTTTTAAAGGTAAATATAGAGTATATAAATCTAATATGAATGACTGTTATATATTTTATAATGAAATTAAAACAGAAAAGAAAAGAAAAAATGATAATATGAGAAATATATTGAATAATATATTAAAAAATAAAATAAAAATAAAAAAAATAAAATAAAATAAAAATAAAAAATAAAAAATAAAATAAAATAAAAATTGATTAATACTAAATAAAGATGCTAAACAATATTTACTAAATAATATTTACTAAAAATATAAAAAATGGCTGAATTTACAGAATCTAAAAAGTGTGTAAACTTAATCTCTTCTGATGGTACTGTTTTTACTGTTCCTATTGAAAATGCTATACTATCTAATTTAGTTAAAGTTATGTTTGAAGATTGTAATTGCGATAATGATAATGACAATGATAATGATAATGATAATTATACTGATAAAATATCAGAAATACCAATTATGAATGTTTCGACTACTATTCTTTCTCGTGTAATTGATTTTATGGAACATATGAAAATAGAACCATTAAATGATATTGAACAACCTCTTCAAACTACAGATATATCTGAAATAGTTCAGGAACGATATGTTACTTTTCTTAATGAAAAAAATGATATTTATGAACTTGTTAATGCTTCAAATTACATGGATATTAAACCGCTTCTTACTTTGACATGTGTTAAATTAGCAACTATGATTAAAGATAAATCATCAGAAGAAATAAGACAACTATTTAATATTAAAAATGATCTAACACCTGAAGATGAAGAGCAGATTAAGGAAGAGGAAAAATGGGTAGAATAGGAGGAATTGTATGAAAAAAGATTAAATTTAAAAATATTTATTATAATAAAAATCGGTAATACAATAAAAAATATTTATAAATAAAAAGTTAGAAAGTTAAAAAAATGTATGAACATGATATCATACAATCATAACCAATTGAAGGATTTTTGTGCATGATAATTGTGTGTATTATTTTTTATTTTGTAGTTGTATAATAAAAAATTAAATGTTGTAAATAATAAATATATATTATATAATTATATATGGAAGTAGAAGTTGATGAATATATGCCAATAAGTAATAATGATTTTATAAATATTGATTTAACAACAACTATAAATTATTGTGGTGGAATGATATTTCAAGATACACCTATTAGTAATATTAATGATGATTCAATTATATTTTCATATTTAAACAATATTGTTAAAAATAAAAATATAAATATAAATAATTATGATATTTACTTCCAAAGAAACAAAGAATGGTTCAATAAGTTTATTTTTTATAAAAAAAATAAAATTTAAAAACAGAATAATACAATGAAAAAAATTATATCAATAATGCCAGTATGGGATGAACAGAATATGATTGGATTATCATTATATAGTAGTAAAAATTTTATTACAGAATATATAATAATTATACAGAAAGGTATTGATAAAACAAAAGAAGTGATTGATTATTGTCAAAAATTATGGAATTTAAATATAACTTTTATTGAAAGTGATTTAAAATTGAGATATAAAAGAGAATTAATTATAAATCACGCAAGATCGTATGCGGATTATTATATTATTCAAGATGGAGATGAAATATTTGTTGATAATTTTGAAAAAGAATTAGAAATATTAATTCGTGATGATATTACGTTTGCGACTGCTCCTATTGTATTATTAGAGAATGATTTAAATCATACAACAGATAATCCTGAAAATATTATCATGCCAAATCATCCTTTTTTTTTAAAAAATTTAGAAGATATTTATTTTCCGTCAAGTGGAGATATGCCTTGGTATGATCCAAATAAAGATTATCATAAAATAAAAAATTATGAATATCCATTAAAGTTTGATTGTAAAATAAAAAATTATACAAGAAAATTTTTAAGAGAGATGTTTACATCATGGCATGATAGTAATTATCAATTAAGTTTAAAAGAATACTGTAATGAATATCATTATTCAGTAATATGGTATAGAAAAAATATAAATTCTTGTTTAACTTTACAAGAAATTATTAAATTATGTGAGGAAGAAAATAAACGAAATATTTATAAATGGAATACAATATATGATGAAAAGAAATATTTTAAAAAACCAGAAATAATACAAAAATTTATAAAATCAGAAAAATATTTTGGGATTGAGACATTAAATGATTTATATCTTTTATAATTTTTATAATTTTTATATATATAAAATATATGGATATATATATCATTTATTTTATATTTTTAATACTTCTTTTCATATACATTATAATTGATACTAAAAATGAAAATATAAAAAGTAAAATAAATTTTCATACTTTAAAGCAAAATGTTATTTCAAAAAATAATAACAATAAAAACAATAAAAACAATAAAAACAATAAAACCTATAATAGCAATAATAGAAATAATAGAAATAATAGAAATAATAATTTAAGTAAATTTACTAATATTAACAATGATATTAATGATATCAATGTATCAAATAAATGCACTGTTCCTTCATTAAATACAGAACAATGTTATAAATCAAAATATTACGAGTGTCCTAATACAGATGGTAGTTATTTACAATGTACAAATAATTATATACCAAAACCTGATAATTTTAATGCATTATGTGAGAATAGAACATTTGAGTTATCTAAACAAAAACAACGATTATCAGAGAATTGTTATTATAATTTAATAAATTACGATAGAAATAAATATAAATTAAATATTAAATAATTAAATTTATTAAAATATAATATTAAGATATATGTTAGAATATTATACAAATATTGACACAAATGAGCGAAAAAACATTTTAAAAGATGAGTTTACATTAGATAAAAGTGATTATCAAAAATTAAAACAGTCACAACAATATAATGAATTATATTCTAAACAATATCAAGAAAATGAAAAACAAAAAGAAATAAAGGAAAATAAAAATATATATAATATGTCAATTCATTCTTTAATAAAAAACGTAAGTAAAGTTAGCATGGGTATTCTCGAAGATTTAACAATATATATGTCACAAAAAAATAAGAATATAAATAATTTTTTTATTATTTTTACAAAAGATGAACGTCTTATATATGTTGGAATATTATTTATCATATTATCATTTTCTTTATGGTTTATTGATATTTCTAAATAATATGATTATAATCAAATATAATCAATTATAATCAAATATAATCAAATATAATCAAATATTATATAATTATATAATATATGCGTTTTAATTTATATAACAAAAATAAGAATATTGACAAAGTTACTGGAATTTTTTTATTAATAGTTGCAGTTTGTGGTAATTTTGTAGCTGAGACATTAAGTTGTCAAACACAAAAACTTTTATCTGAAAATATGTTTGCTAAAAATTTTATTATTATTATGATTATTTATTTTGCTATTGGATTTACATCTGATATTATAATAAATCCATTAATGTTATTATATCAAACTATTATAATATGGGTGTTTTTTATTTTTTTTAATAAAATGACATTGCCATTTACAATAACATCATTTATAGGATTATTTGGTATTATATTTATAAATAATTATATTAAATATTATGAAAATGAAGATAAAAATAAAAATAAAGATATTATTTTATCTCTTGAAAAAATAAATGAATACTTACTTATTTTCATATGTATTACAATATTAATAGGACATGGTATGTATTTTTCAAAACAATATAATGATTATTATAAAGATTTTTCATATATTACTTTTCTATTTGGTAAAAATAAATGTAAATCAATAACATAAAATAACTAATATTATTAATCAATACTTATAAATACGGTCAAATAAAATAAAAATATTTTTATATAGTAATGAGTTCAAATGTTATTATAATTAGAAATTATGAAAATCCAGGAAAAGAATTAGATACGTTACTTATACCTAACGAAATTTATGATTTTACAATAAATAAAAATACCAAAAAAATTCAGGAATATTTTGTTGAAAATCCTAAATTAATGATGTCATTTGTTGGATTTAATTCAGTATTAAAAATGAGTAATAAGTTATCAAGTGAAAGAAAATGTTCTTGTTTTTACACAATGCCATGGATAACAAAATTTGAAAGTGACAATGGGACTAATAAAACAATATTATTATTCAATCAACAACTAAAAATATATAAATATATGATTAGATATTGGTATCCATCAACAGAAATGTCTCATATGAGATATTTATCATCAATAGCATTAGATATTATTAATGAAATACGAAGATTTAAGTATAATATTTCTAATAATTTGATATCAAATAATATGATACATAAAGAATATTTTAAAAATAAATTTAATAATAACAGAGAATTTATTTTATATATAGAATCATTAAACAATTTATAAGAAATATATTTAAAAATATTTAAAAGAATTTTTATAATATATAATATGTCATATTTAAGAGATATTATAAAAGAATATAAAAAAAAAAACCATGATAAATGTAAATTAAATAAATTAAATAAATGTAAAAAAAATATTGATATTACAATTGAAGAAAAATTTCCTGATTTAGACTTAGATGATATATATGAATCTTCATTGTATTCACAAGTTCATGATTTACCTTCACCAATGGGTACAAATTTTTGTTCGATATTTAATCCATTACAAACAATAAATGCCCTTATACCTGATATTTTTAGGTTATCATTTATACAAAATCCTGAACAGTTTAATGATCCTAATTGGAGCTTAGCTTTTTTTTATGCTATTCCTAAAATTAAATTAAAGCAAAAAGCATATATTGGTCCAGGATTGGAAACATATTTACAAAAAATAATTCCACATGATTTAGTAAAATCACTTTTATATTTTGGATTTAAAAGTGATTATAATAAGATGGATATTAATTCTATAACTATGTTAGAAATAAAATTAGAAAAAATAATTGAAAAAACAACTATAAATAATATGAGTTATACTGACCCAGAAACAATATTTAATGAATTATATGACACAGATACATTAATACAAGCTATTTTACAATTTAAAGAAAAACTTGATAAAGCTGCATTACAGCAATCAGATTTAACAAATACAGGTTTTTTAGATTTAAATTATTTATTTACATATTATTGTGCTATATGGGCAGATTATAATCCTGATATAAATAATTATGTTATATCAACAAATATTATATTTAGTAATACAAATAATACAAATACAGAATTATCTTATTCGGACATGGTATTTATAAATTATTTAAAAAAAATAGCGACAGAAGGCAATACCTTAGAAAATTTTTTATTAATTTTAGAAAATGATTTATTAGATTCTGAAATTAGTCCTGAAGATGTTGAATTATTAACTATATTTATAACTTTTATTAAAGATAATAATATTTATAAAATTATTAATATTGCATTAGAAGTAAAACAATATATATTAAAAGTTATATCATATAGTTTAACTAGTAAAATATATAATATTGAAAAATATTCTGAACCTATATATTTAGAAATATCGAAAAAAATATACGATAATTATACACAAAATGAAAAATATTTATATCCAGATTATTAAAAAAATCTTATTTATAGTAGCTACATAGTTTGTTACTATATTTATTTATTTATTTTAATTAATAAATAAATAACAATCATAAAAATAATTGATAAAAAGATTGATATAATATCCTATGTAAGTCACAAACTATTTAGTGACTTTATCTTTATAAATAAAATATTGCATATAACACATTAGATTTGGATAACCTAAAATTTCTGGGATAATAATATCATTTCCACGAGATTTTGCCTCGTCTTTAATTTCATTAAAAAATAGAAGTAATTCATCAGTTATTTTAAATTTTGTTTTATCTATTTTTGTAGTATCAGATTCTTTATAAACAACATATGTCGTATAATTAGATTCAAGACATTTTTTAATTTTTTGAATCAATGCAGAAAGAACCTGGGATTGTGATACTTTTTCATCACAATTTTTATTCATCATCTTTAAAATAAAAGGTGGAGCATTTTTTTGAATATTAACATAATATTTACTTTTATCTTTATTCTCTTTATTTTTCTTTTTTTCTAATTTAATATTTCTTCTAACATCAACAATAGATTTATTAAAAAATGTTGAATAATTATTATTTAATTCTCTATACAATGATAAAAATCCTTGTATTTTTTTTTCGATCTTATCTAATTCTTTATGTTTATCATAATTTAAATTAGGCATTATATCATTTATTTTATGAATATTTTCTATTAAATGTGTATATTTTTCATATGGTAATTTAATATCATCAAATATTGATAAATTATTATCTTCAATGTCTTCATTATTAGGGGTAGTATTTTCAACAATTTCTTCTGTCATTTTATAATATATATTGTTAATTTACCTTTAAGTTAGTTTATTTAAAAAATTACAAATAAAATTATTTTATTTCAAAAATTTATTTGTAATTTTTTGAAATAAATTTTTTTTATAAAAAATTAACTTAAATATTATATATAATATATAGTACGAATGAGTGATAATTTTTGTGTAATTAAAAGAAATGGAATTAAAGAAGAGGTTAGTTTTGATAAAGTAACAAGACGATTAAAGAAATTATGTAAAGATTTAAGTAATAAAGTAAATCCAATTATTGTTGCACAAAAAGTATGTGCGCGAATTTATAATAATGTTACAACAATTGAATTAGATGAGCTTGCAGCACAAATTTGTATATCGTTATCAACACAATATATTGAATACGGAACATTAGCAAGTAGGATTATTATATCAAATAATCATAAAATTACATCACCATCATTTAGTGAAACTATTTATTTACTATATAATAATAAAGACAAAAATAATATACAATGTCCGCTAATTCATAAAGATATTTATAATATTGTTATGGACAATAAAGATAAATTAAATGATATAATAAATTATGATAATGATTATTTATTTGATTATTTTGGATTTAAGACATTAGAAAAATCATATTTAATGAAAGTTAATAATAATATTGTTGAAAGAATACAACATATGTTTTTGAGAGTAAGTCTTGGTATTCATCAATATGATATAAAATCTGCTATATCATCATATTATTTAATGTCTGAAAAATATTTTACACATGCTACACCAACATTGTATTCAGCAGGAACTCCTCGTCCTCAATTAGCAAGTTGTTTTTTAATGGGTATGGAGGACAGTGTTACTGGAATATATAAAGCTGTAAGTGATTGTGCTGATATATCAGCTGGTGCTGGTGGCATAGGATTATGTATTAGTAAAATTAGATCGAAAGGATCATATATTAGAGGTGCTAATGGTGAATCAAATGGTATTATTCCATTATGTAAAGTATTAAATGAGTGTGCGAGACATATTAATCAAGCAGGTAAAAGACCTGGTAGTTTTGCTATCTATATTGAACCACATAATCCTGAAATAATGGAATTTTTAGAATTAAGAAAGAATACAGGTGCTGAATCAGAACGTGCAAGAGACTTGTTTTTAGCATTAACAATTAGTGATTTATTTATGAAAAAGGTAGAAACTGATAGTGATTGGTGTTTATTTGATTCTGACGAATGTCCTGGATTAGACGAAAATTATGGAGATAAATATGAAGAATTATATTACAAATACGAAGCTGAAGGAAAAGAACGGAAAAAAATACAAGCAAGAAAAATTTGGAATAATATTTTAACAAGCCAAATTGAAACTGGCACTCCTTATATACTTTTTAAAGATGCGATTAATAAAAAGAGTAATCAAAAGAATGTGGGTGTAATTAGAAATAGTAATTTATGTGCTGAAATTGTAGAATATAGTGATAGTAAAGAATATGCTGTATGTACATTAGCATCTATATCACTACCTAATTTTATAAAGGAAGACAATACATTTGACCATGATAAATTAATTGAGATTATGGAAGTCATTATTAATAATTTAAATAAAGTGATAGATGTTAATTATTATCCGGTACCAGAAACAAAAATTAGTAACGAAAGACATAGACCAATAGGAATAGGTGTTCAAGGATTAATTGATGTATTTTATAAATTGAAAATATCATTTGACAGTGACGAAGCGAAATTATTAAATAAAGAAATATTTGAAACGATGTATTATGGTGCAATGTTGGCATCATATAAACAGGCACTTGAAAATGGTGCGTATGAGACATTTAAAGGTAGTCCATTGAGTGAAGGTTTATTTCAATTTGATTTATGGGATACAAAACCAAGTGATAGATATGATTGGGATGATTTAAGACAGAAAATTATGAAAACAGGTGTAAGGAATAGTTTATGTATAGCATTAATGCCTACAGCATCTACAAGTCAAATATTAGGAAATAATGAATGCTTTGAACCGATTACAAGTAATATTTATACAAGAAGAACTATTGCTGGTGATTTTATAATTGTTAATAAACATTTAATAAATGATTTAAATAAACTGGAATTATGGGACGATGATATGAAGAATAAAATAATAGAAAATAATGGATCTATACAAAATATTGAAATAATTCCAGATAATATTAAGAATTTATATAAAACAGTTTGGGAAACAAAACAAAAACATTTAATTGACCAAGCAGCTGACAGAGGTCCATTTATATGCCAAACACAATCAATGAACTTGTTTTTTGAAGAACCTACACATACTATATTAACAAGTGCTTTATTTTATGCATGGAAAAAAGGTCTAAAAACTGGTTGTTATTATATAAGGACAAAACCAAAAGCTCAGGCACAACAATTTACAATAAACGCAAAAAAAGTAATGAATAATACTGAAACAAATTATAAAGAATGTGATATGTGTAGTGCTTAATTATTTATTTATTTATTTATTTATTTATTAATATTTTATTAATAAATAAAATATAAATTATTGTTATATGTCATCATTAAAACCATATATATTCTTTTCAATTATATTGTTATTTATTATATATTTATATTTTAATATTCATTATATAGAGTTCTTTCATAAATATATAAGTTTTATTTTTTTAATATGTGGAATTATTGGAATATTCTTGTATCCCATATCAAATAAAATATTTAACGAAGGAGAATCATTTGCTACAATTAAAAAATTTTTAGTTCGTAAATATAAAAAAAAATCTAATACATAAATACCTAATAGGTCATATAAAAACTTATATATTAATGCATATTTTAACGCTTCCAATTAATTATTATGTATTGTGATTTATCCATACTAATAATTACTTTATACTAATTGTGGTCATAACATTTATTATTTATAAAATATTTATTATTTTATAAATTGATTTAAAGATATAATAATAATATTATATACCGTCTATAAAATTAGACATTTATTTACTTTAATTATTATGTATTGTGATTTATCCATACTAATAATTACTTTATACTAATTGTGGTCATAACATTTATTATTTATAAAATATTTATTATTTTATAAATTGATTTAAAGATATAATAATAATATTA